>Ga0209062_1000385_pt1 | contig 146664 bp, 137 predicted proteins | sample Coa_R2_2_FD_187158 | JGI IMG/M metagenome (GOLD analysis project Ga0209062, IMG submission 187158) | Surface soil microbial communities from Centralia Pennsylvania, which are recovering from an underground coalmine fire - Coalmine... | ecosystem: Environmental > Terrestrial > Soil >... | reverse complement strand
AAGCAACCTCGCAGAAGTTCTGGACTAGTGAGATGGACGGTCCAGGCGGCGGGTGGAACCGAGCCCGCGTGCGGGCGAGCAGAGCCTCTGTCGCCTGCTGCAGACGATCGAGGTCGTACCACCCGCGGTGGCAGCTGAGCTTATCCTTGAGGAACCGCCAGCCCCGCTCGATGAGGTTCAGCGCCGGACAGTAGGCGGGCAGCCAGCAGGGGCCCACCCGCTCATGGGGAGCAGTCCCCCAAGCCGTGGTTAGACGGCTCTTGTGGTAGCCGACGTTATCGAGCACCAGCCGGCGCGGGACCGCGGGCCAAGGTCGCGGCGACGTGATCGCGGCAGCTCACGAACGCCTCGCCGTTCTTGTGCGTGCTCACTTGCCACACGAGTTGCCCACTCGCATCGTCGAGGGCGCCATACACCACGAACTTCCGGGCGGCCCCCGCCGCGGGGATTCTCACCGGCTGCCCGCGACGCGGCCCGAGCTTCGCCAGCCGTGGGTGGAGCTGGCCCTCACATTCGTCCAGGTCGACCAGTCGAAGCCCACCAGCGGCGCGGGCGCAACTTGTTTCCGCCACTCCAGCACGCGCGCGGGCGCTGCCACCGCTTCGGCAGCTTGCCGCTGGTGCAGGTCGTGCCGCGGCCGCCGATAGCGATAGCCGAGCCGCACGAGCGCTCGGTAGATCGTCGCCTCGAAGACGGTCAGCTGCAGGCGCTGCGCCAGTAACCGCGGCAGCTCCTGGAGCGTCCACCCCGTCGCGCGGCGCCCATCATCTTGCGGGCGGCTCCCGATGGCTTCCTGGAGCAGGGCCACCGCTTCCCGACCGAGCTTCCCCGGCCGTCCTTGCCGCCGCCGGGCCTCCAAGCCGGCGGCCCCTGCGGCCAAGACCCGCTGGCGCCAGGCGCGGATCCGGGCCGAGCTCGTATGGAACAGCCCGGCCACTTGGCACCCGGGCAGACCTTCCGCCACGAGCAGCCAGGCGTGGGCGCGCCGGCGGACGCGCGGCGGGGGCGCTCGGGTCAGCAACTGCCGTAGCTTCGCTGCCTGAGCTTGCCGCTCGGCGTTCCTGGCAGCCTCCTACCCTTTTTCTCACCCTACCTCTAGATCATTACTTCTGCCAAGCCGCATAGGGGATAGGGGATAGGGAGTAGGGGGTATCAGGCTTCGTATTCCCTACCCCTCTATTCCCTACCCCCTATCCCCCATCCCCTATGCGCCGACCTGGGCGCGCACGCGGTCGATCGTCTCCTGCGCCTCGCGCACGACCTGCTCGACGTCGAGGGCGGTGAGCTGGCCGCCACGCTTGAGGATGCGGCCGTCCACGATCACCGTGTCCACGTTGTGGGGCTGCGCCGCCTGGACGATCATCCGCACCGGCTCGGTGAGCGGCGCCATGTTCACGTCCGTCGTGCGGACCAGCAGCACGTCGGCGCGCTTGCCGGGGGTCAGGGTGCCCACGCGGTCGGCGATGCCCAGGTCGCGCGCGCCGTCGATCGTCGCCATCTCCAGCACGCGGCGCGGGGTGATGGCGAACTCGCTCTGCGCCGAGCCGTCGGCGATGTTCTGCATCGCCTTCATCACGGCGAACATGTCGGCGTTGCCGCAGAGCAGCGTCGTGTCGATCGACAGGCTCACCGGCACGCCGGCGCGCAGCATGTCCTCGATCGGGGTGATGCCGAAGCCGGTGCGTAGCTCGGTGTAGGGGCTGAGACTGACGTGCGTGCCCGTGGCGGCGATCAGCTCGAAGTCGGCGTAATCGTTGTTGGTGGCGTGGACGAGCTGCACGTCGGGGCCGAGCAGGCCGGCGGCGCCCAGCGCCTGCACTCCATAGGTACGGTCGGGCGTGATGCCGACGTGGGTGGTGATCGGGATGCCCAGCGCCCGCGCCGCGTCCCACTCCTGACGGCAGATGTCGATGGTGTTGTTCTCAGGCCCGCGCGTGGCGATGCCGAGCGTGAGGAGGCCGTCGCTCGGGCCGCTGAAGTACTCGCGGTGGACGCGCGCCACGTCGTCCAAGGGCAGCGCCTCGTTCGGCCCGGTGTTGCGCGAGTAGCCGTACGCGAACCGCGCCCGCCCACCGATCTCCCGGTGGGCGCGCAGCTCGATGTCCGCGTACGCGGGACTGAGCAGGTTGTGCGACCAGTTGTGGACGGTGGTGATCCCGGAGTACAGCGCCTCGGCCAGCGCGAGGCGCACGCCGCGGTAGTTGTCCTCGGGCGTGAAGGTCGCGCCCAGCACGCGGCTCCAGGGGAAGTAGCCGGTGTCGGGCTCCTCGCCGGCCATGTTGCGCGCGACCGCGCCCCACATGTGCCAGTGCGTCTCGATCAGGCCCGGCAGGGCGATCATCGCGCGCCCGTCAATGGTCTCGGCGCCCGGCGCGGCCAGATCGGCGCCCACCGCCACGATCGCGCCATCGCGAACGTGTACGTCGCCGCGCTCCAAGTCGCCGAGCGCCGGGTCCATCGTCAGCACGTAGGCGTTGCGGATCACGAACTCGCCGCGCGGCGGCAACTGGCCCGCCGGGCGCGCGGCACTCAGCCGCGACCGGGCGGCGCGGGCCGGTAGCGCCCCACTCATGGCGCCCGCCGCGCCCACCGCGGCCGCCGCGCCCAGCAGCCCCCGCCGACTGATCTTGCCGCCTGCTCGCATCTCGGCCCCTCCCACCTGCCGCCGGCCGTCCCCGGCGCGCACGGGCTACCGCGGCCGCGTGGCCCACGGCGCGCGGCGAGTATAACGCGTGGGGGCCGCCTCGCCCAGTCGGGGCGCCCCTGCTCGGCGTGGCCGGGCCAGCGGGCGGTATCATCGCACGGGCGACGGCTCGGCCGCGCGCCCGGCCACTATGGGAGGGGCTCGTGATCGACGAGACGCGCAGCTTGATCGGCGCCGGCATCCGGCGGAAGGAGGACCCGCGGCTGCTCACCGGCGCGGGGCGCTTCGTGGACGATGTGGTCCTGCCCGACCTGCTGCACCTCGCCGTGCTGCGCAGTCCCCACGCCCACGCTCGCCTGCGCCACGTCGATCTCGCGCCCGCCCGCGCCTGGCCGGGGGTGGTCGCCGCCGTGGACGGCGCGGCCGTGCGTGACCGCCTCGGCCCGCTGCCCACGGCTGTCTGGCGCCGCGTCGATCCGGCGCTGGAAGCCGCGGTGGACGTGCTGATCCGCATGGAGACGCAGCACCTGATCGCCGTGGACACGGCGCGGTACGCCGGCCAGGCGGTGGCAGTGGTGCTGGCCGACAGCCGCTACACCGCCGAGGATGCCGCCGAGCGCATCGTCGTCGACTACGAGCCGCTGCCGCCCGTGCTCGACGCCCAGGCGGCCAGCCGTCCCGACGCGGCACGGCTCCACCCCGACCTGCCCGACAACCTGGCGGCGCGCGTGCGGCTCGCCACGGGCGACGTGGACGGGGCGTTCGCGACGGCCGACCACGTCGTGCGGCGGCGCTTCCGCATGCAGCGGCTGACCGGCATCCCCATCGAGACGCGCGGCGTCGTGGCGCGGCCGGAGCCGGGGGGCGGCGTGACGGTCTGGGCGGCCACCCAGTCGCCGCACCTCGTGCGCGACGCGATCGTCCACCACCTGGGCCTCGACGCCGCGCGGGTCCGCGTGCTGGCCCAGGACGTGGGCGGCGGCTACGGGATCAAGGTGGGCGTGTACCCGGAGCTAGTCGTGGCGGCGTGGCTCGCCGTGACGCACGGCCGGCCGGTGAAGTGGATCGAGGACCGCTACGAGCACCTGCGCTGCGCCCCCGCCTCGCGCGACCAGGAGCACGCGATCGAGCTGGCACTGCGCGCCGATGGCACGATTCTCGGCCTGCGCGACCACTTCACGATCGACGTGGGCGCCTACAACCCCGCCGGGCTCGTGCAGCCGTACAACAGCGCCGCCCACTTGCTCGGCCCCTACCGCGTGCCGGCCGCGGCGATCACGGGCGAGGTCTACTACACGAACAAGGCGCCGCTAGGGCCTTACCGCGGCGCGGGCCGCCCCGAGGCGGTGCTCGCCATGGACCGCGCGCTCGACGTGGCCGCCCGCGAGCTGGGGCTGGACCCGGCCGAGCTGCGCCGCCGCAACCTGATCACGCCGGCCGAGATCCCCTACGACGTCGGCCTGGTGTACCGCGACGCGCGACCGCTCGTCTACGACAGCGGCGACTACCCCGCCACGCTGGACCAGGCGCTCCAACTGGTGGGCTACGACGCCGTGCGGCGCGAGCAGCCGGCGCTGTGGGCGCGCGGCGTCTACCGCGGCGTGGGGCTGTCCGCCTACGTCGAGGGCACGGGCATCGGGCCGTTCGAGGGCGCGTCGGTCGGGGTCGACGCCGCCGGGCACGTGTGGGTGTACAGCGGCGCCTGCTCGCAGGGACAGGGCCATGAGACGGCGTTCGCCCAGCTCTGCGCGGCGCAGCTTGGCCTGACCGTGGACCAGGTGACGGTCGTGCCCGGCGACACGGCCGGCGTGGCGCGCGGGCGGGGCACCAACGCCAGCCGGAGCACGGTCGCGGCCGGCATGGCGATCGTCGAGGCGGCGCAGACAGTGCGGGAGCAGCTTCGCGCGCTCGCCGCGGAGCTGCTCGAAGCGAGCCCGGCCGACCTGGAGCTTCACGCGGGCACGGTCCGCGTCGTCGGCGTCCCCGAGCGGGCCGCCAGCTTCGCGCAGCTCGTGGCGCGGGTGGAGGGACCTAACCCCCCCGGCCCCCCTTCCCTACCAAGGAAGGGGGGAGCCGCCCCAGCCCCGTCCGCTCCCCGTTCCCGCATCGGGAGGGGGGCCGGGGGGGTAGGTCCGACCGCCCTACCGCTGCGCGTGGAGCGCTACTATGAGCCGCCCACGGTGACGTACGCGAATGCGGTGCATGCGGCGCTGGTGGAGGTGGACGCGGCGACCGGGGCGGTGCGGCTGCTGCGCTACGCGGTCGTCCACGACTGCGGGCGGGTCGTCAACCCGGTATTGGTGGACGGCCAGATCCACGGCGGGGTGGCCCAGGGCATCGGCAACGCGCTGATGGAGGAGCTGGTCTACGACGAGAGCGGCCAGCTGCTCAGCGGCAGCCTCGCGGACTACCTGGTGCCTACCGCGTGTGACGTGCCGCCCATGCCGCTGGGCCACCAGGAGAGCCTGTCGCCGCGCAACCCGCTGGGGCTGAAGGGCCTGGGCGAGGGCGGCGCCATCTCGCCGCCGGCGGCGATCGCCAACGCCGTCGAGGACGCCCTGCGGCCGTTGGACGTGGAGATCACCGCCACCCCCCTCACGCCGGAGCGCGTGCTCGCCCTGATCGAGGCGGCCCGCGCCTGCCGCGCCGGCGGCTGAGCCGGCGGCGGGCTCGCAGAGAGAAACGGATTGAGTTGACAGGCGTGCGTCGGCACGCTACGATTAGCCAGCTTGTAGCTAGCTAATCACGGTGGACGGCGGCATGGTTGGCGCGCGCGCGCGGCAGATCTACGTGACGCTGCGGGACCGCATCGTGCGGGGCGAGTACGCGCCCGGCGACGCGATCCCGGGCTATCCGCGGCTCGCGGCCGAGCTCGGCGTGGCGCCAATGACCGTGCGCCGGGTGCTGGCGCAGCTCGAAGCCGACGGGTATGTGATGCGGCAGCCCGGGCGCGGCACGTTCGTGCGGGAGTGGGCGCGGCCGGCGGTGCTGGTGGTGGACGACGACCCGGAGGTGCGGAGCGTGCTGGCGGCCATCATTCAGGCGGCGGGGTACGCGGTCGAGGAGGCGACGAGCGGCGAGGAGGCCTGGGCGGCGCTGCGGCGCCGCGCCTTCGGGCACGTCTTCCTCGACCTGCGCATGCCGGGCGGCGGCCCCGAGACGATTGCGGCCGTGCGCGCGGCATATCCCGACACCGTGGTCGTTGTCGCGACGGCGTATCCGGAGGAAGTGCTGCGCCCGCGCAGCGGGCTGGTCACGCTGCTGCCCAAGCCGTTCGACGTCGCGGCGGTCGAGGCGGCGCTGCGGGTCCGCCTCGCCGAGCCCAAGGAGCCGTGGGCTCACGCGGCGCCATCCGCAGCAGCAGATGACGACCGGAGCCCGTGAGATCCGTGGCCGGGACGGCGTGGCGTCAGCACCGACCAGGCCTCGCGTGACGCCGTGGTCGCGGGTGGTATAGTGACAATCTGCTAACAGTTAGTTCGGTGGAACGCCGTGGAGGGAGGTGAGGAGCCGCCGATGCTCCAGGCGCCGCGAGGGCTGGCGCGGGCCCATCCCGCGCCGTAGGCCCCCGCACCACGGATGGGCGGGGGCGAACGAACTGATAGGGAGATAGCGATGCGCGTGCTCGCCTCTCCGTCTGCCACTGGCAGCGGCGAGACCCGCTTCTACGCGGGCGCTTACGACCCGCTGGCTACCTACCGCCGGCTGCGCGACGCCGGCGTGCTCGGCGCGTACTCGTACCTGCACGTCACCGCCGACCGGGCCGAGATCGGCTGGGCGCCGCTAGCGCGCCTGCGCCTGCTCGACCACCAACCGGCGCCGGACTGGCGCGCCCGGCTGCAAGCGTTTGCCGACGGCGCGGCGGCGCTGGGCCGCAAGGCGTTCGGCTACGTGGGCTTCGACGCCGTCGACCAGCCGACCGGCACCCTGCCGGACGGCTCGCAGAGTGGCTGGCCGCTGGTCGAATTCGTCGTCCCGGGCGAACTCGTGACCTTCGACGGCGCGGCGGCGGTCCACTGGACGCAAGGGAGCTTGGACCTCGCGCGCTACCTGGCAGTCGCGCCGGCGGCCCCGTCGTCCACTACGGCCGCGCCGCTCGACGCCAGCGCGCGCCTGCCGGGCGAGCAGTACGTCGAGGCGGTGCGCCAGGCAACGGAGGCCTTGCGCGCCGGCGAGGCGCGCAAGGTGGTGCTATCGCGCTACCAGGCGTACGACGTGGCCTACGACGCGGCGGACCTGTTCGCCAACTACTGTCTGACGCAAGCATTCGTGGACGCCTTCCTGGTGGACTTCGGCGGCCTGACGGCGGTGGTCGCGTCGCCGGAGATGCTGCTGTCGGCGAGTGGTGGCACGCTGGAGACCAACCCGCTGGCCGGCACGCGCCCCCGGGGGGCGACGCCCGACGAGGACGCCCGGCTGCGCGAGGAGCTGCGCTACCATCCAAAGGAGATCGCGGAGCACGTCCTGTCGGTGACGACGCAGCTGGAGGAGCTGGGGCCGGTGTGCGCGCCCGCGTCGCCGGTCGTCTGCCGGCTACTCGACGTCTGCCTGCAACAGAAGGTCCAGCACCTCAGCTCGCTGATCACGGGACGGTTGGCGCCGGAGCGGGCGGGGCTGGAGGCGCTGTGGGCGCTGTTCCCCAGCGTGACCGTGAGCGGGCTGCCGAAGAGCGCGGCGCTGCCGCTGCTGCGCCGCCTGGAGGGGCACCCGCGCGGGCTGTACGCGGGCGCCTTCGGCTGGGTGACGGGGCGCGCGGATGCCCGCTTCGCGCTCGCCATCCGCGGCATCTTCCGCTACGGCCGGCGCACGTTCCTGCAAGCGGGCGCGGGCATCATGCCCGACTCGGTGCCGGAGGCGGAGCTGGCGGAGACGGCCCACAAGCTGCGCGCGATGGAAGACGCGCTAGCACGCACCGTCGCGGCGGCGCGGACGCCGCCGCGCATCTTCGTCCTGGCGGGCCCGGTGGAGGTGAAAGCATGAGCACCCGGCGCGCAGCGCTGATCACCGGCGCGGCGAACGGCATCGGCGCGGCGGTCGTCGCGCGGCTGGCCGCGGCGGGCCATGACCTGGCGCTCTTCGACTGCGACGCCGCGCGCCTGGAGAGCGTGGCCGGGCGGGCGCGCGAGATGATGGCGGGCCGCGTACACACCTACCCCGTGGACGTGCGCGAGAGCGGCCCGGTGACGGAGGCCGTGGCGGCGGCGCACGAGGCCCTGGGGCGGCTGGAGATCCTGGTGAACGCCGTGGGCGGCAGCACCCCGCAGCGACCGGTGGAGGAGATCAGCGAGGAGGAGTGGGACGCGGTGCTGACCCTCAACCTGCGCGGGCTGTTCCTCTGCACGCGGGCGGTGGTGCCGCACATGAAAGCGCAGCGCTACGGGCGGATCGTGAACGTGTCGTCGGTGGCGGGGCGGACGCGTAGCCTGTTCGGCGGCGCGCACTACACCGCGTCGAAGGCGGGGGTGATCGGGTTCAGCCGGCAGTGCGCGGCCGAGCTAGCGCCGTTTGGGGTGACGGTGAACGTCGTGGCGCCGGGCGTGACGCTGAGCGAGCGCGTGGCGGCGCGCTGGGAGGCGAAGCCGGCGGCGGAGCGCGCGTTCATCGAGAGCCTGATTCCGGCCGGGCGGGTGGCGGCGTGCGACGAGCCGGCGGCGGCCATCGCCTTCCTGTGCAGCGAGGACGCGAGCTACATCAGCGGCACCGTGGTGGACGTGAACGGCGGGCTGTACATCGGGTAGAGGATAGGGGATGGGGGAGAGGGACGGACCTACCCCCCCGGCCCCCCTCCCAATGTGGGAAGGGGGAGAGGAGTGGCTCCTGGGCCTCTGGACAGGGGCGGGGCCCGGGTGGGAATATCAGGGGGAGCGGACTCCTGCCCATCAGGCTGTCAAGGGGCCGGGGGCGGTGCGCGGGGACGGCCGCCGCGCGGTCCGTGATGCGTCGCCGGGCGCGGCTGCGCCGCGACGCGGTTCGCAGCGCCGAAAGGAGAGGGCCATGAGCACGCCGACCACCCTGCCGCACGCGAAGGACGCGCAGTCGAACGGGGAGATCCTGATCTCGGCCGACTCGCACGTGATGGAGCACCCGGAGTTCTGGGTGAAGAACCTGCCGAGCCAGTTCCAGGACCAGGCGCCGAAGTTCACCGCCGGGCGCGTAGGGGACGTGAGCGGCTTCCAGGGGCGGCCGGGCGGCCACGACCCGAACGCGCGGCTCGAAGAGATGGCGATGGACGGCGTGAGCGCCGAGGTGCTCTACCCGACGTTCGGCCTGCGGCTGTTCGGGCTTGACGACGCGCGGCTGCAAGAGGCGTGCTTCCGCCTGTACAACGACTGGCTGATCGAGTACTGCCAGGTGGACAACGACCGCCTGGTGGGCATTCCCTGCATCTCCGTGTACGACATCGACCACGCGGTGCAGGAGCTGGAGCGCTGCCGCAAGGCGGGCTTGCAAGGCGCGCTGATCTGGCAGGCGCCGCACGCCGACCTGCCGTTCTACTCGGACCACTATAACCGCTTCTGGGCGGCCTGCCAGGACCTCGACGCGCCGATCAGCCTGCACATCCTGACCGGCCACAACTACAGCAAGAACCTCGAGCAGAAGACCATCGAGTCGTACCGCGGCAGCGTGAACCTGAAGACGGCGGACGCGGCGAACGCGCTGTTCGACTTCATCTTCTACGGCATTCTGGAGCGCTACCCGCGGCTGAAGCTCGTCGTCGTGGAGAACGAGATCGGCTGGCTGCCGTTCACGCTGCAGCAGTGGGACTACTATTACAACCGCTTCGTGAAGGTGAACCCGCCGCCGATGAGCATGGTGCCGAGCAAGTACTTCGACCGCCAGATCTACGCGACGTTCTTCAACGACGCGGTGGGGGGCCGCTGCCTGGAGTGGTGGGGGCAGGACAACTGCATGTGGTCGAACGACTTCCCGCACCCGAACTCGACGTGGCCGAACTCGCGCGAGGTGATCGGGCGCACGCTGGGCCACCTGTCGGCCGACGTGCGGCGCAAGCTGGTGCAGGACAACTGCCTGAAGCTGTACCAGCTGCGGGTGCCGGAGCTGGTCTAGCGGCCCCCCGGGCCGACCGTCTACTACTGGTAAGCCCGAACGCGCAGCCCGCGAGCGCCCCTGGCGGTCAGCCCGCCAGGGGCGCTTCCTCTTGCTCCATCGGAAGGCCGGGGCGGTCAGCGGGCGGGCGAGCGGTCGGCCAGCGCGCGGCGCGCGTGGCTGATGAGCGCCCGGGCGGCCGGGCTGATCGGTCCATCGGCCCGCCAGGCAAGCTCGAGGCGGCCGCGGAGCCGGGGGCGCGTGATGTCCATCACGTGGAGCTCTGCCGGGTGGGCGTTGGCGACGGACTGCGGCAAGATGGCCACGCCCAGCCCCCTCGCGGCGAGTTGCGCGAGGACGTTGGGGTCGCTGGCTTCAAAGGCGATATGCGGCTCGAAGCCCGCGCTGGCACAGGCCTCGTCGAGGCAGGAGCGCAAGCCGGTGCCGCGGGGGAGACTGATGAGCGGTCGCTGCAGGACGGCTTCCAGGGTGATGCTGGTGGTCCCCGCCAGCGCATCGGCAGGACTAACGGCGGCCACAATGGGCTCGTCCGCGACCACCAGGGTCTGGATGCTCGGCGGCGGCGGGGAGGCCAAGCCCACTAGTGCCATGTCCAGGTGCCCAGCCTGGAGCGCTTCGAGCAAGCGGTCGGAATTGGCCTCGGAGAGGGTGATCTCCACGGCCGGGTGCTGTTGGTGGAAATCGGCCAACAGGTTGGGCAGGTCGAGGGACGAGCACGAGCTGATCATCCCCACCGCGACGCGCCCCCGCACCAACCCGGTGAGCTCGTCGACGGCGAGCCGCGCGCCGGCGACGGCTCCGAGCGCGGCGCGGGCGTAGGGTAGGACGGCGGCGCCGACCTCGGTCAGGCGCACCGCGCGCGCCGAGCGATCGAACAGGGGCTGGCCTAGCTCGCGCTCCAGACGGCGGATCTGCGCGCTCACGCCGGGCTGGGCGACGTGCAGCTTCGCGGCCGCCTTCGTGAAGCTCGCCTCCTCGGCCACGGCGACGAAGTATTCCAACTGATGCAGCTCCATAGCCGTTCAGGTCCACCTCCCCTGCCACCGCTGCGGGCCCTTCGCCTGACGTCATATCATAACGTCTGGTTCTAGTGGATAGAATAACTAGTTGTTGGAATTCTAGATATTCGGGGCAGATAATGGGGACAGAGCGACCCCAGTTCGGATCGGGAGGCTGGAGATGACCAGTCGACGTGAGCGGGCAGCGCAGCCGGACGACCTGGCGCGGCTCTTCGTGGAGCGGGTGAACGCGGGCGACGCCGAGGGGCTCGTGGAGCTATATGAGCCCGATGCGGTACTCGGCTACCCCCCCGGCCAGGTGACGGTCGGGCGGGAGGCGATCCGCGCGGTGTTCGAGCAGATGCTGGCGGCCAAACCGCACTTCGAGCTGGAGGGGCCGTTGCCCACCCTGCGCTACGACGATCTCGCCCTCACCGCGACGCGGCCCGGCGATGGGGCTGGCGCCAGGGCGCAGGTTGCGCGCCGCCAGCCGGACGGAACCTGGCTGCGAATCATCGACCGCCCCGAATCCGGCAGCTAGGCCCGCGTTAACAGACTACCAGCATCGATCCCAGAGATCGAGCAGGCGGCGAGCATCGCGCGTCCGGGGGGCCTCGCGTGGGAACCACCCACGGCGCACAACTCTACACGGCTGCAGCGGCGGCGAAGAGCACGCGCCCGGCTGGGCGACGGCTGGTCGGCGCGGTGTTGGCGGGAACGCTGCTGAACCCGCTCAACTCGTCGATGATCGCCGTGGCGCTCGTGCTGATCCAGGCGGACTTCCGGGTCAGCGTGGCCACCGCGTCGTGGCTGCTCTCTGGCTTCGCGCTGGCGGCGGCGGTCGCGCAGCCCTTGATGGGGCGGTTCGCCGACCTGTTCGGCCCGCGGCGCGTCTTCTGCGCTGGCTTGCTGCTGGTAGGCGCGTCGGGGGCGCTCGCGCCGCTCGTGCCGGCGTTCGGGTGGCTGGTCGCCTTGCGGATGGTGCAGGCGCTCGGCACCTCGGCCGCGTACCCGGCGGGACTCGCCATCATTCGCGCGGGCGATCCGCAGGGGAAGGCGCCCGCCGGCACGCTCGGCGCGATCAACATCACGTCGTCGGTAAGCGTCGCGCTGGGGCCGGTGCTCGGCGGGTTTCTGGCGGAGATCGCGGGCTGGCCCGCGATCTTCCTAGTGAACCTCCCGATCACCGCCGTGAGCTTGATGCTCGCGTTGCGTTGGCTGCCGGCCGATCCGGCTCCTGGCCTGGCCGCCATGACGGCATCGTCGTCGCGCCGTGCCGTCGCCCGCGCGGTGTTGAAGACCGTCGACTTGCCCGGCATCGGGTTGTTCAGCGAGATGCTGATCAGTCTCCTCGGGTTCCTGCTGTCGCTGTCGAGCGGCCCGCTGTGGCCCTTGCTGCCCGTCGCGCTGATCGCCGCGGGCCTGCTCGTGCTACGCGAGCGCGGCGTAGCCGAGCCGTTTCTCAACGTCCGCATGCTGGGCGCGAACCGCCCGCTGGTCGGCGTCTACGCCCAGTTCGCGGGCGTCAACCTGGTCTTCTACACGGTGTTCTTCAGCCTGCCGGTCTGGCTGGAACAGGTGCGCGGCCTCGAGAGCGGCCTGGCGGGGCTCCTGCTGCTACCGATCTCCGGCGTGGGCGTGCTGGCCACCCCCGTGGCGGCGCGACTCATCAGCCGCTCTGGCCCCGGACCAGCGCTCGTCGTCGGCGCTTTCGTGCTCACCGCGGGCTCTCTCTTGCTGCTGCTCTTCAGCGCGACCACGGCGGTGATCGTGATCCTCGCCGTCGGCGTGGTGCTGGGGATTCCCAACGGCTTCAACAACCTCGGCCTGCAAGCCGCCCTGTACGAGCATGCCCCGCCCAACCAGATGGGCGCCGCGGGCGGCCAGTTCCAGACCTTTCGCTACGTGGGAGCGATCCTCTCCACCAGCCTGCTCGGGCTGGCCTTCGGCACGTCGGCCAGCAGCGACGGCCTGCACGCCGTTGCCTACGTCCTGGCCGGCGTCAGCGCGCTGCTCCTCCTGGCCAGCATCGCGAGCGCCGTCGGCAAGCCATAAGCGGCGCGTGAGCCGCCCTGCCAGGGAGCGACAGGCTCGCCTGGGGCACCGGGCCATAACGCGGGGGGTTGGCCAAGCGCTGTGGTAAGTTGTGTCTATCGGCCGAGCGTGCCGTGAGCGTGGGGGTGCGTGGAGGGATACCATGGCCGGGTGCCTTCGGAGTCGGGGCTGGGTGTCTTGGTTGCTCGTAATTCCCCTGGCGCTAGGTGTGCTGATCGTCAGTGGCGGACCGGCGGCGCGCGCGCAGGGGCTCGGCGCGCCGGGACTGGCGGTGCAGGAGTACGCGGTGGCCGCGGGCAGCCACCCGCACGACGCGGTGCCCGACGGGGCGGGCGGCGTCTGGTACACGGGACAGGGCGACGGGACGGTGGGCCGGCTCGATCCGGCCACGGGCGACTACAAGACGGTGGACCTGGGGCAGGGCTCGGCACCGCACGGCGTGATCATGGGGCCGGACAAAGCGGTCTGGGTCACGGATGGCGGCCTGAACGCGATCGTGCGGATCGATCCGGACAGCCTGCAGGCGCAAGTTTTCCCGCTGCCCGGCCCGCGGGCGAATCTCAACACCGCGACCTTCGACCGGCGCGGGGTATTGTGGTTCACTGGGCAGAGCGGTTACATCGGGCGGCTCGACCCGGCGGTCGGGGTCGTGGAGCAGTTCGCGGCGCCGCGGGGCGCGGGGCCGTATGGGATCTCGACGGCGCCGGACGGCACGGTCTACTTCGCCTCGCTGGCCGGCAGCTACCTGGGCCGCATCGACGGCGACGACGGCTCCGTGACGGTGATCGACCCGCCGACCGCCCGCGCCGGCGTGCGCCGCGTGTGGCCGGACTCCGCGGGGCGGCTGTGGGTGAGCGAGTACAACGCCGGCCAAGTCGGCCGCTACGATCCCGCGACGGGCGAGTGGGCCGAATGGCGCCTGCCGGGCAACAACCCGCGAGCATACGCCGTCTACGTGGACGAGCGCGACCAGGTATGGCTCACCGACACCGACGCCGACACGGTGGTGCGCTTCGATCCGACGACCGAGACGTTCACGACCGTCACGATCTCCCGCCCGTCGAACGTGGCGCAGCTTAGCGGAACGTCGGCGGGGATCTGGGGCGGCGAGCGGGGCCGGGACCACATCCTCGTCGTGCGGCCCGGGTGACTCGCGCTCCGCTGGGGCTTCTGGCCCGGGCCTGGCGCACTGTAGTTGCGTAATTGTGAAGCCGGCGGCGGTGATTCCACCTACAGCGGTTTGCAGCCAGGCGGAGCAGGCGGCCGACCGGGGACTACGGCCAGGGGCGCTTGCCGTAGGCCGCGCCCCACGCCCCCGCTACGCCGGCCCGCCCGGTCGCGCCGGCGCCGGGACGGGGGCCGTGGCGCTTGCCGTAGGCCGCGCCCCACGCCCCCGCGGCGCCGGCCCGCCCGGTGGCTCCGGCCCCGGGACGGGGGCCGTGGCGCTTGCAGTATTCCGCGCCACAGGCCGCGGGCGGGCACCAGACCCGGCCCCTACGCGACCCCGGCGCCCGGCAGGCGCGCCGAAGCACGCTCCGAGCGGCGCCGGGGCTGCGGCCTGCGGGCCGCGGGCGGGCATGAAACCCGCCCCTACGCGACCGCGGTGTCCGGCGAGGCGCGCGGGAGCAGTGATCGGAGCGGCGCCGGGGCGGCGGCAGTGGCGCTTGCCGTATTCCGCGCCACAGGCCGCGGGCGGGCATGAAACCCGCCCCTACGAGTCGCTGCTGCTCGCCTAGCCGGCAAGCTGCTCTGGGTCGCTGGCGGGGCGGGCGGCGCGCACCCGGAGCGTCGTGGGCACGAGCGCTTGCACCACCACTCGGCCGTGCCGTCGCAGCTCCAGGGTAGCGCCAGCGCGGAGATCGTAGTCGGCTCGGTCGTCCGCCTGCGTGACCCAGCAGCGGCCCGCCACACACCGCAGGACCGTCTCGGGGCCAACGGGGTCCAAGCTCCAGACCTGGCCCGGGGCGAGGGACACGACCCTCCGTGCGGGGTGCGCGAGCGCGAGCGTCATCGCCATGCCTCCCTTTGCGCTGTCCTGCATCGACGATACCCCGCCGGCAGCCGCCCGCCTAGACGCACCGCACCGCTCACCGCACCAGTACAGTTGGTCTGTTCGCCCAACTGTGCTGGTGCCGCGCCGGGGGCGCTGTGTCTTGTGGGTGCGGACCGTCGTGGGCTAGAACCGGAGTGGCCCGGCAGGGGGGCCGCGCGCAGGGGGCGACACGGGATGGCGACGGAGCGGGGCACGGCGGTCGACGGCGGACGGCGCTACGAGCGGGTAGCGGCGCACGTGGGCTGGCTGATCGAGCAGGGCACGCTGCCCGCCGGCGGCCGGGTGCCGTCCGTGCGCCAGTTGAGCCAGCAGCAGGGCGTGAGCATCAGCACCGTTGTGCAAGCCTACCGGCTGCTGGAGGACCGCGGGCTGATCGAGGGCCGGCCGCAGTCGGGCTACTACGTGCGAGCGACGACGCCCGAGCCCTGGGTCGCACCGGCGCGCGACGCGACGCCGGACCCCACCGCGCTCAGCGCGGCCGAGCTGATGCTGATGGTGCTGCGCGACATCGGCGATCCCCGGCTGGTGCCGCTCGGGGCGGCGGTGCCGGACGCCGCCTTGCTGCCCGCGGCCAAGCTCCACCGGCTGCTCACCACGCTGAGCCGTCGCTGTCCCGAGCGCGGGGTGGCCTATGACGCGCCAGCGGGCTGCCTGGAGCTGCGGGTGCAGGTGGCGCGGCGGGCGCTGGCAACCGGCTGCACGCTCACGCCGGACGACATCGTGACCACCAATGGCTGCCAGGAGGCGCTCAACCTCGCGCTCCAGGCCGTTTGCCAGCCGGGCGACGCGGTGGCGGTCGAGTCGCCCACCTACTACGGCTTGCTGCAGGCGATCGAGACGCTGGGCCTGCGCGCCGTCGAGATCCCGACGCACCCGCAGGAAGGCATCAGCCTGAGCGCGCTGCGCTACGCGCTGGCCGAGACACCGCTGCGGGCGGCGGTGGTGATGTCGAACTTCAGCAATCCGCTGGGCACCTGCCTGACCGACGAACGGAAGCGGGCGCTGGTGGCGCTGCTGAGCGAGCATGACGTGCCGCTGATCGAGGACGACATCTACGGCGACCTGTGCTTCGGGGCGGAACGGCCGCGCGTGGCGAAGGCGTACGACACGCGCGGGCTGGTGCTGCTCTGCTCGTCGTTCTCGAAGACGCTAGCGCCGGGTTACCGTGTGGGCTGGATCGCCGCCGGGCGGTATCAGGCGCGGGTCGAGCAGCTCAAGATGGCCCGCAATCTGGCGACGGCCACGCTGCCGCAGCTGGCGATCGCCGAGTTCCTGGCCAACGGGAGCTACGATTATCACCTGCGGACGATGCGTCGAGCGTATGCGCGGCAAGTCGCGGCGGTCGTGGGGGCGGTGCGGCAGTATTTCCCGTCGGGCACACGGGTGGTGGAGCCCGCGGGAGGCATGGTGGTGTGGGTCGAGCTGCCGGCGGCGGTGGACGCGCGGGTGCTGTACGCGCGGGCGCGGGCGGCGGGGATCAGCGTGGCGCCGGGGCCGCTCTTCTCGGCGAAGGCGCGCTACCGGTCCTGTGTGCGGCTCAGCGCGGCCGGGTGGTCGCGGCCGATCGCTCGGGCGCTGCGGACGCTCGGGGCGCTCGCGGGCGAGCTGGGCGGGCAGGCGCCGCCGGACCGGCTGGCGCGGCGCTAGAAGGGGCCAGCGCGGCGGGCGAGGCGGCGGCCGTGGCGGTAGCCGGCCGCGTAGGCATCCTGGATCGCCTCGGTGAACATGACGAGCGGCGGGCGCCGCCGGTAGCCGTCGGCCGCGCCGAGGGCCCAGGCCTCGGTGGGGGTCTGCGGCAGGACGGGATGGCTCTGCCACTGCCGCCAGACGCGCTGGAATGCCACGGGCACGCAACCTCCAGGGACGAGCAGGCCCGAGTCTCTGGGACTCATAATAGCGTGGGCGCGATTTTCTGTGGCGGTAGCGCGCGGGTATCGATATTGCTTTGGTGCCGGTGGAGAGCCGGTAGGGGAGGCAGCGATGGCAGAGCACGAGCGCGAGCACAAGAAGGAGCCCGCATCGCCCCTGCAAAGCGAGGGCTTGAAAGAATACGCCGCCGAGATCGTTCCTTCGACCGCCACGGAGATGGAAGCGGTGCTGGAGCAGCTAGAGGCCGAGCGCGACGATTTCCCGCCACCGGACGGGCGCGAGGAGCAGCGCTGAGGACTGCAGCCACACCGGGGCTGCCGTGAGGGCGGACCCGGGAGGCGCGGCGCGGGCTACGCGGGAAAGGGAAGCGGCGGCGCGACGCCGGAGGGCGGCCCGTGGCCGGCGGCATTTTCCGCCCGCTGCTTGAGGCCGAGCAGCCACTTCCGCTCCATGACGAACTGGCCGGGATCGAGCAGCAGCGCCCAGCCCAGCATCTGGGGCGTCCAGTGGTCGATGCGCGCGCGGACCCGGGAAACCAGGCGGGTCCGCTCCTCGTCGAGTGGGTAGAGCGCAATGGACCAGGTGCTGGTACCCCAGGGGGCGTCCGCCGGTGGGCCCAGGACGAGGTACTGGTCGTGCGCGATCGCCTTCACGACCAGGTTGCCCGTCCGATCGAGCGCGTCGCCGACCGCGAGGTGCTCGTGGCCGGGCAGGAGCCGGTCGGCGTTGACGACGTGCATGCCCAAGGCGCGCTCGACGAGCGTGTAGCTGTAGAAGCCGGCGCGGGGCGCCTCACCCATCTGGACGAGCCAGGGCCAGATGCCGGCGGGCCGGGCGTGGATCGTGACGGCGCGGTTCGTCCAATAGTTGGGGTTGGGCACCAGCTCGTCGCCCGGCATGGCGCGCTCGACCTCGGCATCGGTCGCGCCCCAGCGACGGTGCCAGGGGCGGATCACGAGGGCGTAGGCTGCCAGCAGCGCCCCGGCCGGCAAGACGAGCTTCGACGCGGCGCCCGGGACGTGAGTCAGCCGAGCCCGCACGTCGTCGTCGCCTGGCCCGCCGGCTGGGCGCTGCGGGTCATTATGCCGTGAACCCGGAATAGAGGCGGTCATGGGGCTCATCATCGTATCCCTCCTCTCCTGCAAGCACAATGACACATGGAGGTTGCGGCGCGCGTTGGCGTGGGTAGCCGGGAGGTTAACGCACGCATCCGGGCCGGGCTGATTCAAATAGGGCGGCCTTAACCCCGCGTTTACGCTCCGCAACGTGGGCTGCTACCGCCGCGTGCCACGCTGACGCCAGAGGCGGAGGGCTCCGCCCCAGGCAACAAGTGCCCGGCGCGCCGGGAAGCGCTCGGCATTGGGTGGCCGACGGAAGGGAGCAGCCATGCATCAACGGATCCTCGTGACGCTCGACGGCTCCGAGCCGGCCGAGGCCGCGCTGTCCTATGCCGAGGCGCTCGCACGGGGCAGCCGCGGGGCGCTCTGCCTGGTGCAGGCCGCCCCGCCGGACGAGCAGGCCGCCACGAGCGACTACCTACACCGGCTCGCGGCCGACCTGCGAGCGCGCGGCGTGGCCGCCGCGGCGCGGGTGCTGGACGGGGCGCCGGCCGACGCCGTGGCAGCTGCCGCGACTGAGTGGCAGGCGGACCTCATCGTGATGGCGAGTCACGGGCGCACGGGCCTGGAGCGCTCGTTGCAGGGCAGCGTGGCCGATGCGGTCCTCCACCGCGCCGCCGTCCCGCTGCTGCTGGTACGCCTGGGCCACGTGGCCGCGTCGTCCTGGCCATGCCGCGTGCTGGTGCCCCTGGATGGCTCGGAGCTGGCGGAGGCCGCGGTGGACCATGCCGGCGGGCTGGTCGGCACGGACGGCGAACTGGTCCTGTACCAGGCGGTGCTGCCCGAGACCTCCGGCAGGCTGGGCGAGCTGGGCGATGAGCCGGTCTGGGCCGCGCTGCTCAGCGATGCCGAGAGCGCGGCGCAAAGCTATTTGGACGGCGTGGCGGCTCGGCAGCGCGCCGCCGGCCGCCGCGTGCGCACGGTAGCGGAGCTTGGCGAGCCGGCCGCGGGCATCGCGGACTACTGCCACCGAGCACGGGTCGACCTCGTCGTGCTGAGCAGCCACGGCCGCGCCGGCGTCCGGCGCTGGCTGCAGGGCAGCGTCGCCGACGATCTGCTGCGGCTGGCGCCGGCGCCGCTGCTGGTGCTGCGCCCGCTCCTCGAGGCGGCCCGCGCGCCGCAGCACGTTACCCCAGGGGAGCGCCCGCGGCCCCCGGCGACGCTCGAGCTGACCGCGCGCCAGGCGGAGCTGCTGCGGCTCGTGCTGGAGCGCCTGATCCACGATTCTTCCACGGGGGAGCCGCTGACGGCCGAGGTGCAGACGCTGGTGCAGAAGCTGTACGCGACAGCGGACGGCCCAGCTGGCCGCGCAGCGCCGGACGGCTCGGCGGCGGCAGGGGCGGGTGACCGCGTCGCGGACGACCCGTGGGAATCGTGGGGCGCCGGGCCGGCCGTGGACCGCGGGGCGATTCAGTCGGGCTATCCGGTGTTCGCGCGCCCAGACGCCCCGGCGGACGAAGGGGACCTCGGCGCGTTCGTCGGCGTGGTGGACGAGGTGATCGACAGCCGCGACGCGCCGTACTTGCACGTGCGAGGCGGGCTCGAACAGGCTGGCGAGCTGTTCCTCCCGCTCAAGGCGGTGCGCGCGGCCGGCGGCCACCAGGTACGCCTGAGCTTGAGCCCCGCGGACCTCCTGCGCCGTCGCTGGCCGGCTCCACGGCCAGCGGCGCTGCGTGCCGTGTAGCGGGCGCGAGGGCGGTAGGGAACGCGCGCTGACGCCAGAGACGTTCTGCCGGCAGGGGCTCGACGTGCTCCGGCTCCCCGCTCCGGATGGCGACGACGCACGCCTGCACGAGCCGCTAGAGCAGCTGCTGCGCTACTTCATCGCCGAGCCGGCGCGGGCGGAGGTCTTCGAGCTGCAGCTCCAGCTGCTGGCGGATTTGCCGCTCTGTCCCGAACTCGGCGCGGCCGCCCGGCGCCTGCTCGCGTGCTGGCGCGGCGAGCGGAGAGCCCGCCTGGCGCGCGCGGGTCGGGCCGACCGCAACTGAGCCGGCGCCCGAGGGCAGCTCGCCGGACAGTAGAGACGCGGGCGCCCTCCCGGATCCGGGAGGGCGCCCGCGCGAGGAGAGAGGGGCAGCCAGAACGGCGCTAGACGAGGGTCAAGCGCTTCGCCTCGTCGGCGTGCTGGCCGGCGAAGGCGCCGTCAGTCGGGTGGCAGAGGATGATCGGCAGCCGCGTGCTACGCAACACCGCTCCGGCCACGCTGCCGTGGATCAGCCGGTCCAGGCCGGTGCGGCCGTGCGTACACATGGCGATGGCGTCGGCCTCCTCGTCCTCGGCGCAGCGGACGATCTCGGCGGCGGGGTCGCCAAAGCGCACGCGCATCTCGACGGGGATGCGGTGGCTGTTCAGCCAGTGCGCCGGCCCTCGCAGGTAATCGCGCAGGTCCTGCTCCTGCTCCGCGAGCAAGTCGTCGAGGTAGGCGACCTGGCCGTCCCGCTCCTCGATGCCCTGCGGGACCGGGCCGACGGCCAGCAGCACGACCTCAAGCGGCGAGTCGGCGGCCAGGCGCTGCACCTCGGGTAGGATGGCCTCGGCGAGCGATGAGCCATCGAGCGGTACGACGATACGATGAAACACGATGCCCTCCTTCCCCGAGCGCCCCGAGGCCCGTCCCCGGCGCCCGGCGGCGGGGGCGGCCGATGGCCCGGCCGCCCCCGCGCGATGGTCCTTACACGTACACTCGGTGGGCCGCGACGTCGGGCATCTTCAGGCCCAGGTTGTCGATCAGCGTCGTGATCTCGGCGAGATACTCCTGGCGCGCCTGCTCGTTCGTGCGGCGCTTCAGGCCCCAGTACAGGTAGCGCTCGGCACGCCGCGAGCTGGCGCGGCCGAACATGTCTAGCCCGCGCGGTACCCAGCGGTCTACCGCCGCCTGCGCCTCGGCCGCGCCCTCCTCCGTCTTGCACAGCTCCTGGAGCTTCTGCACGCCGAAGGCGATGTGGCCGACTTCTTCCTGCATGATCCCGGGCAGGATGGCGTCGATTGGCCGGTAGCTGGAGTTGTGGAACTCCTCGCCCTGGAAGCGGCCCACGCGGTCGATGAGCGCGCAGAACGCCGCCACGTCGCCCCAGGTGGGCGGGTCCTTCTCGTGGAAGGCGTCTACCAGCCGCTCCGAGTTGTCGCGGTGCAGCAGGTACGACACGTCCACGCCGAGATCGGCCAGGATGCGGGCGAACTTGCGGTAGTGGTCGATCTCCTCGGCCACGATGCGCGCCACGCGGTGCATGTCATCCGCGGTGGGCGCTTGGAGCATCCAGCGCCGCGCGTACACGTTCGGCCCGCCGATCTCGCAATCGGCCTGAATGGTCAGCACGCGGGTCAACAGCTCGCGGTACTCCTGGGGCATCTTCGCGAAGTCGTCGCGTTCGATGCGGTCCGTGAACGCCATGCCCGAACTCCTCCTCTCGCGCCCTTCGGCGGAGCCGTGCGCTCCGTCGCGGTCCCGCGGCCAGCGCCGGCCGGCCGGCTCGGCGGCGGCAGGACCACCGCTGCCCCTAGCGTGCCGCGGGCGGGTTGCTAGCGCGGTAGCGGAAAGTAAACCGTGCGTTACGATGTCCGGGCCCGGTCGCGGCGGCTGGCGCGCGCTGTGGTACAGTCCAGAGGACATCTCAAGGAGACACCCCTATGCGGACGGCCGACCCGGCCGCTGCGCGCGCTCGCCCCGATCGCCCGCGGCCCCCCGGCAGCGCTCACCCCAACGCGCTGCTGTTCGCGCTCTCCGTGGGGGCGTTGCTGGGCGGCCTCGACTCGAGCATCGTAAACACCGTGCTGCCGGTCGTGACGCAGGCGTTCGGGAGCGACGTCGCGGGCGCCGAGTGGATCATCACGGTGTACCTGCTCGTGCTCAGCGGCCTGCTGCTGAGCCTGGGGCGGCTCGGCGACCTGCGGGGCCATCGTCCGCTCTACCTGACCGGGCTGGTGATCTTCGCGGCCGGCTCGGCGCTGAGCGGCCTGGCCCCCTCGATCGGGTTCCTGGTGGGGGCGCGCGCCTTCCAGGCGCTGGGCGCCGCCATGCTGTCCGCGAACTCGCCGGCGATCCTCACCGCGGCCATCCGCGCGAACCGGCGCGGGCGCGCGTTCGGGCTCTACTCGATGGCGGTGTATCTCGGCCTGGTGGTCGGGCCAGGACTGGGCGGCTTCCTGACCGACCTGTGGGGCTGGCGCGCGATCTTCTATGTTACCGTCCCAATCGCGCTGCTCGCGTTCGGGCTGAGCGCGCGCGTCCTGCCGGACACGGCGCCGGCCAGTCCGCACGAGCGCTTCGACTGGTGGGGCGCCGTGGTCTTCACTATCGGGCTGGTCGCCCTGTTGCTCGGGCTGAACCAGGGACACGCCTGGGGCTGGGCGTCGCCGGCGATCCTGGGCTGTTTCGCGGTGGCCTTCGGCGCAATGGCGGTGTTCGTCGCCATCGAGCGGCGCGTCCCGAGCCCCATGCTCGACCTGGACCTATTCCGCGTGCGGTGCTTCGCCGCCGCCATCGGCAGCGCGATCCTCAACTACCTCGGCGCCTACACGGTGGTCTTCCTGCTGCCCTTCTATCTCCTCCAGGCGCGCGACCTGACGCCGTCGCAAACGGGGCTCGTGCTCAGCGCGATGCCCGTCGTGATGGTCGTCGCGGCGCCGATCTGCGGCGCGCTGTCCGACCGCTTCGGCTCGCGCCTGTTCGCGGCCGGCGGCATGGGGCTGCTGAGCACGGGGCTGTTCCTCCTCAGCCGCTTGGGCCTCGACACGCCGTTCGCCGCGGTCGTCGGCATCCTGATGCTCTGCGGACTGGGGCTCGGCGCCTTTAGCTCCCCGAACACCAACGCCGCGCTCAGCAGCGTCCCCGCCCCGCATCGCGGCATCGCGTCCGGCGTGCTCGGCACGGCGCGCAACCTCGGGATGATGCTGGGGATCGGCCTGGCCGGCGCGGTCCTGGCAACCGGGCTGGGGGGCACGACGACCGGCTCCCCCGCAGCGGTCGTGGCGGCGGTCAGCACCGGCTTTCTCCTCGCTAGCGGCTTGGCCGCGGCCGGCGTGGTGACGGCCGCGGCCCGCCCCTAAGCGGCTGGCCTAGGGGAGTGTGCCTGTTTGGCTTCGCCAAACAGACACGCGATCTCTGGCCGGGTGCTTAGCGCCGACCGCGCCCTCCTGCCGACGTCCTGACGCGCGTCACCGCGCCGGCGGCGGCTGTTACCGGCCGTTTACCGTGCGCAACGGCAGCGCCAACCGCCGCGCGGGACACTGTAGCGGAGACGGAGCGCGACGAATGGGCGCACCGCGAGAGGAGGGCAATCATGCTGCGTACAATCCTCGTGCCGCAAGACGGCTCGATCCTGGCCGAGCGCGCCCTGCCCTACGCCACGCGGCTCGCGCGCGGCACCGGGGCACGGGTAGTGCTGGTGCGAGCGGCTGCCGCCACGCCGCTCCCAGGGCAGGACGCGGGGGCGGCGCAGCAGGCCGCCGTGGCCCGGGCGGAGGCCGAGCTTGGCGTGATCGCCGAGCGCGTGCGCGGCGAGGGCCTGGAGGTCGAGGCCCACGTCTACTACGACGCGGCGGACACCGCGATCCTCGACGCGGCCGGCCGCGCGCACGCCGACCTCATCGTCATGTCGACGCACGGCCGTAGCGGGCTTGGCCGGTGGGTCTACGGGAGCGTGGCCGACGCGGTGCTGCGCGGCGCGTCGGTCCCGGTGCTGCTCGTGCCGCCCGCCTGCAAGACCACGCGCCCTGCCGCGGAACGGCTGCGCATCCTCGTGCCGCTGGATGGCTCGGCGCTGGCCGAAGCCGCGCTCGGCCCGATCGGCGACCTGGCCGCCGCGCTCGGCGCGGAGCTACTCCTGCTGCAAGTCGTGGAGTTTGCGGTGCCCATGCTGACCGACGGGGCGGTCTACATGCCCGAGTGGGACGCCGAGGCGGAGGTGAAGGAGGCTCGGGAGTACCTGGAGCGCGTCGCGGCCGGGCCGCGCGCCGCGGGGCTGTCGGTTCGGACCCTGGCCGTGGCGGCCGCGCCATCCGTCGTGGGCCAGGCGGCCGCGGTCATCGCGGAGACGGCCGCGCGGGAGGGGGCGGACCTGATCGCGCTGGGGACGCACGGGCGCGGCGGGCTGGCCCGGCTGGTGATGGGCAGCGTGGCGACCGGGGTACTCCAGCGGGCGAGCGTGCCCATGTTGCTGCTGCGGCCCGCGGTCGTGGCGCGGCGCGGCGCGGGCCTGAGCGCGGCGGAAACGGCGGGGGTGGGCGCAGGGGGCTGATCGCGGGTCGGGCCGAGCCGCGCCGCGGCCGGCAGGCCGTTTACCCGACGTTTACGCCGGTTGAGCGCCCTGTTCACCCGCGGCTGGCACACTCTCCTTGCTAGCGCCACGGGCCGCGCGCTGGTCGCCGGCCCGTGGCATACTTTCGCGGACATCTCTGTACGATGGGCGGGTCATGGACGAGCGAGCATCCGCGCCACGGCAGGACTCGGGTGGGGCGGCCCCCGCGGGCGCGGGAGGGGGGCTCCCGGGTGGCCCGGCGCCCACGGCACCGCCCATACTCCCGGAGCGGGCTGACACGTACTTCCGCGCGCTCGTCGAGGCCGCGCCGGACGGGATCGTGGCCGTCGACCGCGCGGGGACGATCGTGCTGGTCAACGCCCAGGTGGAGACGATGACCGGCTACACGCGCGACGAGCTGCTGGGCCAGCCCGTCGAGATCCTGGTGCCGGAACGATTCCATCAACAGCACGTCGCTGACCGCGAGCGCTACACCGCGGCGCCCCGCACCCGCCCGATGGGCGCGGGCCTGGCGCTCGCGGCGCGGCGCAAGGACGGCAGCGAGATTCCCGTCGAGATCAGCCTGAGCCCGCTCGGCGCCGGCGATAATCTGCTCGTGATGAGCATCATCCGCGACGTGACCGAGCGCCGCCGGGCTGAGGCCGAGCTGCGCCGCACGGCCGCGCGCCTGGCGCAGCAGACGGCGGAGCTGGAGCGCTCGAACGCCGAGCTGCAGCAGTTCGCCTACGTCGCGTCGCACGACTTGCAGGAGCCGCTGCGCATGGTGGCGAGCTACACGCAGCTCCTGGCGCGGCGCTACGGCGACAAGCTCGACGCCGACGCGCTGGAGTTCATCGACTTCGCCGTGGACGGCGCCCGCCGCATGCAAGCGCTGATCAACGATCTGCTGGCCTACTCGCGGGTCGGCACGCGGGGCGCGGAGTTCGCGCCGACCGACTGCAACGCCGTGGTCGATCAGGTGCTGGCCGATCTCGGCGCCGCCATCGAGGACGAGCACGCCGTCGTCACGCGCGGCGATCTGCCCACCGTGCTGGGCGACGCGGGGCAGCTCAGCCAGCTCTTCCAGAACCTGATCGGCAACGCCATCAAGTTCCACGGCGAGCGGGCGCCACGCGTCGCGGTGGCCGCCGAGCGGCGCGACGACGAGTGGCTGTTCACGGTCCGCGATAACGGCATCGGCATCGAACCGGAGTACGCCGACCGCATCTTCGTCATCTTCCAGCGGCTGCACAGCCGGGCGGAGTACCCGGGCACCGGCATCGGCCTGGCGATCTGCAAGAAGATCGTGGAGCGCCACGGCGGCCGTATCTGGATGGAATCGACGCCGGGCGAGGGCACGACGTTCTATTTCACGCTGCCCGCGATTGAAAGGGGCTCCCGATGAACACGCAGCATGGCCGCCTCAACGGGCGCCCCGTGGAGATTCTCCTCGTCGAGGACAATCCGGGCGACGTGCGGCTGACCATCGAGGCGCTGCGCGAGGGCAAGGTGCGCAACCACCTCAACGTGGCGACCGACGGTGTGGAGGCGATCGCCTTCCTGCGCCGCGAGGGCAAGTACGCCGAGGCGGCCCGCCCGGACCTGATCCTGCTCGACCTGAACCTGCCACGCAAGGACGGCCGGCAGGTGCTCGCCGAGATCAAGGCCGACGACGACCTGAAGACGATTCCCGTCGTCATCCTGACCACCTCGAAGGCCGACGAGGACATCGTGCGCAGCTACGACCTGCACGCCAACTGCTACGTTACCAAGCCGGTGGACCTCGATCAGTTCATCACGGTCGTGAAGTCGATCGAGGACTTCTGGCTGACGATCGTGGCGCTGCCGAAGCCATGAACGAGCGCCTGCCGCACCTGGACGTGCTGCTCGTCGAGGACAATCCGGGCGACGCGCGGCTCATCCGCGAGATGCTGAACGACGTGCCGGCGGCCCGCCTGCGCTTGCGCCAGGCCGACCGCCTGGCGACCGGCCTTGAACAGCTGGATGGCGCCGACGTGGTGCTGCTCGACCTCTCGCTGCCGGACAGCCAGGGGCTCGAAACGTTCCGCCGCCTGCGGGACCGCGCGCCGGAGATGCCGATCGTCGTGCTCACCGGCCTGGACGACGAGACGGTGGCCATGCGCGCCGTCCAGGAGGGCGCGCAGGACTACCTCCCCAAGGGCCAGGTGGACGGCCAGGTGCTCGTGCGCTCCATGCGCTACGCCATCGAGCGCAAGCGGGCCGAGGAGGAGCGCGAGCGGCTGCTGCTCCGCGAGCAGGCGGCGCGCGCCGAGGCCGAGCGGCTGGCGAAGGAGCGGGCGGCCATCCTCGGGCACATCGCCGACGCGGTGCTGATCGTCGATCCGTCCGGGCGCATCACGTTCGTGAACCAGGCCGCCCGCCGGCTTCACGGGGTCCCGCCCGACGTGGAATTCGTGAACGGCGTGGTGGGTAACTACGAGCTGCTGACCGCCGATGGGCGCCCCTACCCGCCCGACGAGCGGCCGCTGGCGCGCGCCGCCCTGCGCGGCGAGACGGTGATCGACGCCGAGCTACGCATCCGCCGGGCGGACGGCAGCGAGGTGGTCGCGCTCGGCAGCGCGACGCCAGTGGTGGCCGAGGATGGCACGCGGCTGGGGGCGGTGCTCACGCTCCACGACGTCACCGCCCAGCGGGCGCTGGAGCGCCAGAAGGACGAGTTTCTGGCCAACGTGTCGCACGACCTGCGGACGCCCCTGGCGGGCATCAAGGCCTCGATCGGCGTGGTGCTGGCCAACGAGCCGGCGGGCACGCCCGAGCCCCTGCACCGCATGTTCGTCAACATCGACCTGGCCGCCGACCGCATGGGCAGCCTGGTGGACGACCTGCTGGAGCTGGCGCGCTTCCGGGCGGGACGCGTCGGGCTGCAGCGCCAGCGCACCGACCTGCGGGCGCTGGCCGAGCGCGTCGCCGGCGTCGTCGAGCCGCTGGCGGCGGCGCGCGGCCAGCAGTTGACGCTCGCGCTGCCGGCCGCGCCGCTCTACGCGAGCGCCGACCCGGACCGGCTGGAGCGCGTGCTGCTCAACCTGCTCGGCAACGCGCAGAAGTACGGCCACGACGGCGGCCGCATCAGCCTGCGGCTGGAGCGGCGGGGCGACGAGGCGCTGTGGGCCGTGGCCGACGACGGCCCCGGCATCCCGCTGGCGGACCAGCCCTACGTGTTCGAGCGCTTCTACCGATCGGAGAGCGAGGCGACGCAGCGCAACCAGGGCAGCGGGCTCGGCCTCCCCATCGCCCGCGCGATCGTCGAGCTACACGGCGGGCGCATCTGGGTCGAGAGCGTGCCGGGCGCGGGCGCGACCTTCTACGTCGCGCTTCCGCTCACTCCCACTCAGTCCTCGTCCCCGGGGGTGCAGGGGGGCTCCCCGGCTGGGGGGCCTGGGGGGTGTCCCCCCAACCTGCCGATGCCTCCCTCTTCCGGGGGCGCGTGGGTGCCCCCCACTCTATCTACGCACTCCTCGCTTCCCACGGGGAAGGAAGGTGACGCATGAAGATTCTGGTCGTGGACGACGACCCGCAAATCCTGGACGCTGTGACCGTCGGCCTGCAGCTCCAGTGGCAGGACGCCACCGTGCTCGCCGCCACCGACGGCGAGCACGGGCTGAAGGTGTTCTACGAGCAGGACCCTGACGTGGTCGTGCTCGACGTCACTATGCCACGGAAGAACGGCTTCGAGGTATTACAGGAGATTCGCCGCGTCTCCGACGTGCCGGTGATCATGCTGACGGCGCGCGGGGAGGACACCGATCAGGTGCGCGGCCTGGAGATGGGCGCCGACGACTACGTGGTCAAGCCCTTCAGCCACCTGGCGCTGCTCGCGCGCATCAAGGCAGTGCTGCGCCGCGCGGAGCTGCCGCAGCCGACCAATGCGCTCCCTGACTTCCAGGCGGGCGACCTGGCGATCAACTTCCAGAACCACCAGGTCACGCTCGGCGGCGAGCCGGTGAAGCTCACGCCCGTGGAGTACAAGCTGCTGTACCACCTGGTGCGCAACGTGGGCCGGCTGATGCCCCACGAGGCGCTGCTCGACCGCGTGTGGGGCGCCGACTACGGCGCGACCAACGACTACCTCAAGGTATACGTCAGCCGCCTGCGGGCGAAGCTCGAGCCGCCGGGCGCTCCGCACTACATCCAAACCGAGCGCGGGCTGGGCTACCGCTTCGTCCGCCCGAAGGAGAGCACGTCCCATGCAGGCGCCGAGAGCCCTCGCGTGCTACGAGACTGAGCCCTGGGAGGAAGCCTACCTGCGCGAGCGCTTGGCGGACCTGGAGGTGCGGGCCACGGCGGCCACGCTGACCGCGGACACGCTCGACCTGGCCCGCGACGCGGAGCTGCTGAGCGTCTTCATCCACTCCCGCGTCGGCGCGGACCTGCTGGCGCAGCTCCCCCGCCTGCGCTTCGTCGCCACGCGCTCGACGGGCTACGATCACATCGACCTGGCAGCTTGCCAGGCGCGAGACATCGCGGTCAGCAACGTGCCGACCTACGGCGAGAACACCGTCGCCGAGCACACGTTCGGGCTTATCCTGGCGCTGTCGCGGAAGATTCACCAGGCCTACGTGCGCACCGTGCGCGGCGACTTCTCGCTCGCGGGCCTGCGCGGGTTCGACCTGAAGGGCCGCACTCTGGGCGTCGTGGGCACCGGCAACATCGGTCTGCACGTCGTTCGCATCGGCCGCGGCTTCGGTATGGAGGTGCTAGCCCATGACGTGCGCGAGCAGCACTTGCTGGCCGAGGTACTGGGCTTCCGCTACGTGGCCCTCGACGACCTGATCGCCCAGGCCGACGTCGTGACACTGCACGTGCCCTACTTCCCTGCGACCCGCCACCTGATCAATCGCGAGCGCCTGGGGCACATGAAGCGGGGCAGCCTGCTCATCAACACGGCGCGCGGCGGGCTGGTGGACACCGAGGCGCTGCTGTGGGCGCTGGACGAGGGCATCCTGGCCGGCGCCGGCCTCGACGTGATCGAGGGCGAGGAGCTGATTGGCGAGGAGCGGCAGCTGCTGCGCCAGGGCGTGGCCCCGGAGCAGCTCCAGACCGCCCTGCGCGGCCACCTGCTCTTGCAGCGCGAGAACGTTATCTTCACGCCCCACATCGCCTTCTACTCCGCGGAAGCCCTGCAACGCATCCTCGACACGACCGTAGCCAACGTGCGCGCCTTCCTGGCCGGGAATCCCGGCAACCTGGTGTCGTGACCGATGCTGGCCGCTGAGCCCTCGCCGGCCGCGCCGCGGGCCGCGCCGCCCGCGCCGCCCGCGGCCGGACTGACCGCCGCGGAGGCCGCCGCGCGCCTCGCCCGGTACGGTCCGAACGAGGTCCCGAGCGGCCACCACTTCTGGGCCGTGCGGACGCTCCTCGGCTTTCTGGCCAACCCGCTCGTCCTGATCCTGCTCGCGGCCAGCATCGTCTCGGGCGTCCTCGGCGAGCCAGTGAATGCTACGCTGATCACGCTCATGATCGTCCTCAGCGTGGCGCTCGACTTCTTCCAGGTCTACCGCTCCGAGCAGGCGGCCGCGAAGCTCCAGGCGTTGATTCCCACCATGACGACGGTCTGGCGCGACGGGCGCCCGGTGGAGGTCCCGCTGCGCGAGGTGGTGCCGGGTGACCTGCTCGACCTACGCGCCGGCGACCTGATCGCGGCGGACGCCACGCTGCTCGCCGCGACCACGCTGAGCCTGGACGAGGCGGCGATGACCGGCGAGTCGCTGCCCGTCGAGAAGCGGCCGGTCAGCGCCCCGACGGACGCGGCGGCGCCCGAGAACGTCGTGCTCGCCGGCACCTCGGTCGTCAGCGGCGTGGGGCAGGCGCTGGTGACCGCCACCGGCGCACACACGCAGTTCGGCGCCATCGCCCGCGGACTCGCCGACAAGGCGCCGCCGACGGCCTTCGAGCTGGGTACGCGCCGCTTCGGCTTTCTCATCATGCGCACGGTCATCGGGCTGGTGCTGTTCGTGTTCCTCGTCAACGCGCTGCTGCGCCGCGACCCGCTGGAGTCGTTCCTGTTTGCGCTCGCGCTCGCCGTGGGGCTGACCCCTGAGTTCCTGCCGATGATCATCACCGTCACGCTGTCGCAGGGCGCGCTGCGCATGGCGCGCGGCAAGGTGATCGTCAAGCGGCTCGCCGCGATCGAGAACCTGGGCAGCATGGACACGCTGTGCAGCGACAAGACCGGCACGCTCACCCTGGGCACCGTCGTGCTGGAGCAGCACGTCGACTACCAGGGCCGGGAGTCCGAGGCGGTGCTGCGCTGGGCGTGCGTCAACAGCGCGCTGGAGAGCGGGCTGCGCAGCCCGATGGACGCCGCCATCCTGGCGCACGATCACCCGTCGGTTACGGCGTACACGAAGCGGGGGGAGCTACCGTTCGACTTCGAGCGGCGGCGGGTCAGCGTGCTTGCAGAAGACCGCGGCGCGGGAATAGCCATAGCCACCGGCGCCCTGGTGGTGGTCACGAAGGGAGCGCCGGAGGGCATCATCCCCCTATGCTCGCGGGTCGAGGGGGCCAACAGCGTGGAGCCCTTCACGGCCGAGCGGCGGACAGCAGCCCAGCAGACCTACGACCAGCTCAGCCGGGATGGCTACCGCGTGCTCGCCATCGCCTACAAGCCTGCGCCCGCCGACCAGACCGCGCTTACACCGGAAGACGAGCGCGACCTGATCCTCGCGGGGTTCGCCGCGTTTCTCGACCCGCCCGACCCCACGGCCCGCGACACCATCGAGCGTCTGGCCGCGAGTGGCGTCGCCATGAAGATCCTGACCGGCGACGGGGAGGCGGTCACCCGCGCCATCTGCGCCCAGGTGGGCATCCGGGTCGACAATCTGGTGACCGGCGACGAGCTGGCTCGGATGACGGACGACGCGCTCGCCGTAAAGGTCGAGCAGGTAACAGTGTTCGCACGCATCTCGCCCGCGCAGAAGAACCGAGTTATCCAGGCGCTGCGGCGGAAGCGGCACGTTGTGGGCTACCTGGGGGACGGCATCAACGACGCGCCGTCGCTGCACGCTGCCGACGTGGGCATCTCGGTAGTGAACGGCGTGGACGTGGCGAAGGCGGCGGCCGACATCATCCTGCTGGAGAAGAGCCTGGCGGCGATCCACCGGGGGGTGGTCGAGGGGCGCCGCAGCTTCGGCAACATCACCAAGTACGTGCTCATGGGCACCAGCTCGAACTTTGGGAACATGCTCAGCATGGCGGCCGCGACCGCCTTCTTGCCCTTCCTGCCAATGCTGCCCGTCCAGATTCTCCTGAACAACTTCCTGTACGACCTCTCCCAGCTCACCATCCCGACCGACAACGTGGACGCCAGCTATACGGCGCGGCCGCGCAGCTGGGACACCGTGATGGTGCAGCGGTTCATGTTCGGGCTCGGGCCGGTCAGCTCCATCTACGACTTTCTGACCTTCGGCCTGATGCTGTGGGGCTTTCACGCCGGCGAGGCGCTGTTCCGCACGGGCTGGTTCGTCGAGTCGCTGGCTACCCAGACGTTCGTCATCTTCGTGATCCGCACCGCGGGCAACCCCTTCCGCAGTCGCCCGAGCCGCCCGCTCCTCTTGAGCGTCGTGGGCAGCGTGGCGGTCGGCGTGGCGATCACCGTCTCGCCGCTAGCTGGCGCCCTAGGCTTCACGCCATTGCCGCCCGCGTTCTTCGGCGCGCTGGCGGTGCTCGCCGGCAGCTACCTGGCGCTGGTCGAGGTGGTGAAGCGCCGGATCTACGCGGCGAGCGGCTGGAGGGCAGACCGTTGACAGCGAGCGGAGCGCACGTGGCGACCGGCCGCCGCGCGGGCACGTCGAGTGTGCTGAGCCCGCCCGATCTCAGTCACCTCGTCGGCCTCACGGAGCAGGAGGCGGCCGGCCGGCTGAGCACCTACGGCTACAACGAGCTGCCGGCGGCGAAGCCGCGCAACGTCGTCGCCATCGCCTGGGAAGTCGTGCGCGAGCCGATGATCCTCCTGCTCGTCGTCGCCGGCGTGCTGTACTTGCTACTCGGCGACGTGCAGGAGGCGTTACTGCTGCTAGCCTCGGTGTTCGTGGTCATCGGCATCTCGCTCTACCAGACGCACCGGACCGAGCGCGCCCTGGATGCGCTGCGCGATCTCTCCAGCCCGCGCGCGCTCGTGATCCGCGACGGCGTGCAGCGGCGCATCCCCGGCCGCGAGGTGGTGCCGGGCGACGTGCTGGTGCTGGCGGAGGGCGACCGCGTACCGGCGGACGCGGTCGTGCTAGCGTCGATCAGCCTACAGGCCGACGAGTCGCTACTGACGGGAGAGTCGGTGCCCGTGCGCAAGACCCCTGCCGACGGCGTGGCGACGACAGCTCGGCCCGGCGGCGACGACCAGCCGTTCGTGTACTCCGGCACGCTGGTGGTACGGGGGCAGGGCGTTGCCGCGGTGCGCGCGACCGGCGCCCACACCGAGCTGGGCCGGATCGGCCAGGCGCTTGAGACCGTCGAGCCCGAAGCCAGCCCACTGCAGCGGGCGACGGGCCAGATCGTCCGCGTGCTCGCGATCGTTGGGGTGTCGCTCTGCCTGGTGATCGCGCTCGTCTACGGCATGACCCGCGGCGATTGGATCGGCGGGGTACTGGCCGGCGTCACCCTGGCGATGGCTATCTTGCCGGAAGAGTTTCCGGTCGTGCTCACGGTATTCCTGGCGCTGGGCGCCTGGCGGCTGGCGCAGAAGCAGGTGCTTACCCGCCGCGTGCCCGCGATCGAGACGGTGGGCGCCGCGACCGTGCTGTGCGTGGACAAGACCGGCACGCTAACGCTCAACCGGATGTCCGTGCGCGCGCTGGTGGTGGACGGCCGGCACTACACGCTGGGCGCGGACGCCGCAAGCATGCTGCCCGAGGGCTTCCACGAGCTAGTCGAGTTCGGCATCCTGGCGAGCCAGAGCGCGCCCTTCGATCCGATGGAGCAGGCGCTCAAAGAGCTAGGCGAGCGGGCGCTGGCGGGCACCCAACACCTCCACGGCGACTGGACCCTGGTGCGCGAGTACCCGCTCTCGCCCGGCCTGCTGGCGCTCTCGCACGTGTGGCAGTCGCCCGACGGCCACAACTACGTCATCGCGGCGAAGGGCGCGCCCGAGGCCATTGCCGACCTCTGCCATCTGGACGCAGCGCAGACGACGATGCTCACGCGCCACGCGACGATGCTAGCCGAGGATGGGCTGCGCGTGCTGGGTGTCGCCAAGGCGTGCGTCTCGCCCACGACGCTGCCCCCGGAGCAGCACGACTTCGCGTTCCAGCTCGTGGGGCTGATCGGGCTGGCTGATCCCGTGCGGCCGACGGTGCCTGCGGCGATTGCCGAGTGCTACCGCGCGGGCGTCCGCGTCGTGATGATTACGGGGGACTATCCCGGCACCGCCCGGCACATCGCCCACGAGATCGGGCTCCGGCTAGCCGACCAGCACATCACGGGGCCCGAGCTAGACCGGATGGACGACGATGAGCTTAAGCAGCGCATTCGCACGGTGAACGTCTTCGCCCGGGTGGTGCCCGAGCAGAAGCTACGCCTGGTGAGGGCGCTCAGGGCCAACGGCGAGGTCGTGGCAATGACCGGGGATGGTGTGAACGACGCGCCAGCGCTGCGCGCAGCCGACATCGGCATCGCCATGGGCGGACGCGGCACCGACGTGGCGCGGGAGGCGGCCGCGCTGGTCTTGCTGGACGACGACTTCTCGTCCATCGTACAGGCGGTGAGACTGGGGCGGCGCATCTTCGATGGCCTCAAGAAGGCGATGGCCTACCTTTTCGCCGTACACGTCCCCATCGCGGGCATCTCGCTGCTGCCGGTGCTCTTCGGCTGGCCGCTCGTGCTGGCGCCGCCGCACATCGTGTTCCTGGAGCTGATCATCGACCCCGCCTGCTCGCTAGTCTTCGAGGTGGAGCCGGAGGAGGGCAATACGATGGACCGCCCGCCCCGCGACCCGGCCGAGCCGCTGTTCAGCCGCGCGACCATCGGCCTGAGCGTGCTCCAGGGAGCCGGTGTGTTGCTCGTGATCCTGGCTATCTTCGGCGGCGTCCTGGCGCGCGGTCATGGGGAGCTTGAGGCGCGGGCCATGACCTTCACCACGCTGATCATCGCCAATCTCGCACTAATTCTCACTAACCGCTCATGGTCGCGGACCATACTGGCGAGCTTGCGCGTGCCCAATGCGGTGCTCTGGTGGGTGGTGGGCGGGGCGCTCGCGCTGCTCGGCCTGGTGTTGTGCGTGCCCGGCCTCCGCGACCTCTTCGGATTCGCCCTCCTGCACCCCGACGACCTGGCGATTTGTTTAGTAGCGGGCGTGGCAAGCATTGGGTGGTTCGAGGCGCTCAAGGTGCTGAGCGGCCGCCGGCAGCGGCTTGCGGCTGCGGGCGGGAGGCTGCTGTGAGCCGCGTCCTCACGCTGAACCGCCCCCGCTCGTCGCTCAAGTTCAAGCTGATCGGTTCGGCGAACACGGGGCGCGGGGCGGTCTGGAGGGGGCCGCAGCCGGCGGCCAAGCCGCGCAGCGGACGGTGCAGGACCTCGCCGCGATCGCCTTTGAGCCGGAAGCAGTAGACGCCATTGACCAACCGCTACCTAGCGCTGGTCGAGCTGGTGAAGCGCCGCGGCTACGCGGCAACCGGCTGACCGAGCGGTCCCTGAGCGGGAACAGAACGTGCTAGACCCCGCTCCGCAGCCGCGGTTTAGGGCGGTTTCGATTGCCCGTCCAGCAAGCCTTTCTGGTCTCGCTCGGGCTGACGTTCGTGGCCCTGGTCGTTATCGGGATCATCAAGGGCAAGCTGGCCCAGCTCAACCTGGTCCGGAGCGCGGGCGAGGTCGTGCTGGTGGGCGCCGTGTCTGGCGGGGGGGCTACCTGCTGGGAACGCTCTTGCCTCGACTGCTCGGCTACTAACGCCGCTGCGGGTTGGCGCTCGCTAGCGCATGGCACACTCAAAACGCCCGACAGGGCATCGATCCGTGGGAGGACTGCATGGCCGGCAGCGCAACGCGCCAGCCGCACCGGCACAGTCGGCGCTGGTATCTCGTATTGGGAATAGCCTTCGGCTTCGCGGTGGCAGTCGTGCTCGGGCTGCTGGTCGCGGCGCCCATCGCGCTCACGCACCACGATGCAGGCGAATTGGAGAAGTCGTACGGCAGCGCGGTGGTCGGGCTGGTGGCACGGATCAAGGGCGCCGGGGTGGGTCCCAATCCGGTGACCACCACCTCCCGCACGCTAGAGGCCGGCCGGCAGTCGTACACCGGCTCGTGCTCGCAGTGCCACGGGGCGCTTGGCGATGGGAAGGGCGTGTTCGGCGCGACCAGCTTCCCACCCGCCACCGACCTCACCAGTGGCGCCGCCCGCGATCTGAGGGATGGCCAGCTCTTCTACATCATCAAGAACGGGCTGGGCTTCACGCCCATGCCGGCCTATGGCAGCCAGTACGCCGACCAGCAGATCTGGGAGCTGGTGAGCTTCATTCGCAGCTTGCAGGGCGGCAACGCCCCCGCGTTGGCAGTCCCCACGCCCACGACCGCGCAGCTCGGCGCCGTCGAGCCGCCGGCGAGCGGCGACGCCCAACGCGGGGCCGCCGTCTTTTCCGCCGCCGGCTGCAGCGGGTGCCACGTACCGACTGGGCCGCTCAGCATCAACCCGGCGAACGACAGCGTCGCGCAAGCGGTACGCAACGGCCGGCCCCAGGGGATGCCGTGCTTCACGCCGCAGGCCCTCTCCGACGACGAGCTGCGCGACGTCGAGGCGTTTATCACGACCTTTCCGCCAAGCGGCTTCCTGGGCGGCCCCGAGGACCAGCCGCCGCCCGGCGCGCCGACGCCCCCGCCCGGCGGAACGCGCCCCGGCAACGTCGTCCCGGGAAGCCCCTGTGCCGCGGCGCCAGGGGCGAGCACGGCGAGCGCGGCGACCACACCTGGCGGGCAGTTGCCGCGCCCTTGAGGCGGCGACGCGTGCGGCCCGCGCTAGACTGGCTCTGGGCGCACCGCGAGCGGCGGGGGGGGACCGTCTCTAGCGGGGGCTACGCCCCCGTCCCGGGCGCGGCGCGCTACTGGGCCAGTACCGTGGCTAACTGGTAGAGGCTCGGATCGATCTTGTTGCAGCCCGCAATGGCCTGCGCGAGCGGAACCCGCACGACCGCGTCGCGAGCGAGACCGACGACGAACCCGGCTTCGCCGGCGGCGAGCGCGTCGGCCGCGGCGGCGCCGAGGCGGGTGGCGAGGAGGCGGTCGAAGACGCTCGGGGCGCCGCCCCGTTGCACGTGGCCCAGCACCACGGGGCGAGACTCGAAGCTCGGGCCGGCCGCGCAGATCGCGTCGCACAGGGCTTGGGCCGTCCAGACAGTGCCCTCGCCCAGCACGATCACGCAGTGCGACTTGCCGCGGGCATACGCGCCCCGGACCGCGGCCACGACCTCCTCTGCCGTGATGGGTACTTCGGGAACGATCGCCAGCTCCGCTCCCGCGGCCACGGCGGCCATCAGCGGCAGATACCCGCAGCGGCGTCCCATCGTCTCGACGACGAACGCGCGATGGTGCGACGAGGCCGTGTCGCGGAGGCGATCAATCGCTTCGACGGCGGTGTTCAGCGCGGTATCGACGCCGATCGTGATGTCGACGCCCGCGAGGTCGTTGTCGATGGTGGAGGCGATACCCACGACGGGGAAGCCACGCTGGCTGAGCGCGTGGGCGCCGCTCTGGGAGCCATTGCCGCCGATCACCGCCAGCCCGCCAATCGCATTGGCGGCCAGCTGGTCGAGAGCCCGCTGCTGGCCGGCGTCGGTCTTGAAGTCGGGGGCGCGCGCGGTGCCGAGGAGGGTGCCGCCGCGGTTCAGGATGCCGCCGACCGCACGGCTGTCGAGGGGCACGAAGAGCCCGTCCATGAGCCCCTGGTAGCCGCGGCGCACGCCGACGACCTGGAGCCCTTGGTCGATGCCCCGGCGCACGACGGCGCGGATGGCGGCATTCATCCCCGGCGCATCCCCGCCGCTGGTGAGGACCGCGATTCGCTCGATGGTCATGTGACACCTCGGTCCGCCGTTCGGGTTTCGCCGGCCAAGGCCAGGCCCCGTAGGACCCGGCCTTGGGGGAGGAGACGCGCCGACGCCGGAGGGTTAGGCGTCGGCGCGTCGCGCTTCCATGCGGCGGGCGACGAAGCTGAGAATCCGCTCGTGCTTCTCGCTGTCCGCCGCCATCGTGTCCAGCAGGAGCCCGAACAGCCCGTCGTACAGGCCCGCCTGCGCCTTGGCCAAGTCGCGGGCCTGGCGGGCGCCCTCGCGCTCCTGACGCGCCAGCTCGCGGAGCGTGCCCGCCCTCTCTACGGCCTCCGCATACGACGGCGTGCCGCGCGTCGGCAGCGCATCGGGCGAGTGCGTCCACCGCAGCGTGTCGCGCAGCCGCGAGGCCATGCTGCGGAGCAGCGCGTGGTGGCGCTCCTCGTCGTCGACCACCTGCCGCAGCAAGAGTGCCACCACCGGATCGGCGGTGCTTTCACTTAGCTCGCGGTAGGCCGTTACCGTGTCGGCCTCCGAGGCGATGTGGTGCTCGAAGGCGGCCAGCAGGTGGTCGAGCGGCGTCTCGGCTGGCTCGGTAGCCGCCGGCAGCCCGACCTCGGGGGCGGCCCACGTGGCTAGGACGTCGCGCTCGGCGGCGCGATCAAGTGGCATGCTCATCATCCGCTCTCCTCTCCTGACCTGCGCTCGGAAACCAACCCCGATCAACCAAGGGCCGGCCCCTTGCCGCCCGCCCTCCGGCGGATAGCCTGCTGCTTCGCCGTGGGAAGTCTCCTACAGCATCGACGCGGGCAGTTACCTGGGGGGTTGCGCCACGTAAATGCCCCGTAAACGGTTCGCGCGCGCTATTGGTTACGTGACGTTTACCTGCCGTAACGGCGGCGTAAACACTCGTAGCCGATCCTTTGGATGAAGCAAAGCGGACGTGCCACAGGGCGGCACACGGAGGAGGCGGATCATGGCGAAGGTCGTGCAGAGCCTGGACGGGAGGGGGAACGTGATCATCGAGGACCCGCCGATCGCGCGGTTCTTCTTCTCGAACACGAAGATCGCGTGGCTCTGGCTCATCGCGCGATTGTGGCTCGGCTACCAGTGGATCGACGCGGCAGAGCACAAGCTCCGCGACCCCGCCTGGATGCAGTCGGGCGACGCACTCAAGGCGTTCTGGGAGCGCGCGCTGGCGGCGCCGGGCGGCAAGCCGGTCATCGCCTTCGACTGGTACCGCGACTTCATCCAGGCGCTGTACAACGCCGAGGCGTACACCTGGTTCGCGAAGGTGGTGGCGGTCTCGGAGCTGCTGATCGGCGTCGCGTTGATCTTGGGCTTGTTCACGGGCATCGCGGCGTTCGGCGGCTCGGTGATGAACTGGTCGTTCGTGATGGCAGGCACCGCGAGCACCAACATGGCGCTGTTTGGCCTCGCCATCCCGATCATCCTGGCCTGGAAGATCGCCGGCTGGTATGGTCTCGACCGCTGGGTGCTCCCGCTGATCGGCACGCCGTGGGCGCCCGGGCGGCTGGTGGTACACCGCTCCCCGGAGGCGCTGCCCACGCGGGCCTGACCCAGGCCCGCCCCCGCGCCCCGCGAATGGGCGCTCCCGGGCAGACCGGGAGCGCCCATTGCCGCGTATAACCAACGGTGCGAAGGGAGCCGCCATGTGCGCTCAGATCCTGGTCCCGCTCGACGGCTCGGAAGTGGCCGAGGCGGCGCTGCCGTGCGCCGAGGCGCTAGCGCGGCTCGCCCCCAGCACGCTCTACCTGGTGCGCGCCGCGCCGCCGGAAGAGGAGCCCCTGGCCGCCGCCTACCTGGCCCGCGTCGCCACGGCCGTTCGGGCCCGCGGGCTCGTGGCCGAACCGGTGGTCGCGGCGGGGCCGCCAGCGGACGCGGTGGTCCACGAGGCGGCGGCGCGGGCCGTGGACGTTATCGTGATGACCACCCACGGGCGGACCGGGCCGGGCCGCTGGGTGCTGGGCAGCGTCGCCGACCAGGTGCTGCACCGCACGGCACAGCCGGTGCTGCTCGTGCGGTCGGGCCAGGCGACGTGCGCCGAGCGTCCCCGCCGCGTGCTGGTGCCGCTCGACGGCTCGGAGCTGGCCGAGCGCGCGCTGGTTCATTCGCGCGCCCTAGTCGGCCCGGGCGGCGAGCTGCTGCTCTACCAGGCGCTCGCGCCCGCCACGCCGGTCGTTCCAGATGCTGGCGCCGACTCGCCGTGGACCGAACAGCTGGAGGCCACGCGCGCCGCGGCGCTGGCCTACCTGGAGAAGGTCGCCGCTCCGCTACGCGCCGCGGGCTACCAGGTCCGCGTGGCCGCCGAATTCGGCGTGGCCGCCGAGCGCATCGTCCAGTATGCCCGACAGGAGCACGCCGACCTGATCGTCATCAGCGGCCACGGGCGCTCGGGGGCCGCGCGCTGGCTGCTCGGCAGCGTGGCCGACGAGCTGGTGCGGTCGGCGCCCGTGCCGCTCCTGCTCCTGCGTCCGCTGCTCGCCGTCGCCACGGCCCCGCTCGCGCCCGCGCGGCCCCGCGTGACGTCGCTCGCCGCCGCGCCGCCCCCGCCCACCACGCTCGCACTCAGCGGACGGCAGGCGCAGCTCGTGCGGCTGGCGCTGGAAAACCTCTTGTGGGACACGCGCCACGAGGAGGCCCTGGCGGGCGAGCTTCGTGCCCTGCTGGAGCGCCTGCCCGCCGCTCCCGCCGCTCCCGAGCGTTCGGATTAACCTGGTCAGCGCCTGCTCGCTCGCGGCGGATGAGCTGGCCGCCGCTCTGCGGCGCTTACGCTAGCCACGGTCCCGGACGTGCGCAGGACACAGGCGTGTTCCGGTCGGAGCACGGTTGCGTGACGCGCCGCGGCACCCACCCGGCCGGTGGCGCAGGCTATCAGCGCGAGGCTGACGCGACGGCGACCACGGCAACACGAGGGGGTTACGATACTGATGATCGTGCAGGAGCAGCGAGCGCGGAGCAGGGAGATGGACGATGGGCGGCCGGAGGCGCCCGAGCGGCGGGTGTTCGCCGTGCTCGGCATGCGGCCCGAGCCGGGCGGCTACAGCGTGGCCAAGTTCAGCCGCTCCGCCAAGCCGTACGAGGAGTGGGCCGCGGAGCTAACGCAGGCGGGCGCGGAGCGCTTCTACGAGCAGTTCTACTTCCAGTACGGCCACGCCTCGATCGCCGACCTGGCCCACCTGACGCTGATCGTCGAGAACGTGTCGATCGTGGCGGCCATCGAGGTGCTCGACGAGCAGCTCGTGGACGCGCAGGAAAGCTCGACGCGCTACCAAGACTACACGAAGCGTCGCTACTACACGCCGCCTGAGGTGCAGGGCACGGCGCTGGAGGCGCCTTACCGGGCCACCTGCGACGCGCTGTTTGCCGCCTACCAGGCAACCCACCGCGCGGTCACGGAGCGGTTTCTGGAGCGCTACGCACCCGAGCGCCCGCCGGAGATGAGCGATGCGGAGTATCGCCGCACGGTGCGGGCCAGGGCCTTTGACGTGGCGCGCTACCTGTTGCCGAGCAGCACCTACACGGGGCTCGGGTATCTTGGCAGCGCGCGCACGGTCGAGCGCCAGATCGTCCGCCTGCTGTCGCACCCGCTCGCGGAGGTGCGCGAGATCGGCGAGGCGCTGAAGCAGGCTGCCACCAGCCAGCCGGCGTTCAACCCGCAGGCCGCGCGCCTGCGCGACTTGGTGGCCGGGCTGGAGCGCGATGCCGCCTGGGACCGCAAGGCGGAGCTGGCAGCCGCGCTACGGGAGAGCGCGCTGACCGATGCCCCGGCGGCGCCGTCGCTGGTGAAGTACACGGCGCCCAGCGCCTACCTGGAGCGCACGTACGCGGAGCTGGCGGAGGCCGCGGCGGCGCTGCTGCCGGCGCAAGCGCCCGACACGGCGCGGGGCGTGACGCTGGCGCCGCCGCACGACCAGGAGCGCGAGCTGGCGGCGACGCTGCTCTACCGCGTCACGCCCTACTCGTACCTGCAGGTGCTGGCGGCGGTGGACGCGCTGTCGGCGGCGCAGCGGGCGGAGCTGATCGACTTGGCGTACCGCCACCGCGGCCCGCACGACCCGCCGCTGCGCGAGACGCGGACCGGCTACCAGCTCATCTTCGACGTGAACATGGACTGCGGCGGCTTCCGCGACCTGCACCGCCACCGCAACTGCGTGCAGATCGTGCAGCGCTTCTCGGGTCAGCACGGCTACGACACGCCGGCGGCGCTGGCCGAGGCGGGGCAGGAGGCCGAGTACGTGGCAGCAATGGAGCGCGCGGGCACAATGGCGCGGCAGCTCGCGGCGCGCGCTCCCGAGCTAGCGCAGTACGCGCTGCCGCTCGGCTACCGGCGGCGGGCGCTGTTCAAGATGGACGCGGCCGAGCTGGGCTACATCGCCGAGACGCGCACGCGGCCGACGGGACACTTCTCGTATCGCGAGATCGCCTACGCGATGTACGCGGCGTTCGCGCGGGCGTACCCGGCCCTGGCGCGGCACGTGCGTGTCACCGACCCGCGCGAGGAGCGCTTCTTCGAACGCTGACGGGGGCTGGGGATCAACCGCGCTTTGCTACTTGCCCACCGGGGCGTGCCAGGCGATCGCGCGCCTGGCGCTAGGCTTGAGCTGGAAGCGGGGCATCTGGCCCCAGCCGACGCGCTCCAGCACGTCGGCGTTGCACAGCATCTGGAAGGCGCCGGCCCAGGCGCCCAGGCCCCCCGGCGGGAGCGTGCGCTCGGTCAACGCGAACGGTTCCGGCTGCTCCGCCAGGTGCCGCAAGAGGTCCCGACACCGCGGGGGTAGCTCGCCCAGTACCATGTAGAAGCGTGTGGTTGCGCCCATCTTCGCCTGTCCCTTCGGAACGCCCGCGACTGTCCGGTCGAGGCAGGCCCTCCTCAACGCCTCAATGTACCTCAGGAACCGCGACAACGCCGGGGAACGCGCGGTAAAGAGCCGGTGAAGGCGGCGGGGGCGCGCGCCTTGTGGGCCCGGCAAGGGCGGCAGTAGAATTCTGCACGTGCCGGGGCCAGTAGCTCAGCGGCAGAGCAGGCGGCTCATAACCGCGAGGTCGCAGGTTCGATCCCTGCCTGGCCCACCCCACCCCCGCCGGCGGCCCTCAGCGCCGGCCGATGACGGAGACCGCGTACTCCGCGTACGACGGATCGAAGTACTCGTCCACGTCCACCGGCGTGGGGACGAAGCCGTGGTCCACGTACCACTGCTGCTGCTCTTTGACCGTCTGCACGATCATCTCGCCGTTGGGATCGATCGCCGGCACGACGATCTTCTTGAAGACCGCTGGGTCCTTGATGTTCGTGTACTTGGTCAGGATCGCGATGACCGCATCCTGGTCCTTGCCCTCATCGAAGGCGTCGCGATAGTCGCGCACGCCGCGCAGGTAGGCGATCAGGAAGCGGCGCCCGGCCTCCTGCCGCTGGGTGGCGAAGCTGGGCGCGAAGACGATGAACGTGGCGTGCGAGGGACCAAAGAGGTCGGCCGTCGTCTTCCAGCGCACCGCTAGCCCCTGCTCCACCGCCGCCGTGGCGAAGGGCTCGATGAGGATGGCGGCGTCGAGCGCCTGGTTGGCGAAGGCGGGCATCACGTCGGGGAAGCTGACGTACTGGAGGTCGACGTCGGCGGGCGTGAGGCCGGCCAGCGCGAGGGTCCGCTGGACGTACGAGTCGATCGACGAGCCGCGCGCGCTGCCGCTGAGCCGCTTGCCGCGGAAATCCGGCAGGTCGTGGAAGGCGCCAGTGTCCATGACGTCCTTGCGGATCATCCAGGCGGTCGGGCTGTGGCCCGACTCGACGTGGTTGCTGTCGGCGACGAAGCGCAGCGGCAAGCCCCGCGCCAGCGCGTTGAAGATGCCGGCGCCGGTGTCGGCCGAGCCCATGTCAAGCTGGCTGGCGGCGAGCGGCTGGAACATATCGGCGGCGCCGTTGAACGGTACGATCTCGACGTCGAGGCCCAGCTCGCGGAAGTAGCCGCGCTCGATGCCGATGTAGACGCCGGCCGAGTTGACGCTGGCACTGGTGCCGTAGGTGATTGTCTGCGGCGGGCTAAGCGGGGACGGCATCGCGGCCTGGCCAGGCGCCGCGCTCGCCGCCGGGGCGGCGGCCACAGCGCTCCCAGTGGCCGCACTGCTATCGGGGCCGGAGGCCGCGGTCCCGCTGGCCGGCGCCGCCACGGCCGCACCGCCACCGCTCGCGGCCGGCGGCGCGGTCGCCGCCCCGCTCGGCTTGGCGGGCGCGGGAGGGCTGCCAGACGCGGGCGCACAGCCGGCGCCGAGCGCCATCGCCACCAAGAGCGCCAGGAGCACCCCACGCCAGCTCGCGCGACCCCGCACCACGGTTCGCATGGGCACCTCCTCGCCGGCCCCGGGTTGGTATGGCTGGCAACGCCAGCTGTATCACCCAACTCGGTGGCTTAGAGCGGTTTCGAGAATGATTGACCTGGGCGACGCCGGCCGGGCGGCAGGGGACGAGCCCCTGCCCTACCCTATTGGCTCAATGTTCGCGAAAGCCGCTGTAGCTTAGCCGCGCGGGCGGGCGGCGTCAATCGGCCAGCGCGGCGAGCGTCAGGTAGTAGCCGGCGGCGGCCACGGGGTCGTCGCCGGCGGCGGCGGCGCCCGTCCCCAGCGCTGCCAGCGCCGCCTCGCGGTACGCGGCGCCGCCCGGTCGTTGCCCGAGGTCCAGCAACAGGCTGGCCGCCAGCGCGGCGGGCGCGGGACCGGCGCCGTCCTCGAACGGCTGCTCGGGCCAGAAGGCGCGGCTTACGAGGCTGGTTCTCGGCACGTCGAGCAGCGCGCCGGCGCGGGGATCGCGGAAGCGCGCCAAGAGCGCGTCGGCCACCGCGCGGGCGCGCTGCAGATAGCGGGGCTCGCCCGTGGTCGCGTGGGCGTCGAGCAGGGCGCGGCCCAGCGCGGCGTAATCGCCCAGGTAGGGCTCGCCAGTCCCCGCGTCGCCGCCGAGCCGGTGCGGCACCGCCACGGGCGCGGCGCTGAAGCACTCGGCCTCGAGGGCCGCGAGCGTCGCCAGCGCGGCCGTGCGCCAGGCTGGCTCGGCGAGCGCCGCCGCGCCGGCCAGCAGCGCGGACACGACTTGCGCGTTCACGTCGACGTAGCGCGTGCGGTCGAGCGGCGGCGCCGCGCGCTCGGCCCGCGCGGCACGCAGCGCCTCGCGCACCGCGATGATCCGTTCTGCCGCCTCGGCGGGCGCGCAGCCGATGTATGGAGCCAGAGTCGTGGCATCCATCGCGGGATAGAGCACGTTCAGGCTCTGATCCCGGAGCGGGCCGCCGCGCGGCTGCACGTCGAAGTGCAAGCAGGCCGCCTGCACGCGGTCGAACGGCAGGGCGGCCGTCACCTGGCGCGTCGTCCAGGTATAGTAGCGCTCGTCGGCCGCCTGGCTGGCGAAGAAGCCGCGCGTGGCCGGGTCGCGCAGGGTGCCGAGCAGGTAGGTGGCGATACCGCGCGCCACCTCGGCAAACCACGGCTCGTCGAGCTGCACGGCCGCCGCGCTATAGAGGGCCAGCAGCGCGGCGTTGTCCGCCGCCGTGCGGGCGAAGTCGGGGATGCGCCAGCTGGCATCGTGGGCGGCGTGGAAGAAGCCGCCGTCGAGCGGGTCGCACATGCCACTCGCCGCCAGGCGGGCGAGCGCCCGGCGCGCTAGCTCGCCCGCCTGGGCGTCGCCGCGCGCCGCGGCGACGAGCAGCAGCCGCAGCGCCGTGGGGCGCGGCCGCCCGGGCGCCGAGCGCCAGCCGCCCGCGGTCGGCTCGACGTCGGCCTGCGTTGCCGCGATACCGTCGGCAAGTATGGCCGCGAGCGTCGGCCGGCCGCGCCAGCCGCGCCGCGCCGACGCCGCCAGCACGCGGCGGTGGCGCAGCGCCTGTAGCGCCAGCGCACCGCGATCCGCCGCCCACGCCGCCAGCGCCCGGTCGCGCGCCGCCAGCTGCGCCGCGGTCGGCTGGCTGGGCAGCGCGTACAGCGGCAGCAGCGCCGCCGACCGCGGTCGCGCGACGCAGACGACGGCGTAGGGCAGCCGCTCGTCTACGTCGAACAGGCGCGCGATCCAGCGGCCGCGCAGGGCGACCGCCGGCTCCGCCGCCTCGTCGACCAGCAGGTAGGCGGCAGCGCCACGGTCGGGCGGCACGGCCGCCCGCGCGCGCTCCACGTCGCCCGCCGCCGACCGTCCGGGGCTCCACGCCGCGTCCACGAGCAGCGCGACCAGCCGCCCCTCGCGCCGCGCCCGCGCCAGCGGCCCCGGCCCCCACGGCTCGACCGCGACGGCATTGTCAGGCGAACGCTCGGCGGCTGCGCTCGCTGGCGTGCTCACACGTGCTCCCTCGCCCGTTCTACCGACTCAACAGCGATCGTCGCGCCCCGCGAACGGCCACGGACGTGCCAGGCCCGAAGCGCTATAGTGGTCTGCGCGCCGGCGAGCAGTCGGCCGGCGCCGGGGCTGCGGCCAGTGGCGCTTGCCGTATTCCGCGCCACAGGCCGCGGGCGGGCGTGAAACCCGCCCCTACGTCAGTCTGTCACTCTGAGCCCGCACGCGCTCGGCCACGCGACGTCACTACGTCCCCCTGGGCGCGCATACGCTGGGCCAGGCGCGCTGGGCGGCCGTCTGCCGGCGGCTCTGGAATGTGGACAGCCTCCTACAGCCCGTAGAGCCGAGCCGGGTTCTCGCAGAGGATCTTGTCGATCAATCGGCCCGGTACGTCCTCGCGGGCGCGCAGCGTGGTCACCAGCTCGCGCTCCTCCGATGGGTCATTGTGACCGTAGTCGGAGCCGATGACCAGGTGGTCCTCGCCGATGTACTGGGCCAGGTAGTTCACGTCCTCGTCGGCCTCGCAGGCGACGTAGAGGCGGTTCTCCGCGAACAGGCGCGGCCCCCACTCCAACGCATCGGTGCGGAACAGGCGCTTGAGCGCGTGCAGCACGTAGGGCACCCACGACGCGCCGGCCTCGATGAAGGCGAAGCGCAGGTTCGGGAACTGCGCCGGCACCTTGTTGTGGAGCAGGTCGCGGAAGGCGATCAGCGGTAGCATGCGGATGTGCGGGAAGCTGCTGTTGCGGTCGAGGTCAAAGATCGCCGTCCAGGCCGGACAGCCGGCGCCGGTGTGGATGCAGATCGGCAGGTTGAGCGCGCTGGCCTCCTCGTAGAGCGGGTAGAAGTAGCGGTGGTCAAGCGTGCGGTCGCGCTCGATGCCGCGCAGGAACACGCCGACGGCGCCGTGCTCCTTGCCCCAGCGCAGCTCGCGCGTCGCCTCGTCCATCGAGTGGAGCGGCGGGATGACGACCCAGCGGATGCGGTTGTCGGACTGCGCCCAGGCCTCGCCCAGGAAGCGGTTGTAAGCGCGGCACAGCGCCAGGTCGAGATCGGCGTCGTCGGTCAGGTACACCAGGAACAGCGTCGGGTAGACGACCTGGACATCGCAGAGCAGGCGGTCCATGTCGCGCAGGCGCGCCGGCACGTTGGTCAGCTCGCGGCAGCCGATCTCGATGTCGGACCGCCCGGACTGGAACTCCGACTCCGACGGCGTGATCAGGCTGAAGCCGCCCTTGCCGGCCGGCTTCGGGAAGATGTTGCCGTCGATCAGCCAGAACACGTTCTTCTTGCCGTACAGCGTGTCGTTCGGCCCGTAGACCAGCGCCGGGCGGCGCGGGTACAGCCGCGGCTCGAAGTGCTTCCACATGCTCTGCGACTCGGCGATGTGCGTGTCGGCGTCGATGATCCGCGCCATGTATCTCCTCCCCGCGGTAGCTCGGCCCGGCGTCCCAGGAACGTGGCTCCATCTTAGTGCCGGCGGCGAACGCCCGGCCAGTCGCGCCCGCCAGGACCGGCGCCGTCGCGTACACTGGAGCGGAGGCTAGCCGCGCGCCCAGATTTGCTAGTCTGGTAGGCAGCACCTAGAATTCTGCGGAGCCCCCCGCCTGAGGCGTGCATGAGCAAGCAGACTAAGGCCCGGGCCGAACTGTCGCCCTCGTCGCCCCCGGCCGAGGTCGATTGGCGTGCCCGGTACGAGGCGGCCGAGGCGCAGCGGGCCGCGCTCGCCGAGCAGGTGCGGGCGCTCGAGCAGGTCCGGCAGCAGCTGGCCAACTACGCCGCCGACCTCAATCACACGTACCTGGAGTTTCGCCGCCGCCTCACCCAGATGCGCGTGCTGCACGAGGTGAACCTACAGATCGGGGCGCTCCTCGACGCCGAGGCGGTCATGCAGGCGACGGTGGACGCGCTGCAGCGCCTGGTCACCGCCAACGCCGTCCACATCTTCCTGCAGGACGCCGACGCGTTCGAGGTGCAGGCGCGTCTAAGCTGGGCCGCCGACGGCCGCCCAGCTTCTCGGCCGTCGCCCGCCGCGGAACAGCTGGTCCGCGACGCCATGAGCACGGGCCAGGCGCGGGCGGACGCCAGGCTGGATGCGGCCAGCGGGGTGCGCGTCGCCACGCTCGTCGTGCCGCTGCGCGCCCAGGGACGGGCCCTCGGCGGCCTCTGCCTCGAGCGACAAGGGGGGCCCGCGTTCGACGAGGAGGCCACGCAGCTCGCCGAGCTGTGCGCCGCCGCCAGCGCCGCGGCGCTCGCCAACGCCGCGCTGTACGAGCAGAGCCAGCGGCTGGCGCTGACCGATCCGCTCACCGGCCTGTACAACCGGCGCTCGCTCGAACTGCTGCTCGACCGCGAGCTGGACAAGGCCCGCCGCCTCGGCTACCCGGTGGGTGTGCTCGTGATCGACGTGGATGAGTTCAAGGCGGTGAACGACACGTTCGGGCACCTGCAGGGCGACAAGGCGCTGGGTGCGGTGAGCCGCACACTACGCCGCACGCTCCGCAAGATCGACGCGCTGGCGCGCTTCGGCGGCGACGAGTTCGTGGCGCTGCTGCCCGGCTGCGATCCGTCCGCGCTCCGTGGCGTGGCTGAGAAGCTGCGCGCCGCGGTGGCCCAGCGCCGGCCGGCCGGCCTGCACGGCGGGCACATCACGGTGAGCGTCGGCGGCGCCGCCGCGCTGGGCGCGTCCGCCAGCGCCACCGCGCTCCTGCGAGCGGCCGACCAGGCGCTGTACCGCGCCAAGGCGGCGGGCCGCAACTGCGTCGCCGTCGCCGACGAGGGGCCGCCGGGCGGCGCGACGGGTGCCGACGACGTATGATCCCGGCGGACGCGGTCGGCTTCTTCCTCTCGCCCGCGGGCCTGCTGCTGGCCTACCTGTGGACGTTCGCCAGCCTGACGGCCGTACAGCTGACCGTGCGCCTCATCATGCGCTTCGACGTGCGCGAGACGGCGCTCGCGGCGCTCTGGCTCACGCTCGCCGCCGCGGTCGTGGGGCTGGCCTTCATCTACGTGACGGCGCCGGCGGTGAGCCTGGCCGACGTGGAGCGGCTGCGCCAGCAGGGCGAGGCGGCAGGCGTGGGCGACCAGCTTGCCCAGCTCTACGTGGTGCAGCAGCGGTTGCCGTGGGCGCCGCTGGCGCTCGTGCCCCTCGGGGCCGCGAGCTGGTGGGTCGTGCGCCGCGTGCTCCACATCCGCCAGCGCTCCGCTCTGCTCGCGGCCACCGCCCTCGCCCTCCTGCTGCTCCCCTGGCCCGCGCTCGTCCTGGCCTGAGCGCGGCTCAGGCCTCCACCACTAGCCCGTCGTAGGCGAGCGCGACGCCCGCCGGCAGCGACGCCGCGACGGTAGCGTGGTCGATCTCGTGCGAGATGTGCGTCAGCAGGGTGCGTCGTGGCCGCAGGTCCGCGACGACCGCCAGCGACTCCGGCAGCGTGAAGTGGGTGGGGTGGGGCGTAAAGCGCAGCGCGTCGAGGATCAGCAGGTCGAGGTCGCGCAGGAGCGCCCGCGACTCGGGGGGCACGCCGTTGCAATCGGTCGCGTAGGCCACGTTGCCGATCCGGAAGCCCAGCACCTCCATCGCGCCGTGGCGCAGCGGCACCGGCACGACGTCGACCCCCGCGGCGCGGAACGGGCCGAACACCGGCGCGAACTCCAGCACGGGGCTGGCGCCCGGCCACGGCGGCGGATCGAAAGCGTAGTCGAAGCGGCGCACGAGCGCGGCGCGCGTGGCGAGGTTGCCGTAGCAGGTCAGCGGCCCCGCCTCGCAGAAGCGGCGCAAGTCGTCCAGCCCGCCCACGTGGTCAGCGTGCGCGTGTGTGTAGAGCACGGCATCGACGCGGCGAATGCCGGCGCGCAGCGCCTGCCAGCGGAACTCGGTCGCCGTGTCGACCAGCAGCGCGGCGCCGTCTGCCTCGACGTAAATCGAGGCGCGGTCGCGCCGGTTGCGCGGGTCGGGTGACGTACACACGGGACAGTCGCACGCGACCGACGGCACTCCGAACGACGTGCCGCTGCCCAGGATTGTGACTCGCATCCTGTCCCTCCGCCGCGTCCCCGTCGAGCGCCCCGGCCGGACACTCACCGGCCAGTGTACGGCATCGGCGGAAACTAGGCGGCGCGGCGGGCGCTCGTCAGGGCGCGACGATAGAGATCGTAGGCGGTCGCGCGGGGCACGCCGAGCAGGCGCGCGACGTCGGTGAACGAGCGCTGCTCGACGGCGTGCAGCCAGAGCGCGGCCCGCGCCTGGGGGTCGAGCGCGTGGAGCAGCTCCGCGCAGTAGAGCTGGTCGTCCCAGTCGCGCCCGTCCGCGTCCGGCGCGCCGTCCAGCGCCGCCACCACGCGGTCGTGCGGCTGCGCGTACACCTGGCAGTGGCGGCCGCGCCGGGCCGGCGACTGGGCGCGCAGGTAGCGCGCGAGCGCCCAGGGGAAGGTCCGGCCGAGATAGGCGCTGAAGGGGACGCCCGGCCGCGGCTCCCAGCGCAGCGTCAGCTCGGCCAGGATGAGCCAGCTCTGCTGGTCGAGGTCCGCCGCCTGCAGCGCCTCGGGCAGGCCGCGCCGCGCCCCGCGGTGCAGCGCGGCCCGCAGCACGGGCTGGACCGCCTGGTAGAGCGGCGCAAGCGCGGCAGCATCGCCGTGCTTGAAGCGCCGCGCCAATCGCTCCGGCCCGATGGTCAGCGCCCCGGCCCACGCACTCATCGCAGCCTCCGTCTCCACTTACTAGAACGTACGTTCTTATTGTAGCGCCCGGCCGGCAGCCGTCAAGAGGCTTGTGACCTTGCTGAGTCGTGGCTTTGCGTCTAGGCGCAGCGCCGCCGGGGAGCGACGCGAGCCGTCTGGACGCGGCGGGGAGTGGGCGTGGAGGCTATGAGCGCCCCTGCTCCCAGGCCTCCGCAGCGCGCACGACGGCGCTCACGGCGGCGGCGTCCGCGCCGCAGGCGTCGGCGAGGGTGGCCACATCCTGATCCCAGGTGTGGGGCAGCGGCCGAGCGCGCAGCAGCAGTCGCGGCAGCATCGCGGGCGGACAGCCGAGCGCGGCCGCCAGCTCGCTCTCGTCCCAGCTCTGCGCCTGGGCGTAGGGCACGAGCACGGCGGCCAGGAACCCCGGCCGGCGCGTGGCCTCGGCCACGAGGTGGGTCAGCAGCCCCTCGTAGCGCAGCGCCTCCTCCGCGATCGAGTTGGAGCCCGCGGCGGGGGGCGGCGCCGGCGGCTGCGGGGCCGGCGCCGCGGGGTGCAGCGGCGCCGGCGGCGGGGTTGCGGACGGCGGCCGCGCGTCCTTCTGCCGCTGCCGCGCGGCCAGCCACACCTGTACGCGGTCGAGCAGCTCCTGGGTGTTGAATGGCTTCGTCAGGTAGTCGTCGGCGCCGGCGGCGAACCCCGCATGGCGCTGCGCGTCGCTCGCCAGCGCCGTGAGCATGATGATCGGCAGATGTTGCTCGTCCTCGGCAGCGCGCACTCGGCGGCACACCTCGAAGCCGTCCACGCCGGGCAGCATCACGTCGAGCAGCATCAGATCGACGTCGGCGTCCAGGCGCTCCAGGGCCGTCGCGCCGTCTTCTGCGCTCTCGACGTCGTAGCCCGCCGTGGTTAGCACGTCCGCCACTAGCTCAGCGGCGGAAGGCTCGTCCTCGACGATCAGGATGCGGGGTCGTGGTGGTTGCACGTTGCCTCTCCGGTGGCGCGAACGCCGGGACTGCAGGACCCGCGAGCACGGTAGCAAGGCGAGCACGCGCCCGGCGCCACCCCTCGGCAAGGGGCGAGTGAAGCTCGACTGGCCGGACCGCGGCGCGACGCGGCGGCCCATCGCTCCCTCGCCGCGGGGGCCGTCACGCCTTGGCGAAAGGGAAGTCGGCGGGCAGCGGCTGGCCCAAGCCGCGCGCCCGCGCCTGCTCGTACACGGCCGCCGCCAGCGCGACGTCCTGCACCGCCGTGCCCACGGACTTGAACAGGGTGATCTGGGCGGGGGCGGTGCGGCGCGGCGCGCGGCCCACCACGAGGTCGGCTAGCTCGTGCGCGGCGTCGGGGCTGAACGTCTCGCGCGCGGCCAGCGCATCCCCGGCCTCGCCGAACACGCCCTCGCGCGTGTCGACGACGACGACCGCCGCCCGCTGGAACGTGGCCGGGTCGATCTCACGCTGGTCTGGGCGGGCCGTGCCCACCGAGTTCACGTGCGTGCCGGGCGCCAGCCACTCGGCGGCCAGCACGGTCTGCGGCGAACGGACCGCGGCCACGACGAGCCCCGCCACGTCGCCGTCGCCGTGGCCGCGCACGGCGGCGCGTCCGTCGGCCACGGCCTCGACGGGAATCCCCAGCCGCGCGCTCATCTCGGCCGCGAAGCGCTCGCGGTTGGCGGCCGTGGGGCTCCACACGCGGGCGCCGCGCGCCAGGCCGATCGCGTGCATGGCTTCCAGCTGCGCCCGCGCCTCGACGCCCGAGCCCAGCACCGCGACCGTCGTCGGCTCGTCACGGGCCAGCAGCCGCGTGGCCACGGCGCTGGTGCCGCCGGTCCGCAGCGTGGTCAGGTGCTGCGCGTCCATGATCGCGTGCAGCGCGCCGTCGGCCACGCTGTACAGGGCGATCATGTAGCGGACGCCCTGGCCGGGGCAGAGGTTCATCGCCTTGAAGCCCATCCAGCCTGCCGCTTCGAGCACGGCTGGCCCCATGCGCAGCCAGCCCTGGCCGGCCTTCACGTTCAGCCGCTGCGGCTGGGTCACCTGGCCCTCGCCCTGCTCGCGGAAGGCGCGTTCCATGGCCGTCACCGCGTCGGCCATCGTCACCGCCGCGCGCACGTCGTCGTGGGTCAGCAGCAGTACCATGCTTTCTCCGGCGCGGTCAACGATTGGGCAGCGGGGCGCGGCGCACCATACCCGACCGGCATCCTGGCCGTCCTCCGCGCCCCAACCCTGGGCCATTATACCCAGACCAGCGCGCGCGGCAGGGCAATCGGGACCGCTGCGGCGCCCAGGATGCGCTTTGTGCCACAGCATTCACACAGATCAGTCGAGGAGCATGGCATGCGCTTCACGCCGCGCGCCATACCAGCATCGCCAGCCGAAGGCCCACCTCTGGGCCTGGGCCATCACCGCTGGGCGAGCTAGCCATAGGGCTGGGCCTCATCGTGGGCCTGTTCACGGGCATCGCCGCCTTCTTCGGCGGCCTGATGAACGCCAGCTACCGGCTCGGCGGAACGGTGAGCACGAACCCGGTCCGGTTCATCCTGGCTACCTGGCTCGTCCTGGCGTGGAAGGTGGCGGGCTGGTGGGCCTGGACCGCAGGGTGCGGCCACGCCTCGGCACGCCGTGGTGGCCCGCGCGCCGGGGTTCCGCCAGCCGAAGACGCCGGCGCGAATTCCCCAGAGCCGCCTGAGCGGGTGCCGCGCTCGCGGCGCTCGGGCGGGGCCCTTCGTGTGCGCACGCCCCGGTCGGCGGCTACTGGAGCGCGCCGACCTGCTCGATCCAGCCCGACTGGGCGATCTCGTCGACGAAGTGGTTGTCGATGAAGTCGTCGGGAGACGCCGCGGCGGCGCCTGGCACGTCCATCACCTGGAGGATCGAGGCGACCGCCTCCGGCGGCACGCGGAAGTCCGGGCGGCCCCACAGCTCGCGGTAGTAGCGGTAGGTCTCGTCTAGCACGGCCGGATCGTCGGTCTGGGTGTACTTGCCGATGATCGCCTTCGTGCCGTCGGCGTCGCGGCGCCCGACGGCCACCGCCTTCACGTAGGCGCGCAGGAAGCGGCGCACTTCCTCGCCGTGGTCCCGCCCCCAGGCCGGGGTGATGCCCACGGCCGTCTGCATGAACGGGATGTTCAGGTCGGTGATGTTCGCGATCTGCGTCAGGCCGAGGTCGAGTGCCTTCAGGTTCGCCGGCGGCGAGAACAACGAGGCGTCGGCCAGGCCCTGCGCCACCAGCGTGAGCTGCTCGGGCGTGCCCTGCGTGTGCTGGATCTGCACGTCGCGGCCCGGCTCCAGGCCGAAGTGCCGCAGCGTGATGAGCGTCGCCGAGGTACTGGACGAGCCGGGCAGCGTCGCGACCATCGTCTTGCCACGCAGGTCCGGCGGCGTGGCGATGCCGCTGCTCGCGCTCGCGAAGAGCGTGTACGACAGGCGGTTGACCACCCCGGCGATCGCCACGATATCGGCCCCCGCGAGCCGGGTGGGTATCGTGTTCGCGCCGAAGCCGATCGGCGTGTCGCCGGTCACCACGCCCTGGTCGGTGCGCGTGCCACTGAGGAACACCAGCTCGACGTCGAGGCCCTGCTCACGGAACAGCCCCTGCTCGTAGGCCACCCAGACCGGCGTGAGCGAGCCGCCGGGCGCCGCCCAGGCCACACGCACGGCGAGCGGCGCGGGCGGGGTCGTCGCGCTGGCGCTCGGCGCGCTGGTCGCGCTGGGAGCCGCGGGCGCGCTCGGCGGCGCCGCAGCAGGCGCGCAGGCCGCCAGCAGAGCGGCGAGCAGGAAGCCGCACAGCCACTGTGCTCGCGTCGTCATAGGGGCTTGTCCACCGCGGGGGCCGCGTCGGGCGACGCCAGCCGCTTGCGCCAGATCTCCTGCAGCACCGTGAAGCCTTGACGCGCGTAGAAGTCGCGGGCGCCGACGTTCGCCGCGCTCACGTAGAGCTGGATCGCGTCGAGCCCGCGCGCCTCGGCCCAAGCGGTCAGGTAGTCCACCAGCTGCCGCGCCACGCCGTAACGCCGGTGCGACGGCCGCACGTACAGCGCGGACAGCTCAAGCCACTGGCCGCGACGAAAGATCGGCGGCTCGAGGTGCGTCTCGGCGATCAGCAGCCCCACCGCCTCGTCCCCGTCCCAGGCCAGTATCCAGAGCGCGTCGGGCTGGTCGACCGCGCGCGTGAACGCCTCGGCCAGGTACGTGGGCCACGCGTCGCTCAGCTCGAACGCCTTGTCGAAGGTCGCGTTGTAGGCGTGCAGCGCGCCGAAGAGCTCCGACACGCGCGGCAGGTCAGCCGGCGTGGCGGGGCGGACGGCGATCGCCGGCCGCTGGGCGGCTGGCGCCGACTCGCCGGCCGCGCGGCTGGGGCGCGCTCCTTCCCCCGCGGCGGCCCCGCCCTCAGCGGCCGCCATGCGCCGCTCCTCGCATCGGACACCCGGCTGGTGCCATCCCGTCCTCCCGTTCAGGCCGCTCGGACGCGGCCCCGGACAGATGATACGCCAGGCCCTCGCGCAGGCGCACGGCCGGGCGCGGCCGGTGCGCGCCGCCGCGCGGCCGGGCTATAGTGGGGCCAGCCGGGTGGCGGGGGCGGTCAGTGACGCGCCGTGGCCACGGCGCACGGGTCAGCGCGCGAAGGAGAGAGGCATGGCGGCGGCGAGCGAGCGGCTGGCGGGACAGACGGCCATCGTGACCGGAGGCGGGAGCGGCATCGGCGCGGCGGTGTGCCGGGGGCTGGCGGCGGAGGGGGCGGCCGTCGTGGTGGCCGACCTGGCGCCGGAGGGGGCCGCGGCGACCGTCGCCGCCATTACGGCGGCGGGCGGGCGCGCGGTGGCCGTCCCGGTCGACGTGAGCGATCCGGCCAGCGTGCAGGCGCTCGTCGAGCGCGCCGTCGCGGCGTTCGGCGCCATCGACATCCTCGTGAACTGCGCGGGCATCACTCGCTACGACAGTATCCTCGACCTGCCCGTCGAGGCCTGGGACCGCGTGCTGGCCGTCAACCTACGCGGCACGTTTCTCTGCACCCAGGCCGTCCTGCGCCACATGGTGCCGCGGCGCCGCGGGCGCGTCGTCAATTTCGCGTCGGCGCGCGGCGTCGAGGGGCAGGCGCGCGGCTCGCACTACGCCGCGTCGAAGGGCGGCGTAATCGCCTTCACCAAGTCCGTGGCGCTGGAGATGGCGCCCCACGGCATCACCGTCAACGCTATCGCCCCCGGCACGACCGACACCGCCATGTGGCGCGGCACGAAGTCCGACGAGGAGATCGCCCGGCTGCGACAAACGCTGCCGCTCCACTCGGCCGAGGACGCCGTGGGCCTCGTGCTGATGCTCGTCGGCGACGACGCCCGCTCGCTCACCGGCCACCTGCTGCTGCGCGGCATCCGCATGGGCGAGTAGGAGGCTGCCCCGCGGCCGGCGCGCCCGCTAAGCGTCTGGGCCAGGATGGCATGTAGGCTGGGCGGCGCTCAAACTGCACACCATCCTTGGAACCCAGCACAGATGGCACTGTTATTGCGTCTCCTGCCGCATGCAAGCGCTAGGATACAGTTTGCGAAGCGGTGCCTGTCCGGGCGGCGGCGCTCTCCGCACGGCCCCAGACCGCCACTCGCCGCGCTGGCCCAGCCTGGCTCGCGGCGCTCCGCGCCCATGGGCCAGCCGCCCAGAGAGCCGCGGTCCGCGAGCGCCGACCAGGTGCTCGGCCCCGCGCCCCGCCTTTGGCGGTGTCCTGCCCGGGGCCCAGCCATGTCGATGAAGCGCGTGAGCAGCCTGGCGCTCGGCATCCTGACCGCCGTCGGCGGCTTCGTCGACATGGGCGGTATCATCACGTCGGCCCAGGCGGGCGCCCACTACCGCTTCGCGCTGCTCTGGACGCTGGTACCCGGCGTGATCGGCCTCGTCGTCTACGCCGACATGGCCGGGCGCGTCGTGATCGCCTCCGGCCGCACGCTGTTCGACGTGATCCGCGACCGGCTCGGCTTTCGCCTGGCGCTCTTCCCGCTCGTGGCGACGGCGATCGTCAATACCCTGACGCTGGTGGTCGAGATCGCCGGCATGTCGCTCGCCCTCCAGCTCGCGACGCAGCTGCCCTATCGCGTCGGGATCGTCGTCACGGCGCTGCTGCTCACCCTCATCCTCTGGAAGAGCAGCTTCGACGCGCTGGAGAACGGCAGCGCGCTGCTCGGGCTCGCCATGCTGGTCAGCGTGGTCGCGCTCGTCCAGCTCATGCCGCCGTGGGGGGAGATCGGCCGCGCCGTCGTCCACCCGACGCTCGCCGACGTCGACTCGCTGCCGGCTTACCTGTTCGCGGGGATCAGCCTGCTCGGCGGCTACATGACCCCTTACCAGTTCTACTTCTATTCGTCGGGCGCGTTAGAGGACGAGTGGACGGGCGAAGACCTGCTGGTGAACCGCGTAACGTCCGTGCTCGGGTCGATCTTCGGCGCCGGCATCGCCTTCGCGCTGATCGTCGGCGCCGCGCTCGTGCTCTATCCGCAGGGCGCCGACGTGAACACGCTGGGCGACGCCGGGCAGCCCATCCAGCAGGCGCTCGGCGGCTGGGGCTGGGCGCTGTTCATCCTAGGTGCCTTCGCCGTCTCGATGGGCGCCGGCCTCGAGACGGCGCTGAGCGGCGCCTACGCCGTCTGCCAGTACTTCGGCTGGGACTGGGGCAAGAAGGGCCGGCCGCGCCAGGCGCCGGTCTTCCACCTCGGCTACCTGGTCATGCTCGTGCTGGCGGTGGCGCTCGCTGCTAGCGGCATCGACCCAATCCAGCTGACGATCGTGACCCTGGCGCTGGCCGCGGCCACGCTGCCCTTCACGTTCCTGCCGCTGCTGATCGTGGCCAACGACGCCGACTACATGGGCGACCAGAAGAATACCCTCGCCACCAACGTCGTCGCCACGGTGATGCTCGTCGTGCTCGGCGCCGTGACGCTGGCCGTCATCCCGCTGCTCGTGCTCACGGGCGGCGGCTCCTGAGGAGGCTTTAGCATGGACCTGGGCAAGCATGTCGTGGACAAGGAGCTATTGGACGTCCACGGACTGCGCGCGGGCAAGGTGGACGACCTGCTGCTGGTGGTGCCCAACGACGCCCCCGAGGGCGCGCTGCCCGAGGTCGCCGCGATCATCACGGGGCCGCTCGCGCTCAGCCGCCACCTGCCGCGCTGGGTGGAGTGGCTGGCCCGCCAGACCTATCGTCTCCTCGGCGTCGCGGACCCGCGGCCGGTCACGCTGCCCTGGTCGCACGTCACGGCCATTGACGTGGTCGTACACTTGGACGTGGACCGCGCCGCCGCGTGCCTGCTCGTCGTGCAGGACGCCGTGGCGCGGCGGTTTATCTGCCGGCTGCCCGGCTCGTAGGCGGGCGCGGGGGCCTTCGCATGGAGCTGTACTATCAGGCACTCATCGACAAACCGGTGGTCACCGCCGATGGCGAGCGGATCGGCCGCGTGGCCGATCTTGCCGCCGAGGCGCGGGGCGAGCGGCTCTACGTCACCGCGCTCCTGGTCGGGCCTGGCAGCCTGCTGCGCCGCATCTCCTTCAAGCGCGTGGCGCAGCTCGATCCGGCGGCCGCGCGCCAGATCCCGTGGGAGCTGGTAGCGCGGATCGGGCGAGACATCCGCCTTCGGGTAGACGCCGCGGCGCTCGCGCGCCTCGACGCGGAGGCGGCCACGGCCGTGCGGACAGCGGATTCCATGCCGGAGAAGACGCCGTGACCGATCTCGTCGCCTGGGCCATCAGCGCGCTCGTCGCCGTCTTGCTGGCAACGTTTATCTGGAGCCTCGCTAGCCTGCGCGCGCTGCCCACCCACGGGCGCCCGTACACGCGCACGTACGACAGGCTGGGCCACTTCCTCACTATGAGCGAGAACCCGGACTACCACGAGAATCCCGGCGAGGACTCGGCGGCCGGGCCCGACGTGGTGCTGGACGTGGGGCCGCGCGCCGAGCAACCGAAAGCGCCCTAGCTCGGCGACATCTCGCGTGGGATCACCGCGATGCAGCCATCAGCCTCTAGGACGGCGTAGCGCACGTCCTGAAGGCGGTCGTAGCCGCGCCGGCGGAGCGCCTCCATTAGGTCGTCCCGCGTCATGCACTGCTCGCGGAGCTGTGCCGGAATCACCTGGCCGTCGTGGACCAGGACCGCCGGCGCACACATCAACTCAACAGGCGGCGCACGGCCGGCACCCGGGAGACGAGCAGGACGAGCAGGCGATGTTCGCCATCACGACGACCAGCACGAAGTCGTACGTGGTCATCTGTCCTAGCTCGCGGGCGCCCAGCAGCCGCAGGCCGACGATGACGAACGCGTAGACGATCGCGGTCTTGGCGACGCTGCTGAGGGCGGTCGGGAGATCGGGATAGGAGAAGACCGCGCCCAGCCAGGCGTCCAGCAGCGGTGGCACGCGCTACACGCGCTGTCCCGCCTCGACCACCGCGCTCTGGAGGTCGCGCGCCTCGCGGCGCGCCTCGCGCTCGGCCAGCGCGCGGAACTGCGCCTGCAGGCGCTCCAGCTCCTCGTCGGATAGCTCTTCCAGCGCGGCGAGGGAGGTGTGCGCGTGGCGCTCGGCGCGCAATAGCTCGTCCAGCTTGAGGTGAAGCGCCTTCGCGTCGCGGTTCTGCGTGTTTTGGATCAAGAACACCATCAAGAAGGTCACGATCGTCGTACCCGTATTGATGACCAACTGCCATGTATCCGAAAAGCCGAAGAACGGCCCCGACGCTGCCCAAACCAGAATAACCAAGGCAGCAAGCAGAAACGCCCAGGGCGATCCCGTGACACACGACGTCCAATGCGCGAACCAACGGAACTTCTCGTTCACCACGCCGCCTCCTCGCGTCAACCAATATGCCGCCTCTCGCAGCATCGACGGTCGCAAGGCAAGACTCGTGCCAACCCTTGAAAATCCTGGTGAGCGCGACGCTGTGGTGTCGGCGTTACCCTCCAACCGCGGCATCTGGACCGCCGATCAAGACTTCTTCGGGCGCGGCCTGCCGATCTGAACCAAGGAAACGCCACGGGCGGGGCTGGCGGCGGGCGAGTCGTCTCAGGCGGTGGGACGCACGCGGCGGATGGGGAGCCAGCAGGGCCTTACAGCCCAACGTAGCGGCTGTACAGGCTGCGGGCGACGAGGGGATCGGTGGTGCCTTTGATGAGGGCGCGAGCGTCGGGGAAGATCGTGATCTCGTAGTCGGGCAGGCGCAGCCGCAGGAGGTTCTCGTTGTAGCTGATCGCGCCGGCGCCGGCGAGCCGGGCCGCTAGCTCGGCCAGGGCGATCCGCGGCCGGCCGGGCACCACCACCTGCAGCGTGTTGCGGCCGCACAGCTCAAGCGTGTAGCTGCCCACCTGGGCGTCCAGGTACTCGTAGCGCCCTTGCTGGCAGGTGGGGCAGTCGGCGTTCGGCGCCCCAAGCTCTAGCCGGTGGTAGGTGTTCTCCCAGACGTCCAGCCAGACCAGCGCGCGGTTCAGCTTGTCCGTGGCGCCGACCAGCAGCTTCAGCCCCTCGGCCGCCGCCAGGTTGGCGATCACGCCTACGGCCGGCGCCAGCACGCCGGCCGTGTCGCACGTCGGCAGCGTGCCGGGAGGCGGGCTCTCGGCGAACACGCAGCGCAGGCAGGGCGTCTCGCCGGGGATCACGGGGAAGGTCGTGCCGTAGGCGCCAATCGCCGCCGCGTAGACCCACGGGACGCCGTGCTTCACGCAAGCGTCGTTCAGCAGGTAGCGCGCCTCGAAATTGTCGGTGCCGTCGAGCGCCACGTCGGCCCCCGCCAGTAGCGCCTCGACGTTGGTGGCGTTCAGGTCGGCGACTACCGGCTCGACCGTCACGTCCGGGTTGATGCGGTGGAGCTTCGCGGCAGCCGCCACGGCCTTCGGCAGGTCGGCCGCCAGGTCGTCCTCGTCGAAGAGCACTTGCCGCTGCAGGTTGCTCCGCTCGACGTAGTCGCGGTCCACGATCGTGAGCCGCCCCACGCCCGCGCGCACCAGGACGTTGGCGACCACCGTGCCGAGCGCACCGCAGCCCACGAGCAGCGCGCGGGCGCCCGCCAGGCGGGCCTGCCCGGCCTCGCCGATGCCCGGAAACAATACCTGCCGCGAGTAGCGCTCCACCGACCTAACCCCTCCGGCCCCCCTTCCCTATCAAGGAAGGGGGGAGCCGGTTATACTGGCGAAGTGCGTTCCCCCTTCCCGCATCCGGAGGGGGTGAGGGGGGTAGGTCACCCCCCGGCGACCGCTGGGACGATCGACACCTCGTCCCCCGTCTTCAGGCCGGTGTCCAGCCCTTGCAGGAAGCGCACGTCCTCGCCGTTCACGTACAGGTTCACGAAGCGGCGCAGCTCGCCGTTCTCGTCCTTGAGCCGCTGCTCCATGCCCGGGTACTGCGCCTCGAGCTGGGCGATGCACTCGGCCAGGCTGGCGCCGCCGACGTCCACCTCGGCCGCGCCACCCGTCAGGGTTCGCAGAGGGGTAGGTATGCGTACGCGCACGCTCATCGCGCTTCTCCTCGATTGCCGCTGGGAAATGGCAGGGGCACGGGTAGCTAGGCTGGTTTCCACGGAGAGTGTAGGTGTGGCTGCCCCAAACCGACACACCATCCTTGACGAGACGCCTAGCCGGCGACGATGTCGCCCTCGATCGGATCGACGCGCACGCCCTGGTTGAGCGCCCACTCGACGGCGCGCTCAATCTCCGGCGTGTCGCCCGAGATCTCCAGAATGACCCAGCCCCGGTCCCGCGTCACGTTCGCCCGGCGGATGTTGGTGACCACGTCGAATTGGCGGCCCATGTTGTAGATTAGCGGCTGCGTGATCCGGTCGGGCGGGAAGGTAAACTTGACCCGCTGCTTCGCCATCGCGTGGCTCCTCTTCGAGCTATCAGCGTTCAGCAGTCAGCTATCAGCAGTCAGCTATCAGCAGTGTACCCGGTCGGCGGGCAAAATCTAACGTCAACCGCATGTCAGCTACGACGGGGCCGTCGCCACACGGGCACCGGCTGCTGATGGTTGATAGCTGACGGCTGACGGCTGATAGCTGACCGCGGATAGCTGACGGCTGACAGCTTCTCAGGCTACCGCCGCGGCCCCGCGCTGGTCCTGCGCCAGCGCCTCCTCGAACGCCTCCATCGTCGCGGCGATCGTCACCGGCGGCGCCAGCCGCTCCGCCACCGCCTCGGGCGTCTTCAGGCCGTTGCCCGTCACGTACACTACCACCGTCTCGTCGGGATCGATGTGCCCGCCCTCCGCCAGCTTGCGGGCCACCGCCACCGACACGCCGCCCGCCGTCTCCGCGAAGATGCCCTCGGTCTGCGCCAGGAGCTTGATTCCCTCGACCACCTCGGCGTCGGTCACCGACACGGCCCAGCCGCCCGTCTCCTTGATCACCTTGAGCGAGTAATAGCCGTCGGCGGGGTTGCCGATCGCCAGCGACTTCGCGATCGTGTCGGGCTTCACCGGCGCCACGTTCAGCGTGCGCCGGTCGAACGCGTCCACCACCGGCGCGCAGCCGGTCGCCTGGGCCACCGTCATGCGGGTGCGCGGCGGCGCGTCGACGAGCCCCACCTTGTGCAGCTCCTGGAAGCCCTTCCAGATCTTCGTGAACATGGAGCCGCTGCCCGTGGGCACGATCGCGTGGTCCGGCGTGCGCCAGCCGAGCTGCTCGGCCACCTCGTAGGCCAGCGTCTTGCTGCCCTCGGCGTAGTAGGGCCGCACGTTGATGTTGGCGAAGGCCCAGCCGTACTTGTCGGCGATCTCGCTGCACAGGCGGTTCACGTCGTCGTAGTTGCCGTGGACGGCCACCAGCGTGGGGTCGTAGATGCCGATGTTCGTGATCTTGCTCGGCTCCAGATCGGCCGGGATGAACACGACGGCGCGCATCCCCGCGCGGGCGCCGCAGGCGGCCACGGCCGCGGCCAGATTGCCTGTCGAGGCGCAGGCGAACGTGTCGAAGCCAAACGCCCGCGCCCGCGTGCCGGCAATCGCGACGGGCCGGTCCTTGAACGAGAACGTCGGGTTCACCGTATCGTTCTTGACGTAAAGATGATTCAGGCCGAGCAGCCGGCCCAGGTTCTCGGCCTTGACCAGCGGCGTGCAGCCGGCGTAAGTCTCGATGATCGGCTCGTCCTCGACGGGCAGCAGCGCCCGGTAGCGCCAGATCGTCTGCGGGCCGGCGGCGATGGCCTCGCGGCTCACTAGCGGGCGGATGGCATCGTAGTCGTAGGCGACCTCGAGCGGGCCGAAACACAACTCACAGACGTGGATCGGCAGTAGGCCGTACAGGTGGCCGCACTCGCGGCACTGCAAGCCTCGCAGTCGGCTCATGGCGTCTCCTCCTCAGAGCAGTCAACGTCTCTGTCCCCAGCCTGGACGAGAGAGTCGCGTCCGGAGGAAGACAACGAAAAACCCCTTACACACGAGCATAAGGGGTTTGAACAACGTTGTCTGTCCCCTTATCTTCCAGATCAAGTCTGGCGGAATTGGCACCTTCTCACCTGGTGACGACGCCGCGCGACGGGGATCCGTCGGGGAGCGCTGACCGCCGGCTCAGGCCGGGCGGTGTGCCACCGGGGAGGGGTTGCCGGGCTTCATCGGGCCGTCTCCCTCCACCTCTCTTGATAAGGGCAATATTCAATTGTCGGCTGGAGCAGTGTTTCCCGACTATAGCGCGGCGCCGCCGCGAGTGTCAAGGTAAGTGCTATGCTGGAGCAAGGCTCCCGGAGGACGACGATGCCCCGCCCGCCGCGCCCGCGCGCCCTCGCCACCCGCCTGGCGCACGTCGGCCGCTCGATGCCGCCCGTCGCCAACGCGCCGGTCGCGCCGCCGCTCTACCAGAGCACGGCCGGCCGCTTCGCCAGCCTGGACCAGCTCGAAGCCATCCTGGCCGGCGACGAATCCGGCTACTTCTACTATCGCTACGGCACGCCGAATCACGCGCTGCTGGAGCGTATCGTCGCCGACCTGGAGGGCGCCCCGGCCGCGGTCGCCGCCGCCTCCGGCATGGCCGCCCTCAGCGCCACACTGTTCGCGCTGCTCGCGGCCGGCGACCATGTGCTCGTCGACCGCCACAGCTACGGCGGCACCTACGCGCTCGTCACCTCGGAGCTACCGCGCCTGGGCATCGCCGCCGCGTTCGTCGATCTGGATGCGCCCGACGCGCTCGCCGCGGCCGTGCAGCCGCGCACCCGCCTGCTGCTGCTGGAGACACTCACCAACCCGACGCTGCGCGTCACCGACCTGCCGCGCCTGGCCGCCGCGGCCCACGAGCGCGGGCTGCTGGTCTGCGTGGACAACACGTTCACCACGCCCTGCCTGATCCAGCCGCTGGCCCACGGCGCCGACCTCGTCTGGCACTCGACCAGCAAATATTTCGGCGGCCAGAGCCAGGTGCTCGGCGGCGTCGTGGCCGGCCCGGAGAACCTGGTAGCGCGCATCCGCGAGACCGTGATCCACCTCGGCGTGGCGGGCGGCGCCTTCGACACCTGGCTCGCCGCCCAGGGGCTGGCGACGCTCGCCCTGCGCGTCGAGCGCGCAAGCGCGAGCGCCCTGACAGTCGCGCGCCACCTAGAGGAGCACTCCGCCGTCGCGCGGGTCCACTACCCGGGCCTACCCAGCCACCCCCAGCACGCGCTGGCCGAGCGCCTCTACCCGCACGGCCACGGCGGCATGCTGTCCTTCGAGCTAACCGGCGGGGAGGCCGCGGCGCGCGCCTTCCTGGCCGGCCTGCGCCTGATCGAGTTCGTGCCCAGCCTGGCTGACGTGACGACGACCGTCACCTATCCCCTCGCCACCTCCCACCGTGGGCTGCCGCCCGAGGCGCTGGCGGCGATGGGTGTGGGCCCGGGCCTAGTGCGGCTGTCGATTGGCATCGAGGCCGTCGCAGACGTGCTCGCCGACCTCGACGCGGCGCTGGCTGGCGGATAGGCGCGAGCCCATGCACCGACTCCTGCTCGCGGCGGTCCTGCTTCTTGTCCTCGGCCGTTGGCCGTGCCCGGTCGCGGCGCAGGACCTCATCCGCGGCCCGGTCACGCCGCTCGACCAGAGCAGCGTGCAGCTTGCCGTAGACAGCCGGCAGCCGCTCGGCCAGGTGGGCGAGCCCGATGGCAGCGCCAGCTACCGCCTGCGCGGCTGGGCGGCGGACCTGTCCAACCCCGGCGGGCCCGGCATCCGCCAGATCGTCGCCTATCTCGACGGGCCCTCCGACCGCGGCCGGCTGCTCGGCTGGGCGCGCGTCGGCCTGGCCCGCCCCGACGTGGCCACGGTGTTCAACGACCCGGGGCTCACTCGCTGCGGGTTCGAGCTAACCTGGCCGGTGACGGAGGTGCCGCCGCAGAGCGAGCCCGTCCACACCTACATGATCTACCTCTACCTGGACACGGAGCGCGGCTGGGTCGGCGCCCGCCTGCCCGTCGCGTTGACCCTCGCGGCCGACAGCACGCCGGAGACCTGACCCCGCGCAAGCCTTGCAAAGTACCAAATAAACGTATATTCTTGATTTGGCCTACCCCCAAGGCCGCGGCTTCCCCGAGTGCCCCCACGCTCGGGCAAGCCGTTGGTTGCGACCGACGGCGCGGCACGCTATCTGCATCGCTTCCGGCTGGAACCAGCTCGCGGCGGAGCGCCCGACGTGGGGGCGGGCGTCCCGCCACACTGGGGCCTGCGGGCCCCGGGGAGGTGAACCAGATGGCGCTGATCGAGAAGCACATCGACGTCGACGTGCCCGTGCGCACCGCTTACAACCAGTGGACGCAGTTCGAGTCCTTCCCGCGCTTCATGGAGGGCGTGGAGGAGGTGCGGCAGCTTGACGACTCCCACCTGCACTGGCGCGCCAGCATCGGTGGCAAGACCGAGGAGTGGGACGCGGTCATCACCGAGCAGATCCCTGACGAACGCATCGCCTGGCGTAGCACGTCGGGCGCGCAGAACGCGGGCGCGGTCACGTTCCATCGGCTGGGGGACCACCAGACGCGCGTGATGCTGCAGCTCGAGTACGACCCCGAGGGCTTCACCGAGAACGTCGGTAACGCCCTGGGCTTCATGGAGCGCCGCGTGGACGGCGACCTGCACCGCTTCAAGGACTTCATCGAGGGGCGCGGCGTCGCCACGGGCGCGTGGCGCGGCACGATCGACCAGAACAACGCCACGTAGCCCGCCCCCTCGGGACATCCCCGCCGCGGAGGCGTCAGGCGTCTCCGCTCGCGAGGCCTCGGCGCCGGCGACCCTGCACCACCCGTCGGCGCCGAGGCCTTCGCACGTCCGGCGTTCCCTGGCCGCCCGCAGCTGGACCGAGCGCGGGTGGCACGCGAGTTGCGCTCGCGCGGGGCACAGCGGCCCGCCCAGGCGCCACGAAGGGAGCAGGACATGTCGCAGCAGGACCAGCTTCGACCGCCCCAGCACCAGGATCGCCAGCCCGGCCTGGAAGCGCCGATGACGCCGCAGCCGCGCGAGCAGGACGCCACCTACCACGGCAGCGGCAAGCTCGCGGGCAAGGTCGCGCTCATCACGGGCGGCGATAGCGGTATCGGGCGCGCGGTCGCCATCGCCTTCGCGAAGGAGGGCGCCGACGTGGCGATCGCCTACCTGAACGAGCACGAGGATGCCGCCAAGGCCAAGCACGAGGTCGAGCAGAAAGGCCGCCGCTGCATCGCCATCGCCGGCGACGTGGGCGACGAGGCGTTCTGCCGCCAGGTCGTTCAGCGCACCCTCGACTCGCTCGGCCGCCTCGACGTGCTCGTGAACAACGCGGGCGAGCAGCACCCGCGGGACAGCATCGAGCAGATCAGCGCCGAACAGCTGGAGCGCACCTTCCGCACCAACATCTTTGCCCAGTTCTTCATGACGAAGGCCGCGCTGCCTCACCTGACTCCCGGCAGCGCCATCGTGAACACGACCTCGGTCACCGCTTACGCCGGCAGCCCCCACCTGCTCGACTACGCCGCGAGCAAGGGCGCCATCGTGGCCTTCACGCGCTCGCTCGCGCTAGCGCTCGCCGCTAAAGGCATCCGCGTCAACGGCGTGGCGCCCGGCCCGATCTGGACGCCGCTCATCCCCTCGACTTTCCCGCCCGAGGCAGTAGCGAAGTTCGGCTCGGACGTGCCGATGAAGCGCGCCGGCCAGCCGGAGGAGGTGGCTAACTGCTACGTCTTTCTCGCCTCCGACGACGCCTCGTACATGTCTGGCCAGGTGCTGCACCCGAACGGCGGCGAGATCGTCAACGGCTAGCGCCCCGCAGGGCGCCCGCCATGTTGTTGCGGCGCGTGATCGGGGCGCACGCCGGCGCGTGCATGAATTGATTCGCGCGGCCCGCCTTGGGCGACTGGCACAGACTGGGGCGGACGTTTGACCGCGTCAAACGTCCGCCCCAGCTCGGTCCACCAGCGGGGAGACGCTACTTCTTGGTCAACGACGGCTCGCCGGTACCCGTGAACTGGCCGATCCGCCGCTTCGCGTCCTGCGACTCTGGCTGGCGCGTCTGCCCCTCGCGCGGGCCGCCGGCCGGCGGGTTCATCGTCTGCTTCGCCGCGAAGTCCTTGTGGCTCTCATGCGTGCGCGTGCGCTTGGGCTTCGCCATGCATCCACTCCTTTCAGCATCGCCATTCGCTGTTCCTGCAAGGAGCATGCCTCGATATAGTCGGGGTGATTCTCCATACGCCATCGTGCGTCCATACAAACGGAGTTATGCCCTTCGATTGCGCTCCTATACAGCTCAAATCATACGCCGGTCGTCCGCCTGGCTGGCATAGCTTCTGCTGCGAACCGGTTTGGAGCACGAAAGCGCTCTTCGCGGCGCATTGCCCGCCATTCTGCGATTCCTTCGGTGGAGCACGACCATGGAGACCATGCAGAGCATCCGAGACCGCGTCGCCGGACGCGGCACGGCCAGCGCCGCCCGCCTGGCCGACCGCTTTCGCGCCCTGGCGCATCCCCTGCGCGGCCCCGACGACCTCGATCCGCTGCTGGACCGCATCGGCGACGCCCGCTACGTGCTCCTGGGTGAGGCCTCGCACGGCACTGCCGAGTACTACAACTGGCGCCGCCGCATCAGCCAGCGCCTGATCTGCGAGAAGGGCTTCGCGTTCATCGCCGTCGAGGGCGACTGGCCCGACTGCTACCGCGTGAACCGCTACGTGAAGCACGCCCCCGATGCCGGCGCGAGCGCGCGCGAGGTGCTGCACGCCTTCGCCCGCTGGCCCACTTGGATGTGGGCCAACACCGAGATCGTCGAGCTAGCCGAGTGGCTGCGCCAGCACAACGCCGACCTGCCCACCGACCAGCGCGTCGGCTTCTACGGCCTCGACGTGTATAGCCTGTGGGAGTCGCTCGACGCCGTCACCAAGTACCTGGAGCGCGTCGATCCGAGCGCCCTGGAGGCGGCCTACCGCGCCTTCCGCTGCTTCGAGCCCTACGGCGAGGACGTGCAGGAGTATGCCCGCGCAACGGCGCTCGTCCCGACATCCTGTCAGGAAGAGGTCACGGCCCTGCTGGTGGACCTGCGCCGCAGGGCGCCGCAGTACCAGGCAGAGGGCCGCGAGGCGTACTTCAACGCGGACCAGAACGCGCTCGTGACGCGCAACGCCGAACGCTACTATCGCGCGATGATCCACGGCGGGCCCGACTCGTGGAACGTACGCGACCAGCACATGGTCGAGACGCTGGAGCGTCTGATGCAGCTCCACGGCCCCGACGCGAAGGCGATCGTCTGGGAGCACAACACGCACATCGGCGACGCCCGCGCGACCGACATGGCGCGCTCCGGCATGGTGAACGTCGGCCAGCTGGTGCGCGAGCGCGACTGGCGGGATGGCGTGGTGCTCGTCGGCTTCGGCTCGCATCGCGGCAGCGTCATCGCGGGCGACGAGTGGGGCGCCCCGATGGAGCGCATGTCCGTACCGCCCGCGCAGCCCGACACCCACGAGGCCGTGCTGCACGACGCGCTGGGCGGGGAGAATGCCCTGTTCCTGTTCGACGGCACCGCGGCGGGGGCGCTTCCCGCCCCGGGTAGCCTCGACGCCGCCGCCGACCCGCTGCTCACGCCGCGCGGCCATCGCGCCATCGGCGTCGTCTACAATCCCGCCTTCGAGCGCTTTGGCAATTACGTGCCCACCATCCTGTCCCTGCGCTACGACGCCTTCCTCTACCTGGACGAGACGCACGCCCTGCACCCGCTGCACCTGCAGCCGCAACCCGAGGGCGAGCCGCCCGAGACGTACCCCTCGGGCGTCTAGCTCGGCTGGTTCACCAGATCAGGTCGCAACCTGGCGGACCGGGCAGCCCCACCCGCCGCGCTCGCACGCCGAGCATGAGCCTGGGTGGGGCGTCCGCGTGCGCGCGGGTGGTCGTACACCTGGGTCGACAACTGGGGCAACGCGAGCGGGGTGTCCGCGTGCGCGCGGGTGGTCGCCGACTGCACAATAGGCTGACGAGCGCCGACAGGAACGGAGGAACACGATGGAGTCGTTGGCCGAGCGCGCCGAAGCGCGCTTGCTGGACGTGATCGCGCGCTTCACCGCCGGGGAGGCGGAGGTGGTGCAGGCCTACTTCGCGCGGGAGCACACGACCGAGGAGTACCTGGACGCGCTGCTGCGCCAGATGGGGCGCGAGCTGCAGACGCGCCAGCGGCTCGGGCGAGCCATGCAGATGAACGAGGGGTTGGAGCGGACGGTGGACCGCCACGACCTCGTCGAGATGCTGGAGCACATCGCCGACGAGACGCGGCACTACGCGCTGCTCGCGGACGTGGCGGAGGAGCTGATCGGCCGCAAGCTGACGGCCGAGGAAGCGATGAAGTACGAGATCAACTCGATGGTCGATCCCGACGCGCCGCCGGAGGCGTTGCGCCACCCGCTGCTTCCGGAGGCCTCGGGAATGATGCTGCTCATCCGCGAGCGGCGCGAGACGGAGGGCCACGACTTCGCCAACGCCGTGCTGCGGCTCAGCGAGGGCGGGGGCGGCGGCGCGTTCGAGGTGGCGGCATCGCTCAGCGGCACACCGTTCCGCGAGCGGCTGGCCGCCGCCATGCGGCTCATCGTGCGCGACGAGCTAGGCCACGGGCCCGGCCGCGTGCGCGGCTTCGTGCAGCAGTGGGTCCACGACGAGGCGACGCTCGACCGCGCGGCGGCGCTGCTGACGGAGTACATGTACCAGCACTTGCGCCTGCGCAACGAGATCTGGGGCAACCCGCTCTCCGAGGAGCGCCTGGCCGCCATCCGCCGCGGCGAGATCGCGCCGCTCGCCGTCGGCTAGCGGGGCTGGTGGATGACGCTGCGGCCCATGGTGGCTTATTACGGCGTGGGCGATCCGCGCCATTGCGCGCAGGACTTCCAGGAGATGGCCCGGGCGTTTCGGACCGTGGTGTTTCCATGCTCCGAGGAGCTGGCACGCCTGGACGCCGCGGGCCTCCGCGAGCGCGTTCGGCTCGCCCGCGACCTGGGCCTGGAGACGTGGGTCAGTCCCTGGGGCGTCGCCGGCCTGTTCGGCGGTGAGGCGATCAGCGCCGTCGGCCACCTCTGCCCGCGCTCTTGCCAGGTGCGCGACGTGCTCGCGGCCTGGCTGGAGGCGGCGGTCGCCGCGGCGCCGGACGTGCTGTTCTGGGACGAGCCCAATGGCACGCGCTGCTGCGGACCGGAGGTGGTCACGGCGCTGCTGCTCGACTTGATGGACCAGACCCCCGCGGCGCTCCGCCACGCCCTTTACTGGAACCCGGAGCAGTGCGCGATCCTACCCGAGCCCGTGGTCGCGCGCTGCCTGACCGCTGGCATGGACCTGTACGGCCGGTCGCCCGCGGCGGAGCGGCTGGCGACTGCCCTGGCCCTCGGGCAGTGCCACGGCGTCGAGCCGCACGTCTGGGTGCGGGCCTTCCAGGTGCCCGCGGGCGAGGAAGCGGCGGTGGCGGCGATGATCCAGGCGGCGGCTGCCGCGGGAATCGAGCGGGTGGGCATCTGGCCGTGGAAGGCGGGCGCCACGGCGAGCCTACTCGCCAGCGAGCGGCCGGCGCTCGTCTGGGAGACCGTCCTTCGCGCGCTCGCTACGAGCGCCGCATCCTAATCCTCGCCGCGCCGGCGGCGGACGGCGCGGGCCAGGTCGGCGGCGGGCACGCTGTAGCGGTCGAAGGCGTCCTTCAGGTGGCTCGTCTCGTAGTGGGCGTAGATGCGCTTGGTCGTGTCGGGCGAGGCGTGGCCGAGGAGGTCCTGCACCTCGGCGAGCTGCGCGCCGGCGTTCAGCAGCACCGATGCCTTCTGGTGGCGGAAGGCATGGGGCGAGGCGCGCACGCCGGCGGCGTCGGCGTAGTGGCGCACGACGTTGTAGATCGACTGCGTGGACAGCCGGTAGTTCTCGCCGCCGGCGCGCGCTTTGCCGCGCCCCTTGTCGTGGCGCAGGAAGAGCGGCACGTAGCGGTCGGCGCGGGCGGCCAGGTACGTGCGGATCGCCGCCAGGCTGTCCGGATCGAAGAACACGACGCGCTCCTTGCTGCCCTTGCCCACGACCAGCGCGCGGTCGGCCCAGCCGTCGTCGACGTCGGCGCGGTTCAGCGCGGCGACCTCGGCGCGGCGTAGGCCGGTACCGTAGAGCGTCAGCAGCAGCGCCCGGTCGCGCAGCAGCTCCAGGCGGCGCGCGTCGTTGTGGCCGGTTGGCGCGGGAAGTGGCAGCTCCAGGGCGTAGGTGACGACGAGCGGCAGGCCCTGGTCGACGCGCGGCGTGCGGTAGCTGGCGCGGCCGACGACGGCGCGCAAGCCCTCGCGGAGCTGTTCGTAGGTGGCGGCGCGCGAGCCCCAGCGGCGCCGCTCCAGAAACCGCAGGAAAGCGCGCGCCCCGGCCAGGTAGGTGCTGTGCGTCGCGCGCGCCGTGCGGCCGTAGCGCCTGACCAGCCAGGCGTAATAGCTCTCCAGCGCGTCGGCCGGCAGCGCGGCGGTCGGCGTCCCCTCCGTGACGCCGCGTTCGGCCAGGTACTCGGTGAAGCGGTCGAGCGCCGTGGCGTAGGTGTGCGCGGTGTGCGGCGACTTGCCGCGCAGGCTCGCCGCGAACGCCGCGAGCGCGTCGGCGAGCGCGGGCGATTCGGCGTCGGCGGCCGGCGCGGGATCGCGCGGGGTCGCGGGGGGCGGGTCGTCGGCAATCATCGGCTCCTCCGAGCGCTCGCCCTGAGCATAGCGCGCGCGCTCCCCGCCGCCGGCTCACGATGCCGTCACGCCGCGCGCTCATGACTCGCTCACGACGACGGTGCCCACCATGCCGTCCTCGCGGTGGCGGTCCACCGAGCAGTAGAACTCGTAGGTGCCGGCGGACAGCGTAAACTCGCCCGCCGCCTGGCTGTCGGGCGCCGCGGCGATGTGTACCCGGTAGCCCGCGAGCCGCGACAGCAGGCTGTGGCCGCCGAGCTTGTCGATCGTGAAATCGTGCATCAGCGCGCCGCCGCTGTCGCCTGGCCGCAGCCGGTTGTCGAAGGTCAGCCGGACGGGCACGTCGGCGTGCAGCGTGAGCCGCGCCGGCTCGAAGCGAAACCCGGTCGGCGTAATGCTGCTGGCGACCGTTACGTACTGGGGGCCGACGGCTGCCGCGGGTGGACGGGACGCCGTAGGCCGCGCGCACGCGGCCAGGCTGAGCAGGGCCAGCAGCCCCGCGCCAAGGCAGCCCCGCCGGGTGCAGGCCGATAGCTGGCTCTGCCTAACTCGCCAACGGCCTCGGGCCAGGTGGTCAGAACGCCGCAAGCAGCGCACCGCCGAGCGCCGAGACGACGACCACCAGCCACGGGGGCACTTTCCAGATCATGAGCAGGCCGGCCGCCACCAGCGCCAGCCCGAAGTCGGCGGCGCTGGTGATTGCGCTCGTCCACACGGGCTGGTAGAGCGCGGCCAGCAGGAGCCCGACTACCGCGGCGTTGATGCCGCGAAGCGCCGCCTGAAAGCCGACTTGTCGGCGCAGCGTGTGCCACCAGGGGAGCGCGCCGATCACCAGCAGGAAGGCCGGCAGGAACATCGCCACCAGCGCCAGCGCGGCCCCCGGGACGCCCGTCAGCGGCGCGGGCATCACCGCGCCCAGGTAGGCCGAGAAGGTGAACAGCGGCCCCGGCACGGCCTGCGCCGCCCCGTAGCCGGCGATGAACTGGGCATTCGTGACCCAGCCCGGCGGGACGACCTCGGTTTGCAGCAGCGGCAGCACCACGTGGCCGCCGCCGAACACGAGCGAGCCGACGCGGTAGAAGCTGTCGAAGACGGCCAGCGGCAGGCTGGGCTCTAGCTGGCGGAGCAGGGGCAGGCCGACGAGCAGGCCGAAGAACAGCACCCAGGCGACGAGGCTGGTCCGGCGGCTGATGGGGACGTGCAGGGTCGGCATGGCGGGCGGGGCGGTCGCGCCCAGCAGCCGCCAGCCGACGAGGCCGGCGATGGCGATGATCAGCACCTGGCCCACGGCCGTCGGCGCGGCCAGCGCCACCAGCGCCGCCAGCACCGCCATCGTCGCCCGTGTACGGTCGGGGCAAAGGGTCCGCGCCATCCCCCACACCGCCTGGGCGACCACGGCCACCGCCACGATCTTGAGGCCGTGCAGCCAGCCCGCGTCGGTCGCGCCGAGCGCGCTGACACCGTACGCGAAGACGAGCAGCGCCAGCGCGGACGGCAGCGTGAAGCCGAGCCACGCCGCCAGGCCGCCGAGCAGGCCGGCGCGCAGGATGCCGATCGAGATGCCGACCTCGCTGCTGGCCGGGCCGGGCAGGAACTGACAGAGGGCCACGAGGTCGACGTACGTCTGGTCGTCGAGCCAGCGGCGGCGGACCACGTACTCCTCGCGGAAGTAGCCCAGGTGCGCGATGGGTCCGCCGAACGAGGTCAGCCCCAGGCGCGTGGCCACGCCCAGCACTTCGAGCGGGGACCCGTGCGTCTCGCTAACCGCGTACTCTTGCTCGACGCTGCTCATGGCCGGCCGCGCGTCCGCTCACTCATAGCGCTCGGCCACCTCGTGCAGCGACCCCTCGGCGATGGTCAGCGCCTTGATCGCCGTCTCCAGGTCCTCGCTCGGGTGGGTGCCCAGGAACGTCTTCGCGTCGCTCTGGAGCTGGCGGACCTGACCGAGCCAGGCCTCGGCCTGCTGGTGGGCCTGGGGATCGGGACTGGATGGGATGTGCCCGCCCTGGCCCGTGTGCTCGATCACTTCCTCGAGAGCGTGGTGGACAATCTGGAGCCCGAGGTCCGCGTGCTCCAGGTCCTCATAGCGGGTGCGCTGGTACACGGATTGGACACGCTGCCGTAGCTGCTCTACCTCGCTCACGAGCTGCTGTAGCTCGCCGCTGGTCTCCCGCGTGGACTCAGCCACCGGACTGCTCCTTTCGCGGCGCGTCGCCCGCCAGCCCGCCTGGCGGGTCGTGCCCTTCCACGACCTCGGCCACTAGCTCCCGAATCTTGGGCAGCGCCTGCTCCAGCGCCGCGCGGCCCGCCTCGGTGACGGTGTAGTACTTGCGCACCTTGCCGCCCACGACGCGGCTCTCGCGCGCCAGGTAGCCTGCCTCCGTCATCGCGTGGAGCACCGGGTAGAGCGTGCCCGGACTCAGCTCGTAGCCGTGATGCCGCAGCTCCTCGATCAGCGCGACGCCGTAGACCGGCGCCTGCACGGCATGGTGCAGAATGTGAATCTTGACGAACCCAAGAAAGAAGTCTCGCAGCATACTATCCGCCTGCGATATCGCTCGATGATACTGCTCGGCCGTGCCCTGACGCAACCGGCACCATGCATCTCTCGACACTCGCCCTGTCGGTTGCCGATATCGCGCTCTGAGGCATGGATTTTGCGGCGCCTACCGCATCGGTGGCCCGCCACGCGGCCCGGCCACCCGCGCAGGACGCACAAGGGAGCCTTCCAATGCAGCACGCCGAATCCGATCCCCGACACCACACCGGCCGGATCAAGCAGATGCTCGCGGACACCATGGCGCACGTGCGGGAAGACGAGGGCAAGGTCTCCGAGCCCAAGGCGCGGGCGCTGTTCGAGACCACCGCCGAGGTGCTGGGTGGGCTGGTCAAAGCCTACGACGACTACGAGCAGGGCAAGCCGGCCTGGCGCTGAGCTGGTCCGCCGAGCTGGTGCGGATGTTTGACGTAATCAAAGACCTGCACCAGCTCGGCCGGGTGCTGAGGCGGCGGAGGGGCGCAGGCCAGCGAGCGCGATGGCAGAGGCAGCGACATGGCGCGCCGCCCCTGCTTTTGCCAGCTCGGCGCGCAAGGAGGAAGAGCGATGATGGCACGTGGTTGCGTGCAGCCCAGACGCGGGTTCCTGCACCTGACGGCGGCCACTGGTACCGCGCTGCTGCTCGCCGGGGCGGGCGGCTCGCTGGTCGCGCCCGGGCGGGGCCTGGGCATGGTCTGGGCGCAAGACCAAGGGCAGGGCGAGGAGGTCTCCGCCAACGAGGACCTGATGCGCGAGCACGGGATCCTGAACCGCGTGCTGCTCGTCTACGAGGAGGGCTTGCGCCGCCTGGACGGCCAGCAGGAGGTGGACCCGGCCGTGCTCAACAGCGCCGCGGGCCTCATCCGCCGCTTTGTCGAGGACTACCACGAGCGGACCGAGGAGAACTACCTGTTCCCGCGCTTCCAGCAGGCGGGCACGCTCGTGGACCTGGTGACGGTGTTGCAGCAGCAGCACGACGCCGGGCGCCGCGTCACCGACCGCATCCTGGCGCTCGCGACGACCGACGGGCTCCGGGACCCGACGAGCCGCCAGGCGCTCGCCGACTCCATTCGGCAGTTCATCCGCATGTACCGTCCGCACGAGGCCCGCGAGGACACGGTCCTCTTCCCCGCGTTCCACAAGCTGCTTTCGCCCGACGAGTACGACGCGCTGGGCGACCAGTTCGAGGACCGCGAGCGCCAGATGTTCGGCGGCGACGGCTTCGACATGGCGCGCGACCAGGTGCAAGCGCTGGAGCAGCAGCTCGGCATCTACGACCTGGCCCAGTTCACCCCGGCTTGAACAGGTAGCATCGTTGCCCCGAACCGAGCATTAGGTAAGTCGGCCGCGCTCCTGGCCGGGCGTGTCCGTAAACGGCTGCCCTCGGCGTCTCCTCGTTCGGCGTCCCCTACGGCGGGGGCCGATCGACCTGCACCGAGAACGTGCGTTGATGCTCGCCCGGCCCCTCGTACACGAGCAGCAGCCCCCGCCAGTCGCTCGCCGTCGGTATGCGCCACTGGCTCCAGGCGAGCGGGCCGTCGGCCTGGCCCGCTCGTCGCTGCCAGCCGGCCGCTGCCAATTGCTGCGCAAAGAACGCCTCAAGGCTTCCGGGGCTCTCGTCGGTGAGGGCGATGGAGGCCGAGGCCCAGTGGTTAGGCCCCGACACGGTTGCCCCCGTAGGCTGCAGCCGCATGCCTTCCCGCCCCTCTAGCCGGGGCACCAGACTCGCACCTGGTGGGAGCGGCAGCGGGGGGAGCGTCCCGCACGGCCCGGGCCCCTCGCGTACGTCAATTCGCACGTCGTCGCGCCCATCGGTTTGCGGCGTCACGATGACGGAAACCCGTCCACTGCCGGCGGGCTGGCAGAAGGCGCTGGCGTTGGTCTCAATTGCCTGGAACCCACTGGGTGGCGTACTCCCGGGTTCTAGAACCCAGCCCTGTTCCTCGAACGCCTGCTCGTAGAAGCGGGTGATCTCGCGGGGCTCTCCCGGAGCGACCAGGAGAACCAAGGTGCCGGCCGGCAGAGCGCCGCCCGGCCCTCGCACCATGCTGCCGACGAGGCGTCCGCCGGGGGGCACTCGTATCACGAGTGGCAGATCAGGCGGGACGTTCCCGGGGAACAAATCGACGGCGGGCGGCGACGGGCCAGGCGACCCGAACGCGTTCTGGAGCAGGCGTTCGGCAAGCTCCCGCAGGAGATGCCCATCGTCGGCCTCCTGTGCTCGCACTGTGGGGCTGGAGAGCTGTGCGGGACTGAGTAAGGTCAACGCGACGACCACCGCGATCGCGACGAGGCCGCGCATCGCCGCTGAGCAGGATATGGGCTGCACCGTTCCCTCCCCACACTGTCGCGTGTCGCCTCCATCCTTCATCAGTCGGGGGGCCACGGGTAGAGGACTAGCCCCCGTTCTGTCCTGGGGGTTAACCTGCCACCACCGTAGGTGCTCTGCCTATCGGGGTTTGGCCTCGTCCAATCGTTGCGAGGCTAGCGCGCGGCGCCCACGGCCACCCGCGCGGGGGCGCGGCGGCGGGGAGCGGGCGTGGGCAGCTCGGCGAGCAGCGCGGCCCAGGCGGCGCGCTCGCGCTCGGGCGCGACGAGCGGGGCGGCGCGGGCACAGCCGGCCGCGAGCGCGGCGTAGAAGGCGGCGTCCGTTTCGGCCCGCCAGAGCAGCGCGGTCAGGGCGGCGGTGTCCCCGACGGGGAAGTAGCCGGGATAGTCGTCGCCCAGCGTGCCGACCAGCCCGCCGATGCGCGCGGCGACGACCGGCGTGGGGGTCGGCTGCGCCAGCGCCTCGCCCAGCGCGTTCGAGCTGCCCTCCATCAGCGACGTGAGCGCCAGCAGGTGGCTGCTGGCAATGAGCCGCCGCGCCCGCGCGTGCGGCTGCTCGCCCAGCCAGCGGTAGCGGGGGTTGCAGGCCATCTCCGCGCGAGCCGCCTCGGCCCACTCAGGACTCAGCGCCGCGCCCACGTGCAGCACGCGGAGGCGTGACGCCGCCGGCAGCTCGCGGGCGGCCAGCGCCGTGCGCAGCGGGTCCTTCTCGGGCCGCAGGTGCCCTACGACGCAGACTCGGAACTCCCGAGCGGGTCGCTGGACCGCGGCGCGCAGGCACGGCGCCCCCTGGTAGATCACGCGCGTCTTGTCGCGCAGCGCCGCCGGCAGCTCCGCGAGCCCCTGGCGCTGGAGGACGACCAGGCGTGTGGCGAGGTCGAGCGCGCGCTGGGCGTCGGCGTCGCTCTGGATGTCGCGGTAGAGGTCGGTGCCCGTCAGCACGACGATCAGCGGTCGCTCGGGGTGCACGGCGGCGAACTGCTGCACGGACGGGAAGCTGCGGCGGGCGTGGAGCGCGATCAGCGCGTCGCAGGGCGTGCCGTCGTAGGCTGCCGTCACGGTCACGCGGTGGCCGAGGCGGCGCAGCAGGGCGCGGTAGCGCGCGGCCGTGACGAGGTTGCCGGTGATCGCGCTCTCGTGCTGGGGCGTGACGATCTGGAGCTTCACCGGCCCGGCGCCTCCCGCGCGCACGTCCGGAAGCCAGCCCAGACGTCCCGCCGGTCGGGCTGGTAGAAGTTGCGCCAGGTGTTGCGAATGAGGCGGCCGCGCGTGGTCCAGCAGCCGCCACGCAAGACTTTGTGGTCGCCGAACCAGGGCTCCGAGTATTCCTTGTACGGATCGACCACGAAGCCCGGGTAGGGGCCGAAGTCGCTGGCGGTCCACTCCCAAACGTTGCCAACCATCTGCCGGCAGCCGAAGTAGCTGTCCCCGGCGGGCAGCGCGCCCACGTCCACGGTGCCGCCGCGCCGCCAGTCCAGGTTTGCGCGCTCGGGCGTCGGGGCCTCGTCGCCCCACGGGAAGCGCCGCTTGCGCCAGGCGCCGCCGGCCGCCGGCTCGGCCGCGGCCGCCATCTCCCACTCGGCCTCGGTGGGCAGCCGCCGCCCGGCCCAGTTGCAGTACGCCTCGGCCTCGTACCAGTTGACGTGCAGCGCGGGCCGGTGCGGCGCGAGCGGCTCCCAGGCGTCGAACCGGCGCACGCGCCAGCCGTCCGGGCCGCGCTGCCAGTACACCGGCTGCGCGGCGCCCGCCCGCTCGCGCCAGTCCCAGCCGGCCGCGCTCCACCAGCGCGCCTGCTGGTAGCCGCCGTCGTCGACGAAAGCGGCAAACTCGGCGTTCGTCACGGCGGCCCGCGCGATGCGGAACGGCGCCACCGCGACGGGATGCGCCCACTTCTCGTTGTCGAACACGAAGCCGTCGTCCGGCGCCGCGCCGAGCAGGAAGCGCCCGCCGGGCACCGCCACGTCGCCCGGCAGCGGGCCGCCCCCGGGTATCTCGGCGGCCGGCGGGACGGGCAGCGACGGCGGGGCGTAGCCGTGCGTCTGCCGCGTATACCCGAGCGCCTCGGCGTGCATGTCCTCGTGGAAAAGAGCGAGCAGGTGAAAGTACCGCGCCGCGTCGGCGAGCGGCTCGGCGCGGAGGTAGCCGAGCACGCGATCGAGCGTCGCTTGCATTAGGGCCAGCGTTGTCGGCCGGTCGGGCAGCGGCAGGTCCCAACGGGTGTCGTGGGCCACGGCCGCCGAGTCGTACAGGCGGTCGGCGTCGGTACGGCCGGGCGGCAGGCCGCGCAGGTGGCGCAGCGTCCACTTCTCCTGAAACCAGGCGACGTGCCCGATCTCCCAGAGCGGCGGGTTAACGATGCGCAGCCGCGGGCCGAGTAGCTGCGCGTCGGTCAGGTCGGCGACCAGCGCAAGCAGGGTTTCCCGCGCGTCAACGAGCATCTCTTCGAGGGCGGTGACGGTTGGCGTGCGTGTTGCTGGCACGGCGCTGAATCCTCGGCGTGACCTGGGGCTGGGCCACCGTATTCTGCCACATTTGGCACGATTGGCGCGCATCTCCCATATATAATCCATACTAATTCCACTGATAAGCTAAAATGCTGCTGCGTGCGTGACCAAACGCCCGGAAGCCGCAAGTGATGCAGGTTTCTTGGGTTGGTGGTATACGGTCGATGTACAGGGGCCGCGTGCGGCCCAAGCCCGGCTGGCGCTCTCCCCGGCGCCGTCGGGCCAGCGGCGCGCGACGGTGGAGACCGGCCAGTAGGCGCCGGGGAGAGGAGCGAGCGATGCTGATCAAGTCCCTGATGGGTACCGGCGAGCGCCACGCGTGCGGCCGCCATGGGCGGCTCGCGGCCCGGGTCACGGTGGCCGCGCTGCTGGTGGCGGCGCTCGCCGGGGCCGCCGCGGGGGCACGGCCCGGCGCGGCGCAGGGCGCCGAGGAGCCGTGGGCGCCCGCCACCTTCATGCTGCAGCCGCGGTCGGAGAGCGCCGTCGCCGAGCTGGACGGGCGGATGTACGTGATCGGCGGCTATCCGACCGGCCGCATCCCGTCGGACGCCGTGCAGGTGTGGGACGCGGCGACCGACCACTGGGAGCTGGGGCCGCCGCTGCCGATGCCGCTGCACCACGTCATGGCGGCCAGCGTCAACGGCACGCTGTACGCGATCGGGGGCGAGTTCGACGGCGCCGGCACCGGCCGGCCGTCGCTATTCGTAGACACGGTGTTCGCGCTGGACCCGGCGGTGGGCGACTGGGAGCCGCGCGCGCCGATGCCCACCGGGCGCAGCGCGGGCGCCGCGGTGGCGCTGAACGACAAGATCTACGTGGTGGGCGGCCGGCCGCCGGCGGGATACGAGCTAGAGATGTACGACCCCGCGACGGACGCCTGGACGGTGCTGCCCGACATGCCCACGGCGCGCAACCACCTGGCCGCCGGCGCGATCGACGGCAAGCTCTACGTGGTGGGCGGGCGGTTTGGCGGCGGCTTCGATAGCGAGCTGACCAACGTGACCGAGGTGTACGATCCCGAGACGAACACCTGGGCGCCCGGGCCGCCCGCGCCGACGATTCGCTCCGGCATGGCGTTTGCGGTAGTGGGCCATTGCCTGTACGTGTTCGGCGGCGAGCGCAACCGCGCCGACCCGCGCGGCGTGTTCCCGCAGACCGAGGCGCTCGACCCCCGCAGCGACACCTGGTACGAGCTGACGCCCATGTCCACGCCGATGCACGGGCAGATCGGCGCGGCGGTGTTCGACGGCCGCATTCACATCGCCGGCGGGGCGGTGACCTATGGCGGCGACTCGGGGACCGTGCTGCACCAGGTGTATACCCCCGAGGTGGCCTGCGACTGAGCCGAACCACGGCGGCCGGGCGTGTCGATAGGGGCTATACTGCCTCAGGCACGCCGGACGGCTGGGCTGCGGTAGCTGTTAAGCTTGCGTGCAAAGGAGACGATCGTGCAGGCGAAAGAGGGCGTGGTCGAGCGGCTCAACGCGATCCTGACCAACGAGCTGACGGCGATCAATCAGTACTTCCTGCACGCCGAGATGTGCCGCCAGTGGGGCTACGAGCGGCTGTACCACAAGCTGCGCGACTTTAGCATCGACGAGATGAAGGACGCTCAGCAGCTCATCGCCCACATCCTCTACCTGGAAGGGCTGCCCAACCTCCAGCGGCTGGGCACCGTGCGCGTCGGGGAGAACGCCCCCGAGGACATCCGGCTGGACGCCGACCTGGAGCGTAACGCCGTCAGCGCGCTGGCGGAGGCGATCGGGCACTGCGCGCAGGTGGGCGACTACACCACGCGGGGCATGCTGGAAGAGATGATCGCCGGCGAGGAGCAGCAGCTGGACTGGCTGGAGACGCAGCAGCAGACGATCAGCCAGGTCGGGCTGGAGAACTACCTGGCCCAGCAGATCCACGACGCATAGCGGCCGCGGGGCCCGAGCGCCTTAGAGGGCGGGCCACCAGTCGGCGCTGCGGGCGGCGGGCGCGCGGGCAGCGGCACCAACGGGCACGGCTTCGGCGGCACCGGTCGCGTGGACGCGATCGTGCTCCTCCAGCGCTACCTCGACGAACCGGTCGATCTCGAGCGCGCAGCGGCCGCAACAGGCGTCACTGTCCAGCCCCAGCGCGCGGATCAAGCCCTCGGGCGTCGGGTAGCTCTCGCGCGCCACACGCCTAACGTCCGACTCGGTTACGCCGGTGCATACGCAGAGGTACATGGTGGCCACCCCCCGGCAGCTCGCTGCCGTTGCCAGTCGCTCTCGCTACGTCTCTCGCAAGAGGCAGGCCCAGCCGGGCCGCCCCGGCTCGTCCGCCTTGAACGGACTGAGCGTGTGTCTAAGCGTACACTAAACCCGCGCGTTCGTCAAATCTGCCGGAGGGCAAGGCTGCCAGTGCGCCGGCCGCCAGCCGCCCGTTCGTCATGAACACGCAGGAGGAGATCGTCCAGGCGATCGCCGACTTCCGCGCCGGCCGCCTGGACACCATCCCCGCCGGTCGCCTGGGCGCGTAGCGAGCGGCCGCTCTCGCCGGAGAAATGACCAAGCGCCCCGGCCCGCGCGGGCCGGGGCGCTTGGTCGCGTTGAGCCGCGCTACTCCGCCTGGAGCTGCCCGCGGATCGCGCCGCCGGGGAAGTCGGCGTTGTGGACGTTCACGTAGAACCCGGCGGGGTTCGCCAGGATGTCGGAGATGATCGCCGGATCGACGCCTTGCACGCAGCCGCTGGTGCTGCCGTTGGTGGGCGCGTCGAACGGCACGACGATGGGGCCGTTCGCGCCCGCCTCGCCGCGGTGGATGTGCGCCGCGGTGGCCGGCGGCTGCAGGTCGACCGTGACGTCGTAGCAGACCGTGCTCGCGTTGGGGTCGACGGTGACGCTGGCGGTGCCACTGCCGTTGCCGGGGCCGCTGAGCGTGGCCGTGAACGGCGTCTGGGCGACGGCCGTGGCGACGAGCGCACCGCTGAGCAACAGGCTCGCCACCAGGGCGCGCGATCCCCTGGCGTATAGGCTTCGCGTCATATGTCACACCTCCTCTGTACGCGCAGCATACACCCATTGCGCCTCGCGTGCGCGTTTCACAGGGAGATATCCGCCCAGGTTACAGCAGCGGGTCAGCCGACCCGCGCGGCTGCGGCGTGGCCTGTCGGGGCGAGGGCGTCGGGCCCGCCATGCTACGCCTGAAGGCGGCGGTTGCGGCGGAGCCGCCCGCGATAGTGCCACAGGAACGGCGCACTTACCACGGCGCTCATGGCAATCCAGGCCGCCGCCACCACCCACAGCAGCGCGTTCTCGCGCCGTTCGACCTCGCGCAGCGACCGCCCAGCCAGCACGAAGCCCGGTCGCGGCCCGCCCACCGGGGCGACGACGACCGCGCTCCGCACGCGGGGGGCCGGCTGCCAGGTAAAGCGCCGCTCGCCAGCGCGCTGCACGGCGCCGAACACGCCGCTCGGCAGCGCGGGCGTCTGGCCGTCCAAACTGGCCGACGAGGCGACCGGCTGGCCCTGGTCGTCGTAGACGATAAGGTACGGCGCCAGGCTTGCCCCGATGTCGACCGCCTGGGCGGGCACGACAGCGGCCGGGGCGGCGCCGCTCGCCAGGCGCGCCGCCGCATCCTCGGACAGCGCGATCTGGGGATCGTTGGCGGTGGTGCGGAGCAGCTGCTGCGCCACCCCGTAGACGAGCCCTGCCATCATGCCGACCAGGACCAGCGCCGCCAGCCAGTACTTCGCCATGAGGCGAGTATAGACGTCGCTCCGACGGCCCTCAATGCGCGCGGCGAATCGATCATCAGCGCGGCGCCAGCCGCCGGAGCACTTCTTGCACCGGCCGTCGCGTCGCCGGGGCGCCGCGGCCGGCGGGGCCGTGGGGCACCCCCATTCTGTGCGTCTGCATTCGAAAGCTTCACGCACTCAGCGCAGCTTTCGAACGCGAAGCCACGGCTTCGAGGGCAGCCGGGCCTGAGGACGGGATAGCGAGCGAGCGGGTGGTGGACGGGCGGGGATCTGCGGCGTGGCAGCAGGCGGGGTTCGCCGCGGCCCTGGCCGGGGTGGCGGGCAGCGTGGACGCGATCGGCTACCTGTCCGTGTTCCACATCTTCACGGCCCACATGACAGGCAATACGGTCGACGCCGCCGTTAGCGCCGCGCAGGGCCAGTGGCGCGATGCGCTGGCGCGCGTGGTCGTCGTGCCGCTGTTCGTGCTCGGCGTGACGCTAGGCGCCGCCGCCATCGAGGTGGCGAGCCGCCTGGGGGTGCGGCGCCCCATGCCGCTCGCCCTGGGGCTAGAGGGGCTACTGCTGCTCGGCGCGATCGTCGTGGGCGACGTGCCCGGCCCGCGTCGCGCCACGGCGGGCGCCGTGGCGAACGGCCTCTCGCCGTACGTCGCCCTGCTGGTGCTGGCGATGGGGCTGCAGAACACGGCGCTGCGGCGCGTGGGCGCGATCTCCCTGCGCACCACCTACATTACCGGCACGCTGACGACGCTGGCCGAGGAGCTGGTGCATTACCTCGGCTGCTGGCTCGACCGGGCGCCCGGCCACCCGCACGACACCGCGCGCGCCGCGCGCCAGCGGGAAGCCGCGGCGCACGTCTGGCTGCTGGCCGGCGTCTGGTGCGCCTACGCGCTGGGCGCCATCATGGGCACCTGGGCAGAGCTAAGCTGGACAGGCTGGTCGCTGAGCCTGCCGCTCGTGGCGCTCGCGGTCATCGTCGTCGCCGCCCTGGCCCGGCCGGTCCCCGCCCCGTCCGGTAGCTGACCAGGGCGCGGGGACGCGCGGGCCGCCGGGACGTCGGGCGGCTGGCGGCGATACCCGAGCCGGCTCGGCGGTTCGCCTGCCGGGACGCGCCCTCGCCCCGACTCCCTCTCGGATGGAGAGAGAGGGGGAAGAACCGGCCCTCAGCCCGGCCCTCCCCAGGGGAGAGGCAGCGAGGGACCGTCAGCGCCGGAGGGAGTCGATACGCGCGGACGTGCGCGGCATTCGTAACGGCTCCCGCTCACGAGTACGGGGCCACGGGCAGCCCGTATGATCGTGGCAGAGGCTGCTGTAGGGAGCGGGGGTGCTGCATGGCGAACGTGCCCGCGTGGGTTGTGCTCGGGCTGCTGTCGGCGCTGTTTGCCAGCCTGGTGGCGATCTTCGGCAAGCTGGGGCTCCAGTCGCTCGACGCGACGGCGGCCACCGCCGCGCGCTCGGTGGTGATGATGGCCGTGCTCGTCGTGGCGACGCTGGCGAGTGGGCGCTTGAGCGCGCTCCAGGGCGCCGATGGCCTCGCCTGGACGATGATCCTGCTCAGCGGGCTGGCCGGCGCGGCGTCGTGGCTCTGCTACTTCATCGCGCTACAGCTCGGCCAGGCCGCGCCCGTCGCGGGCCTCGACCGGCTGAGCCTCGTCTTCACCGTCTTCCTCGCCGCCCTCATTCTCGGCGAGCCGCTGACGCCCCTCCGCATCGGCGGCGCCGCGCTGGTCGTCGTCGGCGTCTACTGCATCACCGCGGGCTGACAACCGCGCTCGGGCATGGCTTGAGCCGCGGTCGGCGTCCTTGCCAGTGATGCTGCACCCAGCGACAGCTCGCGTTAGCGCTGCCGGGTGTGCCGCCGACGTCTGCGCCGTCGGGGCGCTCGTGGCAGCGGCTGCGTGTGGACGACCGCTCGCGTGCCAGCCTGCAACAGATATCGCCAGCCCGCGCCGAGCGGCCGCACCCGCCACCACGGGTCGCAGTATCCACCTGATGAGGCCATGCCACCGCCAAACACTTGCTGCAGCCAGATCGCCAGCCGGTATAGGAAATTCATCATCAGCTCACATCGTGCTGTCAACGGAACTCTGCTCGAAGCCATTCCCGCATAGAGAGGACTCTCCAGTCAGATAAACCAGTTCCCAGGTTGGATCGAGAAAGACTCGTATTGCTTCGAATCGTCATATACGGTGAGCGCATTCCCATCGTCGAATATCACCGTGAAGGACTCCGGTGGATCTACTTGTGCTGCCGCGACGGGGTGGCCCAGGAGAACCTGTAAGCGGAAGATTGGATGCTCGGCATTGCTCTTCGACCGGTCGGCGCAGTCGATCATCTCGCCGGCTGCGTCCCGCAGTTCCCATCGACCCTCAACAGAGATACTCTTCATTTCGCGAACCGCCGGGGAGCTGAAATGAAATTGAAGATCCCAGGGGCCGATGCAAATCTGGCCCAGCCATGCCCCAACGAACATATCCACCGGTAAGTCGTCTGGCACTCCATACACGAGCCCTCCACGCTAGACTAGCCAAGAATTCAGCCCGCGCCTGCACTTGCGAGGGACCATATTGTTTGCGCACTCTCGCGGGCGAGGCAAGCCAGGTGATCGCCCGGGCCGTTGACACGGCCGGGGCAGGCTGCCATACTCCCGCAAACGCCGAGGGGGACTGGGGATGGACGCTCGCTTCCGTGCGCCGCTAGCCCATCACGGGGTGCGCGCGCCGCTGCTCGCGCTCGTAGCCGTGTGCTTATGGCTAGCGGCGTGTATGCCCGCGCCGGCGCGGCAGGGCAGCGCCGGGGCCGCGGCCGCGCCGGGGGGCACGGCGGTCACCGCCGCGGCGCCCAGCGGTAGCGCGGGTGGGGCGTCCACGGGCGCGGCCAGCGCGGACGGGGCGGCGGCCAGCGCCTCCGCCAGCGCGGAGCCGGTGCCCGAGAAGGACACGCTGAACGTGGCCGTCGCGGCGGTCGGCTCGACCTCGCTGCCGCTCCAGGTTGCCATCGACGCGGGCTACTTCCGCAATCGCGGCCTCACCGTCAACCTGAGCGTGCTGGCCGCCAGCGTCGCCGTGCAGGCGCTCATCTCGGGCAGCATCGACCTCTACCAGGGCGGCGCCACGGCCATCGCCGGCCGCCTGGGCGGCGCCGACATCATCTACGTGGGCGCGGCCGTCGATCGCAGCTCCCTGCTGCTGCTCGGCCAGAAGGGCATCACCACGTTCCCCGACCTGCGCGGCAAGGGCGTCGCCACCACCTCCGTCGGCGCCTTCGGCGAGATCGCGCTGCACCAGACGGCGAAAGAGTTTGGCATGGTCCCCGGCCAGGACTTCGAGGTCCGCTACCATCCGGGGCCCGACGCCGCCGCCGCGACGTTCACGTCGGGCGCCACCGCCGGCGTCATCATCACGCCGCCCCAGAGCCTGATGCTGGCCGACGAGGGCTACCCGGTGATCTTCGACTACTACCAGCGCGGCCTGCGCATCACCGGGCCGGGCCTGGCCGTCATGGGCCCCTTCGCCCGCGAGAACCCGAACACGCTGAAAGCCTACATGCGATCCTATCTCGACGGCGTGAAGCGTACCTTCGAGGACCGCGAGTACGCGACCGCGGTCAACGCCAAGTACACCGGCTTGCAAGACCCCCAGGCGCTAGCGCAGGACTACGACATCAGCAGCAAGGTGTGGAACAAGGACCTGCGCGTGTCGCGCGGGGCCATCGAGATCGTGCTGCAGAACTCGCCGCTGCCGAACGCCGCGACCGCGAACCCCGACGACTTCTACGACAACTCGCTGATCGACGAGGTGAACGCGACCTACGCCAACAAGCTGTTCCCGGACGTGTTCGCGCAGCGCTGACCCTGTCGTCAAGGAGGCACACGCATGGAGCCGCGCTATTCGATCGTCGACGCCGACGCGCACGTGGTGGAGCGGGGGGCGGAGACGTACCGTCCCTACCTGCCCGCGGCGTACCGCCAGCGCACGGGCTCGTTCTTCCCCAGCCCCGCCTGGGACGTGCGGATGAACGGCACGCTGGGCAAGCTCGACCCGAGCGAGCCGGGGACGTACCTCCAGGACATGGACGCCGAGAACATCCGCACCCAGGTGCTCTTCCCCAGCAACGCGCTGTCGATCGGCTTCATCCGCGAGCTGGACTGGGCGCCAGTGCTGGCCAGCGCCTACAACGACTGGCTGCGCGACTTCTGCCAGCACGCGCCCGACCGCTTGAAGGGCGTCGCGGTAATCGCACCGCAGAACCCGTCGGCGGCGGTCGCCGAGATGGAGCGCGCGGTGAGCAAGCTCGGCATGGTTGCCGTGATGATGCCCACTTACATCTCGCCCGGCCTGGACACCGGCCACGAGCAGTTCTGGCCGATCTACGCTCAGGCCGAGCGGCTGGGCGTGCCGCTCGCCTTCCACGCCACGGCGCAGGCGGCCGTCGGCAACACCCGCTTCCATTCGTACATCGGCGTCCACATGACCTCCCATCCCTTCGAGCAGATGATCAGCATCATCAGCATGATCGCCGGCGGCATCCTCGACCGCTTCCCGCGGCTGCAGCTAGCCTTCCTGGAGGCGGGGGTGGGCTGGGTGCCGTACTGGATGGACCGCTTCGACGAGAAGTGGGAGAAGCGCACCGCCGAGACGCCGCGCTCGGAGCTACGGCCCAGCGAGTACGTGAAGGCGGGCCGCTGCTACTTCACCTGCGAGGGCGAGGAGAGCGCGCTGCCGCTGTTCCTGGAGCGCTTCGGCAACCGCTGCGTGATGTACGCCAGCGACTACCCGCACTGGGACACCGGCTGGCCGAACACGGCGCGGGAGATCCTGGAGCGCGACGACCTGACGCCCGAGACCAAAGAGCGCATCATGTCGGCCAACGCCCGCGAGTTCTACCACCTCGGCTAGCAATCGATCGGGGGGGTGTAGCCAATGGCTACACCCCCCACGGTGGAGTCAGATACCTTGACGTTTGGCGGCCGTAGGCGTAATCTTGCGACACTGAGCGAGGAGGACGGACCGATGGCTACCGACTGGGCCGGACTACTCAAGCCGCGCGAGCGCCACTCCACGCCGTCGCGCCGGCCGTTCCCGCTGCCGCCCCGCCTGCAGGAGCAGCTCGAACGGGCGAAGGTGGCCATCGAAGAGCCGCTCGTCGGCATCACCGCCGATGGCACGCCCGTGCCAGGGCTGTTCGCCCTCCGGCCGACGGGGGTCTCCACCGCACCGATCCACGCCGCCGCCGAGGCCTGGCTAGCGGCGCTCACGCCCGAGCAGCGCGCGGCCGCGACGTTCCCCGTGGACAGCTCCCTGTGGCGGGCCTGGAGCAACATCCACCCCTTCTTGATGCGCCACGGCGTCATGTTCGAGGAGATGACCGAGGCGCAGCGCGACCTGGCGCTCGCGCTGCTGCAAGCGAGCCTCAGTGCCTCCGGCTACCAGCTGGCCCGCGACGTGATGAAGCTGAACTACGTCATCGGGGAGATCACTGGCCGCTGGGACGACTACGGCGAGTGGACCTACTGGCTCAGCATCTTCGGCACGCCGTCGGCCGACGCGCCGTGGGGCTGGCAGATCGACGGCCACCACCTGATCGTCAACTGCTTCGTGCTCGGCGATCAGGTCGTCATGACGCCCACCTTCCTCGGCTCGGAGCCGGTGCTCGCCGTGGGCGGCAAGTACGACGGGACGCGCGTCTTCGCGGCCGAGGAGGCGAACGGCCTGGCGCTGATGCAGGCGCTCAGGCCCGAGCAGCAGCGCGTGGCGCTGATCGGCGACAACGCACACAACGAGGCCTTTACCTCCGCCTTCCGCGACAACACGGTGATTCCCTATGCGGGCATTCGCTACGACGCGCTGACGCCCGACCAGCAGGCGCTGCTCGTGCGCCTGATCGAGACGTACGTGGGCCACATGCGGCCCGGCCACGCCGCGGTCCGCATGGAGGAGGTCAAGCGGCACCTGCCGGAGACGTACTTCGCCTGGATGGGCGGCTGCGCCGACGACAGCGTGTTCTACTACCGCGTCCACAGCCCGGTGATCCTGATCGAGTTCGACCACCAGCTGGGCCTGGCGCTCGACAACGACTTCCCGAACCGCCAGCACATCCATACGGTGGTCCGTACGCCCAACGGCAACGACTACGGCAAGGACCTCCTGCGCCAGCACTACGAGCAGAGCCCGCACCACCAGCCAGCGGCGACCCGCGGCTAACCGCCTAGCGGGGGGGCCAGGAGGGCGCCCCGAAGGCGTGGAGATGTCTCCCAAATCGCCCTCCTCGGTCGTCACCTCCCAGGATTGGGGGCTGGGGGGCGGTCCGCGGGGGTGCAGGGGAGCGCCCCTGCCGGGGGTGTGGGGGTGTCCCCCAACTCGCCCGCTATTCCTCACTCCCCAGGATCAGGGGGGCGGGGGGCGCAATAGCCGTGACCGCGGAGGAAGCCATGCGACGCTTGGCAGCAGCAGTCCTGCTCGTGGCGCTTGGGTTCGGCGCGGCGTGCGGGCCAGGCGGCAGCGCGTCGAGCGCGAGCGCGCCGGCGAGCAGGCCCTCGGGCGCGGCGCCAGCCGCGGGCGCCCCGGCGGGGACTAGCGCGCCTGGTGGGCTCGACGCGGTCATCGCGGCGGCTGCCAAGGAGGGCGTCTTCCAGTTCTACGGCCCATCGGCGCTCTCCAAGCCCGACGCCGCGCGGCTGATGAACGCGTTCAATCAGAAGTACGGCTTGAACATCGACTATCAATACACGCAATCGGGCTCGATGACGCGCGACGTGGCGCGGCTGATCACCGAGATCGGCGCTGGCCAGGCGCCGACCTGGGACCTCGCCATGATGACCGACGCCCACTACGCCATGCTGTTTAGCAACGGCGTGCTGGAGCCGGTGGATTGGGCGGCGCTCGGCGTCGGCCCGCGCTCGATCACCAACGAGGGCACGTCGGTCATGACGGCGTCCACGTTCGTCGCGCCGGCCTACAATCCGAACCTGGTGTCCGCCGAGGACGCGCCGAAGGACTGGGGCGACCTGGCCGATCCGAAGTGGCAGGGCAAGATCGGCGTCTCGACGGCCACCCACTTCTGGGCGCGGCTGGCGCAGGCCTGGGGCGACGATCGCACGACCCGCCTGGTGGAAGGGATCGCGGCCAACCAGCCGGCGCTCGGCAACCTGCCCGAGACCTACACGCGCGTGACGCTGGGCGAGCTGGCCATCTTCAGCGCGGTGTCGGACAGCTACTGGATCGAGGCCCGCAAGACGGGCGCGCCGTTCACGGTGGTCGAGACGGCCCGGCCCATCCTCGCCCAGCAGTACGACGTGGGCCTGCTGAAGGGGGTGCAGCACCCGAACCAGGCGAAGCTGATGGCGGTGTTCCTGCTCTCGCCCGAGGCGCAGGCGCTGTGGGAGGAGATGCAGGGCCAGACCTCGATGTTCATCGAGGGTACGACCGCCAATCGCTACGCGCAGGGCAAGGACGTCGTGACGCTCGACCCGAAGTTTGGCGCCGAGCAGCTCGATCAGCTCACCGAGAAGTACGGCCGCATGATGGGGTTCCGCTAATATCCTGGGAAGGACATGATGCTGTGGCACAGCATCATGTCCTTCCCAGACCTCTAGCTGCCGAGGAAGCGGGGGACACGTGAGCATCGCAGCCGATACCCGCATCGCGGGGATCCCGATCGGGCGCCGCCTGGGGGCGTTCACGAGCGGCGGCATCTTTAGCGTCGGCGTGCTGGCGCTCCTGGGGCTGCTCATCGGCATCCCGACGCTCGCCGTGCTCGTCATGAGCCTGCGCACGGGCTTGCCCGGCCAGGCGCGGCCGCTCACGTTCGCCAACTTCACCGAGGTGTTCACCGACCCATTCACCGGGCAGGTGATGGGCAACACGCTCACCTTCGCCGTCTTCACGATCGCGGTGACGCTGCTGTTCGCCGTGCCGCTCGTCTGGCTGATGACGCGGACCGACTTGCCCGGCAAAGAGACCATCTACGTGCTGATGACCGTCGGCATCCTCATCCCGGTGTTCTTACGGGTGATCGGCTGGATCCTCCTATTCAGCCCGCAGATCGGCATCGTCAATCAGGCGCTGATGAGCCTGTTCGGCCTGAGCGAGGCGCCGCTTAGCCTGTACAACGTCTTCGGCATGGCGATCACGCAGGGCATCTCGTTCGTGCCGGCCGCCTTCTTCATGCTGGCCGCGGCGTATCGGGCCATCGACCCCTCCCTCGAAGAGGCCGCCTACACCAGCGGCGCCAGCAAGCTGCAGACGGTGCTGCGCGTGAACGTGCCGCTCACCATGCCGGCCATTCTTGGCGTCATGATCTATCTGCTCATGACCGCCGTCTCGGTGTTCGAGACGCCCGCGCTGCTCGGCCTGCCGTCGCGCACGTTCGTGCTCAGCTCGGCCATCTACTTCGCCGTCACGCCCCAGACCGGCCTGCCGAAATATGGTCTGGCCGCCACTTACGGCCTCATCATGATGGCGCTCGGCCTGCTGGCTAGCTACCTCTACTTCCGCGTCGTCAGCGAGGGGAAGAAGTATGCGGTCATCTCGGGCAAGGGTTACCGGCCGCGCCAGCTTGAGCTGGGCAGCTGGAAGTGGGCGGCGGTTGGCTTCGTCGTCTGCTACTTCGCGCTGGAGATCTTCCTGCCAGCCGCGGCGCTCGTCTGGGCGTCGCTGCTGCCCTACCTGCAGGTGCCGTCGGTCGGCGCGCTACACGACGTGTCCCTCACCAACTACTTCACGCTGCCGAGCTACGTCAGCCTGACGCCGATCCTGAACACGGTCCTGCTCGTCATCGCCGCGCCCACGCTGACGATCATCCTGTCGCTCGCCGTGTCGTGGATCGTCGTGCGCTCGCGCTCGGCCGTGCGCGGCCCGGTGGACATGCTCGCCTTCCTGCCCCACGCGATCCCGTCCATCGTCTTCGCCGTGGCGCTCGCCTGGCTGGCGCTCACCTACCGCACCTGGCTGCCGCTCTACGGCACCATCGTGCTGATCATCATCGCGCACACCATCACCCAGCTCGCCTACGGCACCCGCACGATGAACAGCACGCTGATCCAGGTCCACAGCGAGCTAGAGGAGGCGGGCAAGCTGTCGGGCGCGAACGGCATGCAGGTATTTCACCGCATCCTGCTGCCGCTGGTGGCCGGGGCCGTGTTCAACGCCTGGCTGTGGCTGGCGCTCCTGTCGTACCGCGAGGTGACGATGGCGCTCGTGCTCTACTCGCCGGCGTCCGAGGTGCTGCCGACGCTCATCTGGAAACTGTGGGCGTCGTCGTCGGTGGGACAGGTGTCGGCGCTCGGCGTGCTCCTCATCGTCCTGGTGACGACGATCGTCTTCCTGCTCCGCTCGGCGTTCACCCGCATCCAGCGCGCCAACGCGCTCGGGTGACGGCGTGCCGCGACGCGAGGGGTTGCCGCCCGGGCTGGCAGTCCGTCTGGTACCCTGAGCATAGAGACTCCGCCCGCTGCGAGGCACGCCGCCATGCGGTCACTTGTCCGCGCCGCGCTGGCCGGGGGGCTGGCGGGCGCGTCGCTGGCCGCCCTCGGCGTGGCGCGGCTCACACACCCGCTCAGCCTCCTCCGCAGCCGCGAGCACCACCTCACGTTCGGCGGCCGCGAGCGCACGTATCGGCTGCACCTGCCGCCGCGGTACAACGGCCGCGCGCGCCTGCCGCTGGTCGTCATGCTGCACCCTCGCGGGGACTACGCGCGCCAGTTCGAGATCTACTCGGGCATGAGCCACCAGGCCGACCAGGCGGGCTTCGTGGTCGCTTATCCCAACGGCCTGGCCGGTCCCGACGATCCCGCGCGCTCGTGGAACGCCGGGTTTTGCTGCGGCTACCCTTATGCGCACAACGTAGACGACGTGGGGTTCATCGGTCACCTGCTCGACACGCTGCTCGCGGCCTACCGGATCGACCCGCGCCGCGTGTACGCGGCCGGCTGGTCGAACGGCGGGATGCTCGCCCATCGCCTGGCCGCCGAGCTACCCGAGCGCCTGACGGCCATCGCGGCCGTGAACGCCACCGTGGGCGGCCGCACGCCGGGCCAGCCCGAGTACACGTACATCCCCGCCCCGAAGGCGCCCGTCCCGGTGCTGATCATGCATGGCGGCCGCGACCACATCGTGCCCTACGCGGGCGGCGTCAACGTCAATGGCGACTCCGACTTCGTCGCCGTGCGCGACACGGTCGCGCTCTGGACGACCCGCAACGACTGCGACCCCATGCCCGTCGTGTGCGACCTGGGCGTGCGGGGTGTGGAGGAGCGGACCTACCGAGCGGGCGCCAACGGCTGTGACGTCGTGCTCTACACGGTGCCCGACGGCGGGCACGTCTACTTCGGCGGCCTCCAGGAGATTCGCCGCAACCTGTGCGGCGCGAACGTCTCGGCCACCCGCCTCATCTGGCAGTTCTTCGCCGCCCACGGCTAATTTTGGGCAGGCTCCCACACCCGCCCGCTATACTGGGGGGCCTGCCCACCCCACTAGGCGTGCCGATGGGAGCGACGGGCGCGTGGGAGGGCATTTCCAGGCCAGCTGGGCAGGCTCGCACAATCGACGTAATGCCGTGGCGGACCGGCCCAGTTCGCGTTGATGGATGGAGCGCTAACGGTGATCGTACAGCCCAAGCGTAGCACCCTCTCCCGCCGTTGGCTGGCGCCTCTGGCGCTGGCCGCGCCGCTGTTGGCCCTCGCCGTCGGCCCCGCCGCGCGCGCCGACGATTGCGACGTTCGCGGCACCGTGGAGCGGCCCGCCGAGGATGCGGTCGTGACCAACCAGCCGGTCATCATCAGCGGCTGGGCGGCCGACATCAGCGCCGACAGCGGCACCGGCATCAGCGAGGTGCGCGTGGCGCTCGATGCCGATCCCGACCAAGGCGGCGTGGCGGTACCGGCGCTCTACGGCTGGCAGCGGCCGGACGTGGCCGACCTGCTCTCCGCGCCGCGCTTCGCGGCCAGCGGGCTGGCGCTGGCCTGGGACCCTACCGGCGTCTCGCCGGGGCGTCACACGCTGTACATCCAGGCGCACAGCTCGTGCGGCTGGATCACGGTGACGCGGACGGTGCTCGTCGCGGGCCAGGGCGCCGCCGGGGCGGCGAATCCCACCCCCGCGCGCCCGGCAGCAGCCGGCGCGGCGACCCCCGCCACGACCGCCCCGCGGACCACGGGCGCTGGTCCGACTACCCCCGGCGGTGCCACCAGCCCCGCCGCTTCGGGCGCGAGCGCCCCGGCGCCCGGCGGGCCGTCCGTGGCGCTCACCCCCACGCCTACGCCGGCCGTGCCGGCCGCGCCGCGGACGCAGTAAGATGGCGCTGGCGGCCCGGCGGCGCGTGGCCGCCGGGCGAAGGCCGCCTGCTGAGGCGCCCGCGCACTCGCAAGGAAGGCGAGCCATCCATGCACGACGCGCAAGGCATGCTCGCGACGTTTCGCGCCAACCCGTACCCGTTCTACGCGCTGCTGCGACAGCAGGGCGCCGTCGCGTACACGGAGCCCCTGCGCGCCTGGAGCGTCGTGGGCTATGCGGAGGCGCTGGAGCTGCTCCGCACGCCGGCGGTGTTCTCCTCCGACGTCGATCGCTACGGCGGCGGCCAGGGGGCGGGCGCCCAGAACATCCTGGGCCTCGATCCGCCCCGCCACACGCAGCTCCGCGAGCTGGTGAGCCGCGCCTTCACGCCGCGCCGCGTGGCCGAGCTGGAGCCGACGATCACTCGCCTCACCGACGAGCTGCTCGACGCCGCGGTGCCCACGGGGCAGATGGACGTGGTCGATGACCTGGCCTACCCGCTGCCGGTGTCCGTCATCGCGCTGCTGCTGGGCGTGCCGCCCGCGGACCGGGCGCGCTTCAAGCGCTGGTCCGACGTGATCGTCGCGCACCTGAACCGCAACCTGGTGGAGGCCGCCGCGCCCGAGCCGCCGGCGCTGGCGCAAGCCCACGCCGAGTTCCGCGCCTACTTCCTGGACGAGATCGCGGCGCGACGGCAGCAGCCGCGCGACGATCTCGTCAGCGCGCTCGTCGCCGCGGAGGTTGACGGACAGCAGCTCACGCCCGACGAGCTACTCGCCTTCTGCCGCCTGCTGCTGGTCGCGGGCAACGAGACCACGACGAACCTGATCGGCAACGCGGTGCGCTGCTTCCTGGACTTCCCCGAGCAGACCGCGCCCGTCCGCCAGAACCTCGCGCTCGTCCCGGCCTATATCGAAGAGGTCTTGCGCTTCCGCTCGCCTGTGCAGGGGACGCGCCGCTGGACCAATGTGGACGCGCCGCTGGGCGGCAAGACCATCCCGGCGGGGCAGCTCGTCCTGGTCTGGCTGGCCGCGGCGAACCGCGACCCCGCCGCCTTCCCGGACCCGGACCGCTTCGATCCCACGCGCGAGCCGAATCGCCATCTCGCCTTCGGGCACGGGCCGCACTTCTGCCTGGGCGCCCCGCTCGCGCGCCTGGAGGCCCGGGTGGCGCTCACGGCGCTCCTCCAGCGGCTCCCCAACCTGCGCCGGGCCGACGACGCCCCGCTCGAGCCGGTGGATGCGGCCGCCATGCACGGCGTCAAGCACCTCCGGGTCCGCTTCGACGCGCCCGCCGCGCCGCGCTAGCGCGCCAGCCCTCCCTGGCGCTCTCCCACCTGGTGAGAGCCGCGGGGTGCCCGCGGCAACGCGGAGCTTTGGTCAGCGGAGGTTTGGTCAATGGCTCCGCTACAATACCAGCGGCCGCAATTGCCCTGTGCCCCCGACGCCATAGATGAACGGGCGAGGGGTTCGCGCAAAGACCCGCTCCATCTCGTGTGAGCGCTAGGAGCTTCAAGTACTGCCAACGCGTGAGCGACTGCTTCTGCGTCAGACAGAAACAGCCTACCTGTCCGTCGACAATGGCCTGGCGTTCGCCAGGGCGCGTGCGAATGTGCTTGTCGCGGCAAACGACCAGCCAGCCCCGCACGCCGACGGCGGCCAACCACACGGCATCCGGCGTATCGTGGGCGAACTCGTCTTCGAGCCAGCGCACATCATTGCGAACCAGCTTTAGCGCCTCGGCTACCGGCTTGGGGATAGACCGATCGACAAAGATCATGCCGCGCGCAGCGACTCGAAGCGCACCGCTTGCTCGACCTGTTGTGGGGAGAGGTTGAAATCCGTGGCGATCTCGGCAACCGGCTCGCCCGCCCGGAACTGCTCTAGGATGATCTCGGTCCGCACCCCCGAGCCGGCCACCGTGGGCAGCCCGAAGCCATAATCCGGGTCGACCAGTACGCCGCCGTCATGGCCCAGCGGCCACCAGCGCCGCGCGACATCATGAGCGTAATCCAGGTCGCGGAGAAAGGGTTCGAGCACTTCAGTCCAAGCCTGCTGCCCCTTGCGCTTGCCGACTTCGAGGAGCACGGGGCCGCAGTCCACGAAGATATCGCGGCCATCGGTCTTGAAGCGTAGGCGGGTGAGCGGGCGTGGCACGCCGAGAACTTCCTGACAGTTGTGGACCACGATGCGGATGCGAGGGAGCGATAGGCCAGTTTGTCTCATTCGCCCAATAGCGATAATCTCCACGAGGTCAAGGAAGGAAGCCGCTCCCTGAGCGTCGCGCCTCGATGTGATCGGCGGCTGCACGACGTGGGGCCCTTCAGAGCCCATGTAAGCATAGCCGGTCAGCCACCGCCTGGCGGTGCCGCGCGACACGCCGGCTAGGTAATCCGCCTCGGCATAGCTGTAGAGCGGACGCTGAACGATTTCCAGATCGTGGCTACTCATGGCCCGCTCCTTTCGCCGCCTGATCGTAGCGTATCACCGCGGCCTCTCAGTGAAGTACTCTGTCCCACACCACGCTGTCCCGTCAACTGGGTGTTCCGCGTAGCGGGCGCGTCGATAGAGCCACACGCGGCGCGATGTGGCTGGGCGGTTTAGAGCCGCGGGGTGCCGGCGGGGGGCGGAGGTGGCAGGCCCGTGGCCTCGGCCCAGTAGCTCGCGTCGTAGTAGCGCTCGACGGGCGGGTAGGGCGGGCGGCCGAAGCCCATCGTGATGCGCAGCGTTTGCAGGCGCAGCAAGCCCTCGGGGTCGATGGCGGCGTGGGGGACCACGTGACTGTAGCGCAGCTCGGCCTGGGCGCGCGACAGCCCCTGCTCGCGCTGCATCAGCGCCAGCGTCGCCTCGCGGTGCGCCGGCTCCAGCAGCCAGTCGGTCGCCTGAGCGTAAGCCCGAATGAACCGCACCAGGCGCGGGCGGTTCGCCTCGGCCCAGCGGCGCAGCGTCCAGCCGCACATGAGGGGATAGTCGCGCACGTGGTCGTTGGCCGCCGCTAGCCGCTGGCAGCCGGCCTCCGCCGCCGTCGTGTCGTGCGGCGGCGGCAGCATGGCGGCCGCTACCTCGCCGCGCAGCAGCGCCGCCAGCCGCACGGGCGAGCTACCGACGATCCGCACCTGGTACTCGTCGTCGCCGATGCCGTGGTCGCGCATGATCTTCAGGCGCACCACGTCCAGGTTGGAGTCGCCCGGATCGCCGGCCAGCAGCTTGCCGCGCAGGTCGGCCACGCGCGTGATGCCCGGCGCACCGACGAGGTGCGCGTCGAGGCCCCGCTCGCCCTGCATGAACAGCACGTAGTCGGTGCCGTCGCTGTCGACCCGCGCCATCATCGTGTCCGCGCTGCTCAGCGTGAAGTCCCATTTACCAACCGCCATGCCGGCGTTGTGGTCGGGCGCGTAGGTCGTCACGTGATAGTCGACCGCAAGCCCCTCGCGGGCGAAGAAGCCCTGCTCGCGGGCCACCAGGAACGGCGGCCGCGGGTGGTAGCCCGTCGTGCGCAGTACGTCCATGCTGCTCAGTTCCTCTGTGGCTGCTCGCGGCGCGGCAGGCGCACCGTGAAGCAGCTCCCCGCGCCGGGCGCGCTCGCGGCCTCCACCGAGCCGCCCATCGCCTCGGCCAGCTCCTTCGTCAGCGCGAGGCCTAGCCCCGCGCCCGGGCGCCCGTCGCCATTCCGCCCCCGGTAGAACCGCTCGAAGATGTGGGGCAGGTCCTCGGGCGCGATGCCCTCGCCGGTATCGCGCACCTCGAGGCGGACCGCGTCCGGCTCGGCGGTGACGGCGGCCGCCACCAGCCCGCCCGGCGGGGTGTGTCGCACGGCGTTGCCCAGCAGGTTGCTCAGGATCTGCTCCAGCCGTTGGGGGTCTGCCTGGGCCGGCGGCAGGTCGGGCGGCACCTCGGCGAGCACCTGCACGCGCCGCTGCCCCCAGGCCAGGGGCGCCGCCGTCTCCACGAGCCGCCGCACGACGGCCCCGGCGTCGACTGGCTCGACGCGCAGCGCCAGGCGCCCCACCGCGGCGCGCGAGAGCGTGAACAGGTCGTCGATCAGCCGCTGCAAGCGCACGATCTCCTGCTCCATCGTCGCCAGGTCGGCGTGCAGCGCGGTCGCGCCGTCCGGCTCGCGCCGCAGCGCCGACTCGACGTAGCCGCGCAGCGTCGCCACCGGCGTGCGCAGCTCGTGCGACACGCCGGCGACGAGCTGCCGCTGGGCGTCGAGGAGGCCCGCCACGCGGTCGCGCTCGGCCTGCAGCTCGCGCAGCGACCGCTCCAGGTCGGCGGCCATGTCGTTGAACCGCCGCGCGAGCTGGCCTACCTCGTCGGCCGGCCCCTCGGCGACGCGGCAGCTCAAGTCGCCGGCGGCCAGCGCTTCCGCGGCCTGGCCGAGCCGCTCCAGCCGCCGCACCAGCCGCCGCGCCAGGACGTAGGCTAGCACGCTGGCGGAGACGAAGGCGAACAGCGACGCCGCGGCCAGGACCGCCACGGTCGCCGCGCCGAAGAACAGCAGGGCGCCTAGGAAACCGAAGGGGCCGCCGCTGGGAGCCAGCACCGACTCGGCTACGACGATCGCCCCGACGCCGCGGCCGCGCTCGTCCGTGACCGGATAGGCAGCCAGCGCCGCGGGACGCTCGCCGGGGCGGAGCACGACGAGGTCTTCCGGGTCGCGCGGGCCGCGCTGGGCCTGGGCGGCCAGGGCAGCCCAGGCATCCCGCTCCGGCGGGGCGAAGGCGGCGCCGGCGGGGTCCGAGCTGGCGAGCACGTGCCCGTCCGGGCCGACGAGCACGACGTACGACAGGTTCCGCAGCGACGGCCCCAGCCACTCAGGGCGGCGGGCCGCTGGCGGCCCATACGGCCAGCCCGCGGCGGACAGGCGCAGGCGCCCGTCCGCCAGCGCGCGGAGCACCGTGTCCAGCGTGGCCGGGTCGCCCTGCGCGGCCAGTCCCTCGATCGCGCGCGCCACGGTCTGCGCGTCCTGGGCCGGCGCGCGGCGCGGGCTATCGTGTAGCCCGGCCATGATCGTGCCGAACAGCACGGCGGCCGCGATCAGGCACACGAGGGTGAACGCCGTCGCCACCAGGTGCGAGAGCGTCAATTGCCAGCGGAGCCGACCCAGCGGTCCTCCCGTCGGCTGACTCCCGGCGCTCGACGGCCTCGCCGGCGGCGCTGCTGCCGGCTCAGCCATCGCCGTCGGCGGCCGGCGGGCCGCTCGCCCCGGCCAGGCGATACCCCACGCCCCATACCGTTTCGATCGCCTCGCCCAGTGGCCCCAGCTTCTTGCGCAGCCGCAGGATGGCGTTGTCGACTGAGCGGTCGCCCTCGACGGCCGGCTCGCCCCATACGGCGTCGTGCAGGTAGGCCCGGCTGAACGCCCGGCCCCGGTTGCGCAGCAGCAGGTGCAGCAGGCCAAACTCGGTGCGGGTGAGATCCAGGGGCACGCCGCTCAACTGGGCGCGGCGGGCGGCCGGGTCGAGCGTGAGCGGCCCGAGCTGCAGCGCGTCGCGCGCCTCGCCGTGATCGGCCGCGAGCATCTCCGCCAGGCGGGCGTGGCGCCGCAGCAGCGCCCGCACGCGCGCGACTAGCTCGCGCATGCCAAACGGCTTGGTGAGGTAGTCGTCGGCGCCCACCTCCAGCCCGACGACGCGGTCTACCTCCTCAGCGCGGGCGGTGAGCATCAGCACCGGGACGGCCGAGGTCTGGCGCAGGCGACGCAGCACCTCCAGCCCGTCCAGCCCCGGCAGCATCCAGTCCAGGACGACCAGGTCCGGCGGGGCCGCGGCGAGCTGCTGCACGGCGGCTGGGCCGTCGGCCACATAGCGCACCTGGTAGCCCGCGGCTTCCAGCTCGCGCACCACCAGCCGCCGCAGCTCCGGCTCGTCCTCAACCACCAGGATGTTCGCCATCTATCTCGCTCCGCCCGCTTACCCCTGTTCTACTCCGGCGCCGCCGTCGGCCACCACGGCCGGCGGCGCCCCGGCCCGGTCTGCGACAGAGCTGCGACAGGTCGGGGACGAGCCGGCGACGTTCGGCGGCGACACTGCCAGTGTGCGAGCGAAACGGGCCAGCGCCCGCGCTCGACAAACTCGACGCGAGCAGGAGGAGCAAGATGCAACGGTTGCGGTTTCCCATCGCGGTGGCGCTGACGTCGCTAGGACTGGTCGCGCTACTCGTCGTGGCGGGCGGGCTATTGGTGAGCAGCGTGCTGGCGCGCGGCCCGTGGTTCGGGCCGGCGGCGTTCGGGCCGTGGGCCCACGCGGGAGCCGTCGGGCCGTGGGCCGGCGGCCCGTGGGGCGGGGACGCGCTCCCGGCGCAGCTCGCGGGGCTGCGCGACGTGCCGGCGGCCGAGCGCTTCGACCACTTCAAGGGCGTCCAGGTCAACCTGACCGATAAGGACGGCCAGCCGCTCGTCGTCACGCTGACGCCGGGCACGGCGACGGCCGCCAGCCCGACGAGCCTCACGATCGCCGCCAACGACGGCGCGTCGCGCACGTTCACGCTGGACGCCCAGACGATCATCCGCGGTGCGCACACGCGGGGCGGCGCCCCGGCCAGCCCCCAGGCCGTCGCCCCGGGCGACAAGCTGGTCGTGGTGACGCTCAACAACAGCAGCACGGCGACGGCCGTCTGGGCCGGCAACTTCGGCAACTGGGGGCCGGGCAGTGCCGCCGGCCGCTGAGCAGCCCGCGTGCTGGCGGAGCCGTCGTACAGCGCTTTTCACGGGCATTGAGCTAGAAGGGTAGGGCGGGGGCTCGTCCCCCGCCGCCCGGCCGGCGCCTCCCCGATCAACCTTTCCGAAAACCGCTCGAAATGGCGGGGCGGACGGTCGGGACTCTCGCCCAGCCTTCCGGCCGCCCCCGGAGCGACGTCACCAGCTGCAGCACCCAAAGAGCAGACTGCCACGTCCCGCATTGGCGATCTTGGATCTCGACGTAAGGAGGTACCTATGGCGACGGCGATCGTTCGGAACAAGCAGGCGGCGCGGCGAGTGTCGCCGGCGCAGTACAAGGTCTTGGTAACCGCGCACGTCATGGTCTCCGTCGGCTGGCTGGGCGCCGTGTTCGCCAAGATCGTCCTCGGGCTCGGCGCCATGGCGGCCCACGCGCCCGACGCGGCCGCCGCCCTGTACCTCTCCATGAACGCGGTAAACGTCGCCTATCCGCCGCTGGCGATCGGCACCATCGTGAGCGGCGTCCTGCTGTCGTTGGGCACGAAGTGGGGCCTGGTGCAGCACTACTGGGTCGCGACGAAGCTCGTGCTGACCGTGGGGGTGATCGCAACGGCGGTGCAGCTGACCGACCGGCTGGCCCAGCGGGCCCTCGCGGCGCCGTCCGGGCTGGCGGCAGGCGTCGACATGCGCGTGGACCTCACCGCAGCAGTGACGCCGCTCCTCTACCTGGCCGTGGCCCACCTGCTCATGTTGGGCGCCGCCACGGTCCTCTCCATCTACAAGCCGTGGGGCAAGACGTGGTGGGGGCGGCGCCAGACGGCCCCGCCATCGCGGAGCGAAGCAAGGACCTGGTAGGCGTTCGCGTCGCGCGAGCACTTGGCTCGGCACATTACAGGGCGGGTGGGGCGGACGGTAGCACGGGGACCAGACGGCCCTTGTGGCGAGCTGACTACCGATCGAGCGAGATGGAGAGACTGTGATGGAGCGCACCGAGAGGAATCAGGCGGTCGATCCGAGTCGCCGCGCTTTCCTTGCGCAGCTGACGTGGGGCACCGTGTTGGGCGCTGCTAGTACGCGATCGACCGCGCGGGCGGCAGCTGGCCAGGAAGCACCTCGCTCATCTGGTGTATCGTCCAACGTGTCCTCAAGAGGCCCCATCAGCCAGGGTGAAGGCGCGGCGGCTACGACCCACCGCCGTGTCCAGACCAACGGCATCACCATGCACATCGCCGAGGCAGGAGCCGGGCCGGTCGTCATCCTGCTCCATGGGTTTCCCGAGCTATGGTACTCCTGGCGGCACCAGCTCCCGGTCCTGGCCGCGGCCGGGTACCACGTGATCGCCCCCGACCTGCGCGGCTGCGGCGAGACCGACGCGCCGGATGATGTCGCAAGCTACAGCAAGCGGAACATGACCGCCGACATCGTCGGCTTGCTGGATGCGCTGGGCGCTGACAGGGCGACGATCGTCGGCCACGACTGGGGGGCGAGTCTCGCCTGGGCGCTCGCCGAGCTGCATCCGGAACGCGTCGCGACGCTGGTGTCGCTGAGTGTCCCCTACCATCCACGCGAGCAGTTACCGCCGACGCGGCAGATACAGCGGTTCGCCGGCGACCACTTCTCGTTCCCGCTGTACTTTCAACAGCCGGGTATCGCGGAGGCCGAGCTGGATGCGAACCCTCGGCGCTCGCTCCGGCTCTTCCTGCACGCCCTCTCGGGCGACGCTCCGCCGGACCTAGTCCCCTACCTCTTCACCGGCAAGCCCGCCGAGGCGGGTGCCCTCGATGGGATGCCAGAGCCCACGACGCTACCAGCCTGGCTGACGGAGGCCGATCTGGACTACTTCGCCCAGGCCTACGCCCGTACCGGCTTCAGAGGCGCGCTGGCCCCATACCGGAACATGGACCACGACTGGGCGGACCTGCCGGCCATCGGCACGGCCGGGGTGAGCCAGCCGACGCTCTTCCTCGGCGGAAGACGGGATAGCGCCGTCATCTACGGGCGGTTCGAGCCAATGGAGGCCGCGGTACCGAAGCTACGGAGAATCGTACTCCTGCCCGGCTGTGGCCACTGGACGCAGCAGGAGCGCCCGGCCGACGTCAACGCCGAGCTATTGGACTTCTTACAGCGCGAGCGCTAAGCTGCCGGCCTAGGTTCGTGCATGTGTTTGGCGAAGCTAAACATATACCTCATCCCTGGCCGAGCGCTAGGGCGCGGATTCCATGATGGGACCGCACTCGGCTTCGTCGGCGCCCGCACCGCTGAGGAAGGCATACAACGGCGCGGGGGACGCGGCTGACCGCGTCCCCCGCGCCGTGCGGCGCCGCAGTGGTGGACGGCCGCCTACTCGCCGCCGGGAGCGGTGAGCACGCGCACCAGCGGTCCCAGCGGGATCGAGGGGTCGAAGGGGTTCAGGTTGCGCGCCCGCTCCACGAACAGGTCGGCGTCCTCCTGGAGCATCAGGCGCTCGCCGACGAGCCGCTCGCAGACCGCCCGCACCTTGTTCACGTAGTCGTCGTGGCTCGCGTAGCGCTCATCGATCGACGGGCGCGGGTCGCCGCTCGCCTCGCGCTCGGCGCGCGTGCGGGCGAACGGCACGAAGCTGCCGGTGTTCCAGAATTGCTCGCCCTCCGCGAAGCCCTTCTTCCGCAGCGACCAGCCGTTGTACGTCCCCAGCGGCACCTCGACGTCGGGATAGCGCAGGCCGGCGATGCCGTTGCCGTCGGCGTCGATCTGGGGCACGCGCGTGGGGTACTCCTGGCCGGGGTAGGGCTCGGGCGGGAAGACGCTCTGGATGCCGCGCGTGTCGAAGTCGGGACCGTAGTTGTAGCGCGGCAGGCGGCTCGGACCGTGGGTGGGCAGGTTCACGCCCGGGATCTTCGGGTAGCGAGCCAGGTTCTCCTCGCCCGTGACCAGCGTGCCATCGGCCGTGCGCGGGATGCGCGAGGGAGGCGGCGGTGTGCCGTGCGTCGCCCACTCGTCCATCAACACGAGCAGCGCGCGGCGGTAGGGCGCCGACGACATGTCGCTGGCCGTGAGCTGGCCGATCCAGATCGGGTCGATCTGCGGCCGCGCCATGTGCGGCGCCGCCGTGAAGTGGTACATGCGGACGTTCGCGGGCAGCTCGAGGTCGCTGGCATCCTTCGGGTGCGTGTGAGTCAGCGAGACGTGGCGGATCCAGTAGTCGCCCTCGGTATGCGAGTGGACGACGAGCGGGTCGCTCTCGGGGCGCTTCCAGAGGCCGTCCACGCGGTCGGTGAAGGGATCGGGCACAGCATCGAAGGTGAACGGGTAGTACTCCGAGGGCCACTGGTGCTCTTCGTGCTGGCGCGGATAGCGGCCCACCTGCGCGAACCGCACGTTGTGCAGCAGGCGGCCGCTGCCGGTGTGCGTGTGGACCGCGTCGAACAGCTTGCGGCCCTGGGCGTCCACGTTCCAGCCCTCGTACACGTACTCGCGGACGACGCGGCCGCTCAGCGACTGGCCGGTGCCGTACAGCTTGTCCACGTAGCCGGCCAGCGGGTTCGGGTTGCCGGCGGAGTCCTGCGTCCCGTAGCGCAGCAGCGACAGGAAGTCGCGCACGCCGAGGAAGCCCAGGCCCATCACCTTCGAGCCCTCGGTCTCGTAGATGAACTCGTAGATCCAGCCGGGCTTGAAGCCGCCCTTGATGTAGAGATCGTTCACGGACGGCGTGAGCACGACCTGGCCATCCTTCAGCTCCGCCTTCGCCAGCTCCCACTGGTCGGGCGGCACGGGGATGCGCGGGTCCTGCTCCTTCTCGCGCATGGTGAGCGTGGCCGTGGCACGGTCGATGACCGGATAGGGCTGCACGTTCTCGCCGCCCTCGGCGCCCGCGCTGGTGCCCATCGAGAGCACGCCCTCGGTGACGGGGCTGAACTCCTGCCGCACCTTGCCGCGCAGCCGCTGGCCATTCTGCAGCGCCTCGGGGAGATAAGCCACGCAGTTCGTGCCGCGGTCGATCAGGTCGCCCTGCCAGCCCGACCACACGACGGTGTAGCCCTGCCGCATCAGGAAGCCATCGCCGGTGCTCTCCGGATTCGTCAGGTCACGGCCCTTGCCGTAGTTGAACGCGGTGATCGCGGCCCGACCGCCGCGGTTCGAGAACTCGTACAGCACGCGACGGTTGCCGCGGCTCAGGTCGACCGGCTTGACGACGTCGAAGGTGGCCGAGAACTCGACCAGGCCGTCGCGGTTGCGCGGCGCCAGATCGAGGTCGCAGATGTAGGGCAGCCCCGGCTCGTTCGGGTCGATGCTGAAGGAGACCTTGCCCGCGAGCCACTCGTAGGCGCCGGTGCTGCCAAACTCCTTGCCGCTGGCCACGGGTTGCCGTCGCTCGATATCGAGCCGAATCAGGTTCTGCACCATCGTAGCCTTCCTCCCGCGTGAACGCCGACGCGCGCCGCGTCCGCCAACGCGTCCTGTCCGTCCGCGTGCCTGCCAGGCGTGCTCCGCTGCTATCGAGCCCCGCCGTCATACGCCGCCGGCCGCTCCACTACCGCGCCGCTCGCGATCGCGTCGAAGTGCGCCACTATACCAGAGCCCGCCGCACTGGTCACGTGGCGCCCCGCGGAGAGACGCTCTCACCTCGACCCGCTCTCTCGGGGCGAGGGGGCAGGCCCGCCTCCTCGTTGCCTCTCCGAGGGGGAGAGACCGGCCGAGCGCAGCGACGACGGGTGAGGGCAGGCCCCGTCGCCACAAACCTATGGGCGAGATGCAGCGCCACTGGACGCCGCGCTGGCCGGCCGCGCTATAGTAGCGGGCGCGGACAAACCGTGATCGGCGCGGATGGCCAGGCCAGGGACCCGGCCGCCCCGCTAGAGACGCGCGGAGGGATGGCATGGCAGCGACCAACGGCGCGGTGCGGCGGGAGGTGGCCGCGGCAGATTACACGGACTTCGTGCACACCGGCCCCGGTACGCTGGCCGGCCGCTACCTGCGCCGCTTCTGGCAGCCGGTCTACCTGGCGACCGACCTGCCCGCCGGCCACGCGAAGCCGATCCGCATCATGAGCGAGGACTTCACGCTCTACCGGGGGGAGGGCGGGCACCCGCACGTGATCGCCCCGCGCTGCGCGCACCGGGGGACGCAGCTCTCGACTGGCTGGGTCGAGGGCGACTGTATTCGCTGCTTCTACCACGGCTGGAAGTACGATCACACCGGCCAGTGCGTCGAGATGCCGGCGGAAGACCCGAGCTTTCCGCCCAAGGTGCGGATCGCGAGCTATCCGACCGAGGAGTACCTGGGGCTGATCTTTGCCTATCTCGGCGAGGGCGCGCCGCCGCCGCTGGCGCGCTGGCCCGAGCTGGAGGGCGAGGGCGTGCTGGAGCAGAGCACCTACCTGCGGCCGTGCAACTACTTCAACAATCTGGAGAACATGGCCGACGAGACGCACATCGCGTTCGCCCATCGCCGCTCGGTGTTCGACCGGGTGGGCGTGAACGACGACTTACCGCGCATCGCCGCCGAGGAAACCGAGTACGGCATCCGCCGCATGGGCACGCGGGCGAACGGCATCACGCGGGTGAGCCATATCCTGATGCCGAATGGCTTCTACTTCAAGGGTACGCCGAACGACGACGCGAGCGGCTGGTCAGAGATGCTGGCCTGGCGCGTGCCGATCGACGACACCCAGCACCGCAGCTTCAACACCAACCTGGTTCACGTGACCGGCGAGGCCGCCGCGCGCTACCGCGAGCGCCAGGCCGCGCGCCGAGCGGCGCTGGCCGCGCTCCCGCCAGCCGAGGAGGTCGCCGCGGCCGTGCTGCGCGGCGAGCTGCGCCCCCAGGACATCCCCGAGCGCGACGACCTGATCCCCATCCAGGACGCCATCGCCCAGGCGGGCCAGGGCGTGATCGCGGACCGCGCGCACGAGCGCCTGGGCCGCGAGGACTCCGTCATCATCCTGCTCCGCAAGCTCTGGGCGCGCGAGCTGCAAGCCCTCGCCGAGGGCCGCCCCCTCAAAGCCTGGCAGCGCACCGAGCGCCTGACGGCGGCCGGTGGGGTGTAATAACGGCTGACTTACTGGCCTCTCGCTTCACGAGCCAGGGAGCAGATCGCTGATCGCCCGCTTAACGTCCGTGGTCTGGAACTCGCCATCACCCAGGCACAACCGTGATCAGTTCGCTCGCGGTTGGGAACAGGGACACCTCCGGTGCTCTGAAGTAATCAGGCGTTACTTCCGTGCGTCGCTGCGGAGGCCGGTCGGCCTCGCCAGACCAGCAGACAAGTAAGGTGACAGGTTCGTCTCGCGTGACGTTTTCCAGGTACGCCGCCAATTGGTGCGTCGCCTCTCGGAATGCTTCCCACCACATGACGCTGTCTTGCACACGGTCATCATCCCATTCAGGCCGCGTTAGCGGTGCATCCGCGTAGCCGAACCCGCACCCACAGTCCATAAATGAGCCCAAGTAATACAGATATGGCTGATTCAGGTGCTGCCTTACGAGCGCCTCCACATCCAGAACCGGCTCGCCCATACGATGTTTGGCATGCGGTTGTCCCGGTTCAGGATTGAGCGCGGGATCAAGCGGCTGCACCCAGATGGGGGGAGTCCCTGGCTTGAGCGGAACAAGATCGGTGTCGGGCGTGACGTGCGGCCGTGGGATCGTGGGCAGCGGACGGTCAGCGCCGAGATAGACTTGTATGCACATACGGTCACTATAACTCCCGAGCGTGCTGTCTCCTTCCCAAAGTCCCAATAGAATCGAGATAGCGGTTCTCGTAGGCTAGTAGAAGGTATCTCCGAAAGCCTCGATAACGACCGCGTTGGCTTCTTCGACCACACGATAGGCGATTGCCCACAGCCCGCACAGGTATGCTCCCGGGAAGACGCGGTACAGGGGAACGACCAACGTCACGCGGAGGTGCGGGTCGCGGTAGGGATCGGCGCTGATCTCGTTGATGCAGTCGAGCAGCGTATCGACGACGGAGGGCGGGAGACGATCGAGCTGGTAGCGGGCGAAATCAAGGAGTCTTGGCTGGTAGGCCACGAATCCGCCGGTATTCCTCGACGGTGATCCAGGTGGGAGGCAAGTCCGGCTTGCCGGATGCCCGCCACTCCGCGATCTGCTGCTCGCCCTGCACGATCCCCTGGATGAACTCGTCCCAGTTGCGCATGTGAGTGCGCAGCCACTCGGTCTGCTCTTCGGGCGTCTTGCCCGCGAGGATGTCTTTCAATTCCACGGTTTCACCTCTGCCCGCAGTATAGCAGCCTATAGGCCGTAGAAGCGGCGCGGGTTGTCGTAGAGGATCTTTTGCACGGCGGACTGGGGGATGTCGCCCGCGTCGGCGCGCTCTTGAAGCAGCCGCGGGAAGTCCATTTCCGCCGAGGCGTCGGCGTGCGTGTAGTCCGAGCCGATGAGCAGGTTGTCCTCGCCCGTGTGCTGCAAGAGGTAAGGCAGGTCCTCGTCCACCTGGATGCTCACGTACAAGCGGTTCTGCTGCAACACGTCGGCCGGCACCTCGAAGCGCGGCGCGTTCAGCCGCGTGTCGCCCTCGGCGCGCTTCTTTAGCGTGCGCTTGAGGTCGTAGAGCACGAACGGCACCCACGAGGCGCGCGCCTCGATGAAGCCGAAGCGGAGCTTGGGGAAGCGCGCCGCCACGCCAAGCTGGACGATCGAGTGGAAGGCGTGCAGCGGCGGCATGCCGATGTGCATGAAGCGCCCCAGCGGGAACTCGCGGGCCGGCGTGAAGTCCAAGGCGCCCGAGCCGACGTGGAAGCAGATCGGCATATCGAGCCGCTCGGCCTCCTCGTAGAGCGGGAAAAAGTAGGGATCGCCCGGCCACTTGCCGGCCTCGCGGTCGCCCTTCTTCATCACGCCAACGGCGCCGTGGTCCTTCGCCCAGCGTAGCTCCTCAAGCGCCTGCTCCATGTCCCGCGTCGGCGGCAGGCACACCCAGCGCAGCCGCCCGCGCGACTCCTCGCAGCGGGCGCCCAGCCAGCGGTTGTAGCTGCGGCGCAGGGCGAGATCGACCTCGGACCGCTCGGTCACCTCGACGAGGAACAGCGTCGGGTAGATCACCTGCGTCTCGACGCCCATCGCGTCCATGTCGCGGAGGCGGCCCGGCACGTCGATCAGCTCGCGCGTCTCGACGGTGGTGCGGGTGATGCGGTCGTCGCGGATGAAGCGCAGGTGGCGGCGGCCGTCGATCAGCCAGTAGCGAGCCGGCGGCCGCGACGGGTCCGGGTTCGACGGGTAGCCGGTGGTCGGCTTGTAGGCCTGCTCGTCGGCGCGGAGGTACTCCCAGGTTGCTTCCGTCTCGTCCACGTGGGTGTCGGCGTCGATGATGCGCATGGAGCTCCCTCCTCGCAGCGTGCGCGTGGTCCGTCCGGCCCAGGGTAAGGGAAGGATACACCGGCCGGCGGGGCGGTTCCAGCCAGCGGGCCCTGATGGGTGGTCCATAGGCTCTCACGGCCTCGCATATCGGCGTTCCATTTTCTGGGCTTGCCAGTCAAGAAATTCGTCGCTTAGAGTGGGGGCCGGTCAGGGGGCGGACGCGGGCGCCACGGAAAGGACTGGTCCTATGCGGTTTGGCATTCTCAGCTTGCTGTCCTACGTGCCGGAGCTCGACGGCTCGCCCGCGGAGGTGCTGGGACGCGTGCTCGACGACGCTGCTTATGCCGAGCAGCTTGGCTTCGACTCGTACTGGCTGACCGAGCACCACTTCGAGAACTTCGGCGGGCTGCTCTCCGCGCCCACGGTCGTGCTCGGCAGCCTCGCGCAGCGGACCCAGCGCCTGCGGCTCGGCATCGCCGTCTCGCTCCTGCCGCTGCACCACCCGCTCCGTCTGGCGGAGGAGTGGGCGACGGTGGACGTGCTCTCGGGCGGACGGCTGGAGCTAGGCATCGGCAAAGGCTTCTCGGCCTGGGAGTACACGCACTTCGGCGTGCGCTTTGAAGATGCGTCGGAGCGCTTCGACGAGGCGCTGGACATCATGCTGGCGGCGTGGCGGCCAGGGCGCTTCGACTACGTGGGCCAGAACTACACGGTCCACGACCTGCAGGTGCTGCCCAAGCCCGTGCAGCAGCCCCACCCGCCCCTGTGGGCGTCGGCGGTGCGCACCCGCGACAGCTACGTCTGGGCCGGGCAGCGCGGCTTCAACCTGATGACGGCGCCGTTCCTGATCGACTTCGCGACGCTGCGCGAGCACATGGACCTGTACTACCGCACGCTGGCCGAGGCCGGGCACGCCGCGGCGGGCAAGGAAGTGCTGGCGAATCTCCAGGTGTGCGTGGCGCCGACGCGCGAGGAGGCCATCGCCGCGGCCGCCCCGGCCTTCGGCCGTGCCAATGCCGTGCGCGCGGCCGCCGCGCACCGCGACCCGAATGCCACCGGCGCCCGTCCCAAGCGCAGCCTGGACGGCCTCCACTCGTCCACCGTCGAAGCCCTCGCCCGCGACGCGCGCATGCTCGTCGGCAGTCCCGACGACTGCGTGCGCATCCTGGAGACGCTTCAGGACGAGATCGGCATCACACACTTCATCGGCACGTTCCACTTCGGCGGCCTGCCGCGCGACACGGTGCGCCGCAGTCTGGAGCTATTCAGCCGCGAGGTGGCGCCGCGCGTGTGTCAGCGTGGCCAGCCCGGGCGGCTGGCCGCGGCGCCGCGGTGAACGGTGGAGGCAGCATGGCGAACCGTCAGGTCACCTTCGCGATCAACCGCCGGCCGGATAGCCGCTACTACTTCGAGGAGGCGCGGCTGCCAGGCTTCGACCTACAGCTTCCGGCGCAGCCCAAGGGCTGGACCTTCTACGTCGACATGGTCACCGACCAGCCCTGGGACGTGGCCGACCTGGCATTCTCGCACTATCTGATCGCCCGCGACCTGGGGAAGCCGCTCGTGGCGATCCCCGCCTTCCAGCTTCGCTTCTTCCCGCACACGGGCGTCGCCGTCCACCGGGCGGCCGGCATCGAAACGCCGCGCGACTTGGTGGGCAAGACCGTGGGCGCGGCCGACTGGGGCATCAACCCGGCGGTGTGGATGCGCGGCGCGCTGACGCACCAGTACCACGTGCCGACGGAGCGCATCACCTGGGCGGAGAGCGAGGTGCATCCCTCGTTTCCAGGGCTCGCCTATCCCCACTCGCCGCGCTACCAGTTCACGACGCTCACGCCGCCGGCCGAGCAGGCGCAGAGCCAGCAGGCGGGCTATGGCCTGAGCGCGCTGCTGGAGCGTCGCGCGATCGACGCGGCGTTCTTGCCCGGGCTAGGCCGCCCCGCGACGGAGCAGACGCGCCCGCTGTTCGCCGACCCGGCCGCAGAGATGCGCGCGTACGGCGAGCAGACGGGCGTGATCCCGATCAACACGGTGTTCGTGCTGAAGCAGGAGACGGTCGAGCGCTACCCCGACCTGGCGCCGGCCGTGCTGGAGATGACGAGCGCGGCGCTGGCCGCGTACACGGCGGAGATCGATGGGAGCGGCGCGGCGAATCATACGTACGTGCCGGTGGCCCTGGCGCGCGAGTTAGGGCTGTATCCCTTCCGTCAGGGGCTCGACGCGAACCGCGCCGCGATCCAGATGATGATCGCCTACTGCTACGAGCAGGGGCTGATCAACACGCTCTATCGGCCGGAAGACTTGTTCGTGGCGTCATGTCTCTAGTGCGGATAGAGAATCTTGGAAAGGGCGGTTGCCCTCACCCGTCCTCGCTGCGCTCGGCCGGCCTCTCCCCCTGGGAGAGGCAAGGATGCGACCGGCTGCGCCGCGCCCTCATCGGGGAGAGGCAGGGACGCGACCAGCCGCCGGACTCCCTCTCTCTCCGGGAGAGGGTCGGGGTGAGGGCCGCTTTCGTGAAGCGCTGCCGCGAACAGGATGATGGCTGAGAGGAGGCGACGATGAGCGCGCGCCGCTTGCTCGCGTGTCTGGCTGTGGTGAGTCTCGCCGTGAGCGGTTGTGGCAGCGCCACCGCGCCCGCCCGCTCCGGCCCGGCGCCGGTTAGTGCGCCGGCCGCAGCTGCCCCCCAGGCGCCCAGCGCGGCAGCGCCGACCACTCCTGCCACCGGGGCCGCGAGCAGCGCCAGCGCCCCGGCGAGCGCGGTCACGGCGGCCCCGTCGCCAGCGCTCCAGCAGCTCATCGCCGCCGCGCGCGAAGAGGGCCAGCTTGATCTGATGTGGTCCGAGGCGGTGATTGGCGGCAGCCCGGCCGTGCGCCGCTGGATCGACGGCTTCGCCAAGGCATACGGCCTCGACCTGACCGTGCGCTACACCGCGGGACCGTCGATGGCGCAGACGAGCGTGCAGCTCCTCCAAGAGTACGAGGCCAACCGTCCCGCCACCAGCGACGTGATGGTCAACGCCGTGGCCCCCACGCTGCGCATGATCCACGCTGGCGTGCTGCAGCCGGTAGACTGGATGAGCTGGGCCCCGAATATCCGCGACCCGCAGCTCTTGAGCGGCCCGGCGGGCGAGGCAGTCACCGTCAGCTCCGCCATCTCGGGTATCACCTACAACACCAACGCGCTTAGCGGCGACGCCGTTCCGCGCTCACTGGCCGACCTGTTGAAGCCCCAGTACACGGGCCGCATCGCCTCCACGCCCTACCCCGGCTCGTTCGAGCACATCGTCACCCCCGAGGTGTGGGGCGAGCCCCGGACGGTCGAGTACCTGACCAGCTTCCGAGACCAGGTGGCGGGGCTCATGCCGTGTGGCCAGTGGGAGCGCGTGGCGAGCGGCGAGTTCGACCTGTTCGCGCTCGACTGCGGCGCGTTCGAGGCCGGCCAGGCGCAGGCGAAGGGGGCGCCCATCGCGCAGGTGGTGCCCGCCGACGCCATTATCGTGCAGCAGTGGTACGTGTCGGTGCCAAAGAACGCGGCGCACCCGAACGCGGCCAAGCTGTGGATCAACTACTTGCTGAGCCGTGAGGCGCAAGACATCCAGTTCGAAACCTACGCCCAGGATCTCGCCACGCTGCCTGGCTCGCGCAGCGCTGTTGCCCTGGAGGCGCCGCGGGCCGCCGGGGGCCAGGTCCACGACGTGAACGTAGCCTTCCTCGAGCGCCAGGACGCGAGCAACCTGGAGGCGATGTCTGCCCGCCTCGGCGACATCATCAACCGCCGCTAATTCGTGTGCGGCCTGGGTGGAGGCGTGTGACCCTATGGCGCCGAGCGCAGGTAGCAGAGCAGCACGTCGACGGCACGCTCGGCCCAATTGTCGTCGGGGATCGCCGGATAGTGGCGATAATAGCTGGCGTGCCAGTAGCCTACGAGCAGGCTGACGCAGGTGTCGACGTCGGCATCGGGGCGCGCCTCGCCGCGCTCGATGGCGCCCAGAATGACGTTGCGGAACGCCCGCCGCCGCGCCCCGAACACGCCTTGCTGCAAGAACCGCAGCCACTCGGGGCGGTCCTGCTCGTGTACCAGCACCACCCCGGTGACGAGCATGCCGCCGTAGCGGAGCACGTTCGCCCGAAAGTCGCGGAGCAGCGCGACGAGGTCGGCGCGCAGGTCGCCCGCGAGGACGAGCGGCGCGCGCTCGCGGGGCAGCGCGTCCAGCGCCGCCAGCGCGAGCTCCGTCTTCGTGTGATAGCGCAAGTAAATCGTCGGCTTCGTGGTACCGGCGGCCTCGGCGATCTCCTCCATCGACATGCCGAAGAACCGTCCCTCGATCAGCAGCTTCAGCGCCGTCTGGAGCAGCACCGTGTCCACCGACCGCTGCCGCGGCCGGCCCCGCGGGCGCGGCGGGTCGGGCTGCCTGACCATCGAGTTCGCTCCGGTCACTAGGCGCGCGGCGCTTAGCCGCCGGCGCTGCCGAGGGCGCGCGGGTCGTAGAACGGGGCGTCGAGCACGTCGCCCACGGCCTGCTCGCGCAGCGCGCGGTAGTAGCGATGCGGGTCGCCGGCGAGCACCGAGCCGTGGTGGCAGGCCAGCGTGTCCACGGCGAGCGGCTCGACCGCGTCGAGCGCCACCTCCAGATGCTTCTGCGACGGCAGAAGCCCCGAGAAGCGGCAGAACGCCACGACTTCTGCCGAGCGGTCCTCGCTCGTGACGGGCTCGCGGTCGCCCGGCTGCATGAACAGGTCCGAGGTGAACAGCAAGCGGTCCGTCTCGTCGTAGACGAGCATGCTGTCCCAGTAGTGGACCCAGGGCGTGACCACCGCGCGCAGCGTCTTGCGGCCCAGCGCCAGCGTCTCCTCGTGGCCCAGCGCGCGAGCCGGCCGCTCGCTGAAGTCGCTCACCGTGACCGCCGCGCCGAGCGGACTGCAGACGGGCTCGGCGTGCGGCGCGAGCGCCAGGAACTGGTTCAGCGAGCCGCACTCATCCATCTCGAAGTGAGGGATGAGCAGGTAGCGGAGCGCGGCGGGGTCGATCAGGCGGCGCACAGCGTCGTGGACTAGCCCGTACATGCCGCGCAGTCCCGTCTCCACCATCGCGGGCTGCTCGTCGCGGATCAGGAAGCAGCCGAAGCTGATCGGTGCGCCGGGCGGAAACACGCTGATCCGAAACACGTCCGGGGCGATCTCGCTGATCGTGGCTTCCATAAGCTCCCTCGTCCTTGCGGGGCTGACAGCCCGCGCTTGCTCGCTACTATCCCGCACGCCAGGGCCGCGGTCAAGGCTCGCGCTCGGCCTCATCGCGACGGCCGGCGCGCCAGACTATGCCAATCGCCGAGATGTGAGCCAATCGTAAGCGCCACCGGCCCCGCTGTGAGCGGTGCTGTGAGCCGCGCCGCCTATCGTGGAGTCGAGCCAGAGGCGCAGCGGCGCCCGAAGCGGTCGGGCGGGTCAGGCGCTCTGGCCTGGGTCGCACGCCACCGCACGCGCCACCGCGGGCGATGGTGCCGCGAAAGGAGCTGCCACGATGCGCGAGCTATGTGTGGTCCTACTGATAATCGCCCTGTCGCTCGGCGGTCTGGAGCTGCTGGCCTACGCGCTCCGGCTACCCCTGGCCAGCGGCCTGAACACGGCGGACGGGGCGCTGGTGCCGGCGCCCGCCGTCTCCTCGCCGAGCCTGGTCTGCCCCAGCCGGACGGTCGACTACTACGCGCGAATCGGGCTCCTGCAGCAGTTGGTGCCGTTGGAGCCGCCCTGCGACTGAGCCGCGCCGTGACCCTCGTGCCGGGCCGCGCCAATTGCCGTGGCGTGGCCCGCGCCGCCGGCCCGCGCGCGGCGTGGACGAGTTATGGCTGGCGCTCCTGCCTCCGCCCGGCACGGGCCTTGACGGCCTGGTCCGTCTCATGGAGCAGATGCGCGAGCTAGCCAGCGGCTAACGGTTGGCGCGCGCCCTCATCGCTGGACTTCCGCTCGGCGCTCGGCCTATGATCGCGTACAAGCCGGGCGCTGGCGTGTGCGCGCTGGCTGAGGTGTCCGGCGGCGGCTGCAACAGCCAGCCTCGCGCCCTGCGCTGCTTCGCGCCTGGCCCGAGGCGTCAGGGAGGGCAGCATGCGACGCGGCAACGCGGTGACGGCACCAACGGTCGAGGAGCTTGCGGCGCGGGCGGAGGCCCTGCTGCCGCGGCTGCGGGAGCGGGCGGCCCTCGCGGAGGACCTGCGCCGGGTGCCCGACGAGACTATCGCGGAGTTCCGCGAGGCGGGCTTCTTCCGCCTGTTCCAACCCGCGCGTTACGGTGGCTACGAGCTGGACTACGGCCCCGTGCAGGTCGCGTTGGGCAGTGTGCTAGGCCGGGCGTGCGGCTCCAGCGCCTGGGTGCAGAGCGTGGTCGCCTGCCACGCCTGGCTGCTCGGCATGTTCCCGCAGGCGGCCCAGGACGCCGTGTGGGGCGACGATCCCGACACGCTGCTCTCGACCGCTATCTCGATGCGCACGGGCCTCGCGCGCTCGGTGGCCGGCGGCTACGAGGTCGCGGGACACTGGGAGTTCTCCAGCGGCGTCGACGCCGTGCAGTGGGTGATGGTGTTCGTGCCCGGCGAGGCGGCGGGCGGTCCGCCGCCGATGCACGTTTGCCTGCTGCCGCGCGCCGACTGGCAGATCGTCGACAATTGGTACGCGACCGGCCTGCGCGGTACCGGGAGCAAGGACGTCGTGGTCGCGGGCGCGTTCGTCCCCGAGGAGCGGGCCGTTGCTCTCGACCTGCTGGGCAGCGGGCGCGGCCCGGGTGGGGCGCTGCCCGATGCCGCGCACATCTATCGCCTGCCGCTGTTCCCGGTCTTCCCGTACAACCTCGTTGGCCCGGCGCTCGGCATCGCGCGCGGCGCCGTGGAGGAGTACGTCGCACAGACGACGGCGCGCCCCGACCGGCGGGAGATGGCGACGCGCCACTTGCGGATCGCGGAGGCGAGCGCCGAGGTGGACGCCGCGGAAGCGCTACTGCGCGCCGATGCGGCAGAGATCAAGCGGCTGGGCGCGGCGGGCGGGCCGATCCCCCTGGAGGCGCGCGTGCGCTGGCTGCGCGACCTCGCCTTCGCGGCGCAGCTCTGCCAGCGCGCCGCGGACCGGCTGGCCACGGCGGCAAGCGCCCATGCCGTCTTGGAGCCCAGCCCGCTGCAGCGGGCGTCCCGCGACCTCCACGCCATCGTCAGCCACGTCGGCCTGTGCTGGGACCAGCTCGGCGTGTCCTACGGCCGCGTGCGCGTGGGCCTCGACCCCGCCAACCCCTTCCTCGGCCCCGCGAACGCGCCCAGCTAGCGGATTCAGCGCCCCATGCTCTGGTGTGCCTGCTCGACGTAAGTCATGTCGTAGTACTTCGAGGGCGGGGGCAGCGGCTCTTGCAGCACGCCTAGCTCCACGAGCGACTTCTGCACGCCCTCGTAGGCCGCCGGGTTCGCGCGGCCGTCGAGCGACCACTCCGGATCGTTGCGGCCGCGGTCGTAGCTGCGCTGGAAGGTGTCGCGCGTGAGGTTGATCTTCGGCCCGAGGATGGCAAACATCTCCTCCTCGTTAGCCGGGTCGGCCATCCAGGCAGCGGCCCCGAGCGCGGCGCGGATGTAGCGGACCAGGATCTCGCCGTGGTCGCGCGCCCAGTCCTTGTGGACGACGTGACCGTTGCCGGCGTAGTTGCCTGGGTTCAGGTACTTCGGGCGCAAGTTATCCAGCCGGCGGAAGCCCTCTTGTTCGATGCGGTAGTCGAAGGGATCGGTGAGCAGCGACGCGGCCACCCCGCCGGCTTGCAGCGCGGCGTAGCGGGCGCTGCTGGAGCCCGCGTAGGTGATGTCGTAGTCGTCGTCCTGCACGCCGTTCGCGCGGGCCATCGTCTTGAAGAAGTAGACGGTGTTGTCCTTGGGGCCGCCGAGCATGACGGTCTTGCCCTTGAGGTCGGCATAGCTGGTCATGTCGGGCCGCACGATCAGGCCATTGTGCAGCGGCCCGGTCGTCTCCTGCATGATGATCTCCAGCGGCGCGCCGCCGCTGGCCTCGATCGTCTGCATGGTGTCGCTCAGCGAGCAGCCGCCGATCTCGGCGGCCCGCGCCAGCACTTGCTGGCACACCGCGGCCGACTGGCCCGTGATCGCCGTCTCTACGGTGAGGCCCTCGGCGGCGAAAAAGCCCTTCTCCTGCGAGATGATCGTCGGCACGAGGTTCCAGCCCAGCGTGGTCGCGGCGTAGGTGAGCGTCACGGGCGCGGCCGCGGCCGGCGAGCCCGCCGTGCCGGACGCGCCGCTTGCAGCCCCACCCGCCGCGTTGGCCGCGGGCGCGCTCGGGCTGGCGGCCGGGGCGCTGCAGGCGACGCTCGCCGCCAGCGCGAGCGCCAGGCCCAGGGCGCCGACGCGGCCGGCCGCCCCGGCCGCGCGGCCTCCACGTCGCCTGCCTCCGATCGTTCCCACGAGGGCGCTCCGCATGCTTCCTGCTCCCTTCCCGTGGTGTCCGTCACCCGCTGCTAGCGCGTCAGGCGGAAGACTCGAGCGCCGCAGTCGCGGCAGACCGCCACGTTCGGTCTCCCTGGCCCAGGGCCCCGGTCGCCGGGGGCGTTTGCTGCTACTATGGCGCCCGGCTCCCGCGCTGTCAACGGCTGTGCGGGGGGGCGGCGTGGCGCCCACCGGGCGGCCGGCCGGGTCCCGCAGCCGGCCGTGAAGGTACGGTTAATGGCAGCCGTAGGATGGGCGCAGGGGAATGCAGGAAAAGACGTGAACCGCTACATTGTGGGCGCAGACCGGCCCAGGGAGTGACGGGCCGCCCTTGGCAGGCCCGAGCGAGGCGGCCGGCGGAGGGAGCGCCATGGACGAGCAGGAACAGGCGCGTGCGACCGGGGCGGGCGCGGGTCTACGGTGGCGCCGACGGGGGCTGGTAGCGGGCGCGGCCACCATCCTGGCTGCCGTGCTGGCCAGGGCGTCCGAGCGCGTGGCGCAGGCCACCGACGGCTCGCCGCTCATCGTCGCGGCGAACAACACGGCCACCGGCCAGACCGTTCTCAATCGCAGCAATTCCACCGCGGGCACGGCGTTGGAGGTCGACAACAACAACGGCGACGCGATCTACGCAACGGCGCTGAACGGCCGGGGCGTGTACGCGAACACTGTCAACGGCACGAGCGCGGCGATGGAGGCGAACAGCAGCACCGTCGGCATCACGGTAATCGCGGGCGGCCACGGCGTCAGCTCGCAGACGACCGCGACGACCGCGAGCGGCGCCGCCTCGCTCTTTGGCTATAGCTGGGGCAGCGTCACCCCGCCGAATTCGACCTACGCGGTGCGCGGCGACTCCATGGGCTACGTTGGCGTGCGCGGCAACTCCGGCTTCAGCCTCGGGGCCATGTACCCCGGCGCGGCCAGCATCGGCGTGCTGGGCGTCTCCGACCCGAACGACTCCCGCGCGCTCGCCACCCCCGCCCAGCCGGCGGGCGTCTACGGCCTCTCCAACTCCTCCGTGGCTGGCGTGGTCGGCCAGTCGAACGGCGGCAACGGCGTCTACGGCGCGTCCACCAGCAACGTGGGCGTGCTCGGCACCTCCACGTCGAGCCACGGCCTCTACGGCGCGTCCACCAACGGCTACGGCGTCTACGCCACCTCCACCAACAGCGCCGGCGTCGTGGCGAGCGCGAACAGCGGCGTCGGCGTGCAGGGCACCTCGAACGGCAACGTGGGCGTGCTGGGCACGTCCAGCTCCAGCATCGGCGGCTACTTCTCCTCCACTTCGGCCACGGGACTCTATGCCAGCGGGCCGGCCGCCGGCTACGCCGCACGGTTCGACGGGCCGGTGCTGGTGAACGGCAACTTCACGGCGATGGGCGGCTCCAAGTCCGCAGCGGTGCCGCACCCGGACGGCAGCCATCGCCGGCTGTACTGCGTGGAGAGCCCGGAGTCGTGGTTCGAGGACTTCGGTCAGGACCAGCTGGTTAACGGCCGGGCGCGGGTGTCGCTCGATCGCGATTTCGCGGCGCTGGTCCAGGGCGATCACTACCAGGTGTTCCTGACGCTCAAGGGCGACTGCAACGGGCTCTACGTCAGCGATCAGTCGCCCGCCGGCTTCGAGGTGCGGGAGCTAAAGGGCGGCACGAGCAACGCGCCGTTCAACTACCGCGTCGTCGCCAAGCGGAAGGACATCCCGGGCGTCCGGCTGGAGAAAGTGGACGTCCCGGCGGTGCCGCAGCGGCCGGCCGCGCCGTTACCACCGCCCACGATCACGCCTCTCCCCGCGCCGGCGATCCATCCCGAGGACACGCCCCAGCCGCCCGGCCACCACGGGCGCTAACCCCGCCCAGCCCCGGTCGGCAGCAGTGACGGCGCGGGCTGCCCGGACGCGGCGGGCAACCCGCGCCGCCGCTCGGCTAGCTCCGCTCCGGGAGCGAGCCCCGCGTCGCCGACCGCAGCAACACCAGCAGCAGGATGAGCTGCGCTAGCGGTACCAGGATGTCCCAGTAGAGGATGACGCCCGCGTTGCCCGGCGCGTAGTTGTGGGCCACGAGGATGTCGCGAATGTGCCCGTAGGCGGCGCCCTCCAGGAACACGGCGAAGCCGACGATCGTGGCGCCCCAGAACCCGCCACGGAACCACTGGCAGAGGATGCCCAGCACGCCGAAGGCCAGGTTCGCGACCGCGACCTCGAACTGGAAGGGGCTGCCCGGCGGCCAGCCGATGAGTGCCGCCGTCGCCGCGGCCTGGAAAGCGTGCGCGTAGAAGCCCAGGAGCCCCGCGATGCCGACGTTGATCAGGAGCGACCACTGCAGCAGCACCTCGACGAGTCGGCGCGCGGTGACAGGCTTCCGGCCGACCCAGAGCTGGATGGCGGCCCCGACCACCACGACCACCTGGTAGAAGACGTACAGAAGGTCGGCTCTAATCGGTGCACCTCCTCAGTGCCGCACGCGGCGCCGGCGGGGCTGTCCCGCCGGCGCCGCGCGCTGGCAGGTGGCAGCTCTGCCTCTACCCGCGTCGACGCCAGCGCAGCGCAGCCAGGCCGAGCAGGCCGATCCCCAACATCGCGGCAGTGTCTGACTCGGGAATCACCGGCACCGCCGGCAAGGCGGCCGGCCCGGCCCCGGGCGCGGCAAACGGCGCGGCCGGCACCGGCACCAGGGGCGGCGGGGGCGGGGGGAGCACGATGGGCGGCGCGGGCGGCAGCAGCGGCGCGCCCCCCGGGCCAGGCGCCACCGTGACCGTGAGGGTCCCGCCCGCCTGCGGCGCCACGCCCGGGTCCGCCACCATCCCGCTACAGGTCGTCCGCCCGCTCGCATCGGCCGGCGGGCACAGCACCTGCCGGCTGCCGGCCGGGGCGCCGGCCGCGTTCACGATCGGGATCGTCAGGGTGGCCACGGCGCCGGGCGGCAGCCCCGTGAGGCCCCCCGTGACGGTGAAGCTGCCCGTCTCGACGAGCTGGAGGCAGTTGGGGCTCCCCGGGCAGGGGCCACGCTGGATCGTGGCGGTGAAGCTGAGCGTCGGGCCGGGCGGCAGAGTGGCATAGCAGACCGTCCCGACGCCCCGACAGTCGGATGGCGGCGCCGTCGGCGTGGGGGTGATCGACGTCGGCGTGGCCGCGGGCACGAGAGCGGTGCTGGTCGCGGTGGCCGTGGCCGTCGCCGTCGCGGTAGGAAGGGCCGGGGTGCTGGTTGGCGTAGCCGTGCTCGTCGGCGTGGCCGTGGGAGTGCGGGTGGCCGTCGGGCTGGCCGTGCTCGTCGCGGTGGCGGTGCTCGTGCTCGTGGGCGTGGGCGTGGGGCCGAGCTGCTCGGCGAGCTTCGCCACAAACGCATCGCTGGGGCCGCCGCCAAAGGTGCGCTGGAACGCCCCTGCCGTGGTGGGGAAATTCGTCGATAAGGTGATCCCCGTGACGTAGGCATTGCAACTGGTAGCGCACCCGGGGTCTACCGCAATGCCGACGCCGGCATCATCGCCGCTGCCGCCGAGGTAGGTGGAGTAGAGGAGCGCCGACCCCGTCGCGTTCAGCTTCGCCACGAAGGCGTCGCCTGTTACGCTGCCACCGCCGAACGTCGGCTGGAACGCCCCCAGGACGGGGAAGTTCGTCGAGACGGTGTCTCCCGTGACGTAGGCGTTGCCGGCCCCGTCCACCGCGATGCTGGCGCCTGTGTCCAAGCCGCTGCCGCCGAGGTAGGTAGAGTAGAGGAGAGCCGACCCCGTCGCGTTTAACTTCGCTACGAAGGCGTCGCCCGGGCCGCCGCCAAACGTGGGCTGGACGACGCCCGGTGTGATAGGGAAGTTGGGCGAAGCAGTGGACCCACTGACGTAGGCGTTGCAACTGGTAGCGCACCCGGGGTCTAGCGCGATGCCAAAGCTGGTGTCCTCGCCGCTGCCGCCGAGGTAGGTGGAGTAGAGGAGCGCCGACCCCGTCGCGTTCAGCTTCGTCACGAAGGCGTCACTAGTGCCGCCGCCATACGTGGGCTGGATGACGCCCGCGGTGGTGGGGAAGTTGGCCGAACCGGTCCTTCCCGCGACGTAGGCGTTGCCGCTGCCGTCCACCGCAATGCCGACGCCGAAGTCGTCGCCGCTGCCGCCGAGGTAGGTGGAGTAGACGAGAGCGGTCCCCGTCGCGTTCAGCTTCGCCACGAAGGCGTCATCGGTGCCGCCGCCATACGTGGGCTGGAACGCCCCCGGGGTGGTGGGGAAGTTGGCCGAGCCGGTGTCTCCCGTGACGTAAGCGTTGCCGCCGCCGTCCACCGCGATGCCAAGACTGCTGTCGTCGCCGCTACCCCCGAGGTAGGTGGAGTAGAGGAGAGCCGACCCCGTCGCGTTCAGCTTCGCCACGAAAGCATTTCTCGTGCCACGGAGGGTCGTCTGGAACGCCCCCGGGGTGGTGGGGAAGTTGGGCGATTCAGTGTCTCCCGAGACGTAGGCGTTGCAGTTGGCCGTGCATCCCGGGTCTAGCGCGATGTGGCCGCCAGCATCCAAGCCGCTGCCGCCGAGGTAGGTAGAGTAGAGGAGAGCCGATCCGGTCGCGTTCAGCTTCGCCACGAAGGCATCACCCGTGCTGCCCCCAAACGTGGGCTGGAACGCCCCCGGCGTGGTGGGGAAGTTGGCCGAGCCGGCGGTTCCGGTGACGTAGGCATTGCCGGCCCCGTCCACCGCGATGCCAAAGCCAGCGTCACTGCCACTGCCGCCCAGGTAGGTGGAGTAGGCCAGCACCACCGGGTCGAGCACCAGCGGGCGGCTGGCATCATACGCGCCCACCGCGAACCGGACCTGCTCCTCCTCCACCACGTAGCCGCCCGCGACCGGCTGTCGCCCGCCCGGCCCCTCCTGGTAGATCACGGGTGCGCGCTGGACGACCGGCCCGCCCGCGGTCTGCACCACCAGGTCGCCCACCGCGTCCACCGCCAGGCGGTCCGCCCCCTCAAAGCGCAGCCGGATAGCGGTCGGGTCCGCGCCCGGCGCCACGACGAAGTCGTATTCGAGCTGCTGCCGGTCGCCGTGGTAGACCAGGTCCACCCCCGGATACACGGCCTGGTACTGCACCTGGGCGTAGGTGGGCACGTGCGTGTGCCACTGGGCCGGATCGTTGCCCACCAAGTAGTTCACCGTGCCCGGCAACGCCTGCTGCCCGACCACGGCCGGCTCGGGGTTCGCTCCCACCAGCTGCAGGCGCAGGACCGGCGCCGTCGTGGCCGCGGTCGCGTCGGGTGGGGGAGGGAGCGAGTCCCGTTGGGCGGTGGAGGCATCCCGGCCCTCTGGCGGCGGGGAGTCCGAGGCGGCGGGCGGGCGCAGGGCCAGCACGGCCTCCTGAGGAGTCAGGAACAGGGTGTAGCCAGAGCCGTGGGCGAGGAACGCGACTTGGGGGTCGGTCTGACCCGCGTTGGCCTCGAAGCTGAGCGGCAGCTGCCCGTACGCCGCCCGCAGGGCCTTCGCGGGCGGCGGCGGGGGCGCCCCGGCGGCCACCGGCGCCGCCGCCGGGCGGAAGAGGGCGAGGAGCAGCAGGAGCGATGCCATGCTGCCCGCGAGTGCCAGGAGCGCGCCCCGGGCGAGTCTGCTACTGACCACAACGGCCCCCGTATCACTAGCCAGCCCACGCTCTGTCCTATTAAACGGACCGCCGGCTCCTCCCGTTACACCCGCGCCGGCCTCACCGGGGGGCCGACGCGGGCTGCTCGCCTCCCGGCGCGACGTTCGCGCAGGCCTGGCGGCGCGGGGTGTGGCTGGCCCGCAACACGCTCGATTCGACCGCTTGAGTTGTCGAGCAATCGCCCGCGCACTTCACAGCCGTTCGGAGTATTGACAACGGCTGGATTGGTAGTATAGTGGGGTCATCTCGAAGGACCGCTCGTACCGCCTGTAGTACAACGTCTCGTAGTACCGCCTCGTACCGCTCCTCGTACAGTCGCGCGTAGCGCCGCTCGTAGTGCCTCCCATACCTCGCAGGTGGCTATGTCGGTCACACTGTTGTCCGATACCAAGCCACTGATCGCGGTGGTGCCTATCGCGTATCAGCTTGCCCGGTGGCGTCAGGTCCACACGAGCGGCCGTAGAGTCAACTAGCTAGTTGCTTCTCATCTCGACGGGGCCGGAGTTGCAGGTCACCGCCGACGGTGGCGATCGAGCTTCAGCCCCTCTGCACCCGGGCCTGGTCGACGGCCTGTGCAACAGCCAGGGGCGCGCCGGTATCGCCACATGATTAGGGCAATTCTACTGTTGCTCCCCACCCAACTGGGGCAGGTGGACACTTACCATCAATTTTATCGTTTGTCTCCGGCGGAGGTGGCATGTGCCGACAATCGTCTCCCCAAGCATTAGACAGCGCACAACCCTGCTCCGCTTCGACAATTACAAGTTGGTAAAGCTGGCTGTCATTCTGGCATCTGTTCTCCTGGCACTCAGCGCCACCCACCAGAGTCTAATACCTAGCCATCATGCTGCTGCTCAAGCCTTAGACATGTCCTGCTACACCAGCATCGACCCCTCGTATACCACCACAAATGTGAACAGCCTGATCAGCGGGCTGAACACTCCGGCTGACGTTCAAACCAGACGTGGCTTTGTCAAGAGTCAGATCTGGAGGAGCAATGATTTCCCAAGCACTGTTATGCCCGATAAGGTGACTTTGAATTCCACCGATATTCCAGTTCCGGGTTTACAGGCGCTAGCTGCTATTGACCGGCTAGATATCAACATGGCCTACGGTTTCAATGCCGTCGTCTATATCTTCCATCCCACTGTCAGCATCAACAGGCTGTTTATCTTCCATCAAGGCCATTCGGATACCCTGTCCGAGCATGGCGGGGATACCACTATTCAGTACCTGTTGAACCACGGCTATACCGTGGCAGGGTTCTATATGCCATTATGGGGACCCAACACCACGACATATCCAGGCATAACTGGTCACAATTCCATGGTCGTCCTCGAAAGCCCAACCTTTAGTCCGCTGGAGCTATTCTTAAACCCTATACCAATTACCCTAAACTATCTGAGGGCCAATTATGCTTTTACTGAGTACGACATGACCGGTATCTCTGGCGGTGGCTGGACCACTACGCTCTATGCCGCCATCGATCCCACCATTCAGCAGAGCTTCCCCGTTGCTGGTAGCTATCCGATGTACCTGTGGGCTCCACCCTGTCCGCCAGGGCCCGGAGATTACGAGCAGAATGGGGTGTCCCTCTTTAAAGACGAACTCGTCGACTACACAGAGTTATATGTCCTGGCAGGATATGGCGCAGGCAGAAAGATGGTTCAGATCAACAATCAGTATGATGCCTGCTGCTTCTTCGGCGTACTGTCCTACACCTATAAAGACATCATCAAAAACCGGGTTGCCCAGCTTGGGCAAGGATCATTCGATGTCTTCATAGACGATTCTTTCCAATGGGATCATAAGATTTCCACATATGCCCTCTCCACGGTTATCGTACCCGAACCTGCCCCGTCGATTACGGTGAGCCCGGTGATAGTCAGCCAGAACGCGAGCATCACGGTGCAGTGGGGGAGCTTTGCGGCCTACGATAGCGGCTCCTACTGGTACATGTACCGCACCGGCGACCCGGATAGCGTCACCGACTGTTGCGGCGGCTACGGCCTGGGCGCGGATGCCGTGAGCGGCTCGTTTACCGGGAGCGTGAACGCCCCGCCGCCGGGAACCTACGAGATGCGGCTGTTCAACTCCAGCGGGCGGGTGGCGCTCGGCAACCCGTTCCTAGTGCAGGCTGTCACCGCTACGCCGACCAGCACAGCCGCCACCACCACGCCGACCGGCACCGCCGCTACCGCGAGCCCGACTGGCACGGCTACGCCCACAGCGAGCGGGACTCCCGCCGCCACCGCCACGCCGACCACGACTGCGACGGCTACGCCCACAGCGAGCGGCACCCCCGCCGGCACTGCCACGCCGACCACCGCGTGGATCAGCGTGAGCCCCGCGACGGTCAGCCAGAACGCGAGCATCACGGTGCAGTGGGGCAGCTTCGCAACCTACGATAGCGGCTCCTACTGGTACATGTACCGTACCGGCGACCCGGATAGCGCCATCAACTGTTGCGGCGGCTACGGCCTGGGCGCGAATGCCGTGAGCGGCTCGTTTACCGGGAGCGTAAACGCCCCGCCGCCGGGGACTTACGAGATGCGGCTGTTCAACTCCGGCGGGCGGGTGGCGATCAGCAACAGCTTCACCGTGCAGGCGGCAGCCGCCACGCCGACCAGCACAGCCGCCACCACCACGCCGACCACGACTGGCACGGCTACGCCCACAGCGAGCGGGACTCCCGCCGCCACCGCCACGCCGATCGCGACTGCCACCCCCTCGCCCACCAATCGGGCGACGCCGACCACCACGCCCACGGCCACCCGGAGCCCGACGAGGACGGCCACGCCCATGGTCAGCGGGCCTTCCCTACGCGCATCCACGACCGGGGCCGCGGTGGGGCCGAGCCCCACGGCTACGCCGAGCGCCACGGCCGCCTCACCAAGATAGTCGGCCGACGCCCCAAACCTCAGAGTGTGAAACGCAAAGCAATGGTTCGTCAGCCGCCTGCACCCGGATGTGCGACCGGCCGTCGCCAGCTGCGAGCCGCAAGCCCGCCGAGCCACCAGGAGCCCATCGGGGCTAGACCGTTCCCATCGGCCTTCCGCGTGTGTTTTGACAGGTCCGGCAGGCGCGACTACACTGCCTGCAAGGCGCCGGCTTTGTCGCGGCGAACGCAACCGCGCGGCCGGTCCGGGCAGCGGAGGTGGCGCCGATGGCGCGGGGCGCGGTAATCAGGCGGAGCGGCCGTTGGCGCGCGGTCGTCCTCGGCATGGGCTTGGTGGTGCTGGCGGCCTGCGGCGGACCAGCGGCGAGCGGCGGGGGGACGGGCGGCGCCAATAGCGGCGCGGCCGGCAGCGCGAGCGGCGCCGCCAGCCCGCCCGCGAGCCCGTTTACCTACGCGGCTGCCGACCGCGATCAGGTGCTGCGCGACGGCGCGGAGCGCGAGGGCGCACTCACCTGGTACACGTCCGGCACTCTTAGCGTCGTCCAGGCGCTGGCCCACACTTTCGAGACACGGTATCCCGACGTCAAGGTTGACATCACCCGCGCCGACGACAGCACGATCATCACGAAGGTCACCGAGGAGGGCCGCGCCGGGCGCCCGACGGTCGACGTCGTCGAGACGACAGTGCCTGGCCTCAAGGTGATGAAGGAGGCCGACCTCTTCGCCGAGTACTACCTGCCAAACGCCGGCGCGTACCCGGCCGCGGCCAAGGAGCCCGGTAGCGGCCAGACTATCTACTGGGCCGTCGACCGCGAGCACTACTATAGCTTCGCCTACAATACAACCCTGCTGCCCGCGAGCGCCGTGCCACACGATTTCGCGGGGCTCCTCGCGCCGGCCCTCAAAGGCCAGATGGCAATCCCCGGGACGAGCACCGGCGTGAACTTCATCGGCTCGGTGCAGGCCTCGCAGGCGCCCGACTACCTAGCTCGCCTGGCGCAGCAGAACATGAAGGTGCAGATGATCAGCGCCGAGGCGGTGCGCACCCTCGTCGTCAAAGGGGAGATCGCCGCGTCACCCACGGTCGCCCAGGCGGGCGTCAAGCTCAACCAGGCCGAGGGCGCGCCGATCGAGTGGGTACCGCTTGCCCCGGTCACAGCCAACGCCGGCGCGGTGGCGATCATCGCGAAGGCGCCGCACCCGCACGCCGCCGCGCTGTTCGCGCAGTTCCTGCTTGGCCCCGACGGCCAGCAGATCTACAAGGACAACTACTTCGGCCTGGCCGGCACCGATCCCGGCTTCCCGCGCTGGTACCCCGACGAGGGTAAGAGCGCCCGCCAGTACGAGCAAGCCTACGAGAGCTGGAAGAAGCAGCTCACCGACCTGTTCGTCACCCCCGGGAACTGACACGCTTGCGCGGCCCCGGCCTGCCACGGGGCGGCCCGCGGCCGCCCCGCCTCAGCCGCGCTCGACTTTGACTTTCGCCGCGGGGCGGGTCTACACTCCCTCCATCGACGGCTGGCGATGTACGGCCGCGTGCTGGATTGACGCGCGGGCGCGGCCGTGGGAGGCAAGACCGATGATGCAGGCGGCCGTGTCCCGCGGAGGCTCGCACGCCCTGCCGCGCCGGGCCGCGGGGCGCGGTATGCTCGGCGTCCTGATTGCGCTAGGGGTACTGCTCGCGGCCTGCGGCAGCCCGACGGCGAGCGGTGGCGCCAGCGCGCCCGGCAGCAAGCCCTCGGGCGGCGGCATAGGGCAGGCCCAGAGCCCGGCAGCCAGCCCGCTCACCTACACGGGCGCCGACCGCCAGCAGAAGCTCGGGGCGGCCGCGCAGCAGGAGGCGGCTCTCACCTGGTACACCTCGCTCACCATCGGCGTCGCGCAGGACCTCGCCCAGCGCTTCGAAGCGAAGTACCCGCCGCTGAAGGTCGACCTGTTCCGCGCCGCCGACAACGACATCATCACCAAGGTGACCGAGGAGGCCCGCGCGGGGCGCACCGCGGCCGACGTGCTGGAGATGCCCACGCCCACGCTCCGCATCATGAAGGAGGCGGGGCTGCTCGCCGAGTACTACCTGCCGAACGCGGGCGCGTATCCGGCCGCGGCCAAGGAGCCCGGTAGCGGGCAGAACCTCTACTGGGCCGTCGACCGCGAGCACTACATCAGCTTCGGCTACAACACGAACCTGCTGCCCGCGAGCGCCGTCCCCAAGGACGTGGCGGGTCTGACGGCCCCCGCGCTGAAGAACCAGATGGCGATCGCCGGCACGACGACCGGCGTGAACTGGGTCGGCTTCCTGACCACTCAGGAGCCGCCCGACCTCTTGCCCCAGATCGCGCAGCAAAACGTCAAGATCCAGATGATCAGCGGCACTGCCCTGCTCGACCTCGTGTCGAAGGGCGAGATCGCCGCGTCGCCCACGATCTTCCAGGCCGAGGTCGAGATCGCCAAGACCAAGGGCGCGCCGGTGGAGTGGGTGCCGCTCGCGCCCGTGACCGCGAACGCCGGGGCGCTGGCGATCACCGCCCAGGCGCCCCACCCCAATGCCGCCGCATTGTTCGCCGAGTTCCTGCTGGGCGAGGAGGGCCAGGGCGTGCTGAAGCAGAACTACTTCGGCCTGGCCGGCACCGACCCCGGCTTCCCCCGCTGGTATCCCGACCAGGGCATGACCGCCGACCAGTACGAGCAGAGCTACGAGACCTGGAAGAAGCGCATGACCGAGTCGTTCGTGACCCCATGACCGTCGACGTTCGCCCGGCGGCTCCCGCCACGCGCGTGGGCTGGCTCGAGCGCCTGCGCGCCCCCACGTTTGCCGAGGGCCTGTTCCTGGCCACGCTGGCCGCCCTGCTGTTTCTCATCGGCCCGCCGATCTTCTTTCTGCTGCGCGGTAGCCTGAGCGGCACGCGTGGCAGCGCCGGCGCGCTCAATCTCGACGCCTACGCCGCCGTGCTAGGCAGCCCCAGCCTCCTCTCGTCGCTCACCGCCACGCTCGTCTTCGCGCTGCTCAGCTCGGTCGGCGCCATCGTGCTCGGCGGCCTGCTCGCCTGGATCGTCGAGCGTACCGACGCCCCCGGCAAGCAGGCGCTCTACGCCAGCACGTTCGTCGTCTTCGCCGTGCCGGGCATCATCCGCGTCGTCGGCTGGATCTTCCTGCTCGGCCCGCGCAGCGGCTACCTGAACGAGGCCGCGCGTCGCGTGTTCGGCGACGGCGCGACGTTCGACGTCTTCTCGATGGCTGGCATGGTGCTCGTGGAGTCGCTGTTCTGGGTGCCGGTCGTCTTCCTGCTGATGGCCATGCCGCTGCGCTCGATGGACCCCGCGCTCGAAGAGGCAGCGGCGATGAGCGGCGCCCGGCCCCTGCGCGTCCTGCGCAGCATCACCCTGCGCCTGGCGCTGCCGGCCGTCCTGTCGGTGCTGCTGCTCAGCTTCGTGCGCTCCATCCAGGCGTTCGAGATCCCCGTGCTGCTCGGCGTGCCGGCGGGCATCCGCGTGCTCACGACCGAGGTCTACCTGGCCGTGCGCGAGTCGCTGGTGCCCCGCTACGGCACGGCCAGCGCCTACGGCGTGCTGACGCTCGGCGTGGTGCTCGTGGGCCTCTACTTCTACAGCCGCGTCACGCGCGACGCCCATCGCTTCGCCACGGTCACCGGCAAGGGCTTCCGCCCGCGCGTGCAGGAGCTGGGGCCGTGGCGCTACCCGGCCGCCGCGCTGGTGTTCCTGGTCGTGGCGGTGCAGCTCCTGCCGATCCTGGCGCTGGCCGCGGTGTCGGTGTCGCGCTCGATCAGCACGGCGGGCAGCTTCTGGACCGCGCTGACGCTGGAGCACTACGCCGCTGTGCTGAGCAGCCCCGCGCTCCTCGCCAGCTTCCGCAACAGCCTCCTGGTGGGGGTGTTCGCCGCCAGCGGCGCCGTGGTGCTGAGCGTGCTGGTGGCCTGGCTGATGGCCCGCACGCGCATCCCCGGCCGCTACGCGCTCGACCAGCTCGCCTCCGTGCCGATGGCCTTCCCCGGCGTGGTGCTGGGCGTCGCCTTCCTGCAAACCTACCTGACGCTGCCCATTCCCATCTACGGCACGATCTGGCTGCTCGTGGTCGCGTTCGCGGTGAGCTTCCTGCCCTACGCGATGCGCTACAGCTACCCCGGTATCCTGCAGATCCACCCGGAGCTAGAGGAAAGCGCTCAGACGAGCGGCGCGTCGTGGTGGCGCACGTTTACGCGCATCGTGGTGCCGCTGCTGTTCCCTGCCCTGTTCGGCGGCTGGATCTTCATCTTCCTGATCACCGTGCGTGAGCTGTCGATCGCCGCGCTGCTGTACACGCAGCAGTCGCAGGTCGTGGCGACCACTATCCTCGACTTGTGGGTGAACGGCAGCACGAGCCAGCTCAGCGCCTTCGCGATGGTGGTGATCGGCGTGATGACGCCGCTCTCGATGCTGCTCTACCGCCTCAGCCGCCGCTTCGGCGTCCAGCTCTAGCCCGAGCCATTCAGCCAGACCGCGGACGGGCGCGGTCGGCTTGGCCGCGCTGGCACCCCGATCCGGCGGGGGGGCGCTGCTTGCTGCGCCCCCCCGCCTTCACCAGACCCGGCGCAGGTCGAGCACGAAGCCGGGCAGCACTGGGTCGCCTGCTAGCGTTTCGGGGTTATTGAGCTGCTCGACGGATACGCCCGGGCGGTAGACGTAGACACGGCGCTCCGGGGGATAGAGCAGCCAGCCGAGGCGCGCGCCGTTCGCCAGGTACTCTTCCATCTTGGCCTGCACGTCGGACAGCCGATCCGACGGCGACCACAGCTCCAGCACGAAGTCCGGGCACACGGGCAGGAACCGATCTCGCTGGTGGGCCGAGAAGTGCGGCACCTTCTCTTTCGGCAGCCACGCCGCATCGGGAGAGCGGACCGCTCCGTTGGGCAACCGGAAGCCGGTCGAGGAGTCGCATCCGTAGCCGGTCCCGTTCTCGATGGCCCCGTTTGCGAGCTGCCGGCTGATCTCAAGGTTGCGGTGGCCGGCCCCCCATCCTGTCGGCGGCATGACAAGCAGCTCTCCTTCGGCGTTGCGCTCAAGTCGCAGGTCGCGGTTGAGCTGACAGAACTCGTAGAACTGCTCTTCCGTCAGGTCGAGCGCGGGCCGCAGCCGCAACACGAGCGGCCAACCCGAGCGGTCTGGCGGCGCCTTGGCCTTCCGCACCGCGGTGTCCATCACCTGTTTCCTATCCCCGCTCGCCGATCGAGCGGACTGCCGGTGGCCACATTATCGCCCGGCCGACAGGGTAGTGGGCGAGGCGTCGTAGCGAAAGAGGCGGGCGGGGCGCTTGCTGGCGCGGTCGTGCTGGCCGGGGACGACGGTCAGGCCGGGGAAGCGCGCTTGCATGGCGCGCGGGAAGTTCGTGGGGTCGTAGGGGCGCTCCTGAATTGCCTCATACACACGACGTAACTGTGTCATGGTGAAGCTCGGTGGAAGCATCTGGAAGGCGACCGGCGCGTAGTCGAGCTTGTGGCGCAGCCGCTCGTGCGCGGCTTGAATGATCCGCGCGTGGTCGAAAGCCAGCATTCCCCCCGCGGGCAGATGGTGAATGGCCCACCAGCGCGCGGCGGCCACGTTCCGCCCCGCCTCGGGCTCAGACGCGTCCAGACGGAACAGCGCGTAGTAGGCGACGGAGAGCGTGCGGCCGAGCGGGTCGCGGTCGAGCGCGTCGAAGGTGTAGAGCTGCTCCAGGTAGGATTCCACCAGGCCGGTGCGCTCACGCAGCAGACGGCGGGCGCAGTCGGCCAGCCGTTCGTCGGCGTGCAGCACACCGCCCGGCAGCGCCCACTGCCAGGCGAACGGGGGCGGCAGCCGGCGTACCAGCAGCACCTCCAGCTGCCACGCCGTCTCACTCGGTCGCAGTCGGCAGCACACCACGTCGACCGCAACCCCCACCCGCGGGACACCGCCGGGCTCGCTCATGTCCTCGCCACAACAACTGTAATGCACGCAATTGTAGACCATGCATTACTCGGAGCCAAGGCGAGGCGCCCGTAGCAACCGCGCCACCGGTTGTTCTGACCGACGTAGGGAAGGCTTTTCGGTCCGCGGGCCCTGCCCGCGCGCCTAACGGGCGTGGGTCGGGTCGACGAACAGGCTCTCGGGGGCCAGGCGACTGCGGATCAAGCCCTGCTCGTGCGAGTAGGCAATGAACCGCTCCAGGTTAGCGCGGTTGCGCGCGAGCCCGTATGGCCACGAGTCCGGCGCGAGCTGGCGCCGCTGGTCCTCGAAGGCCTGGCGGCCCCAGGCGAGCACCGACCAGTTCGGGTCGTCGTAGTAGCCGTAGCAGATCGCCTTGGCGCGCTCGAAGGCGGCCAGGAACGCCCCGGGCAGCCAGGGATGCTCGCGCACCAGCGCCTCCTTGAAGGCGACGACGTGCATGATCGGCCACCAGCCGTTGCGCTGAAAGTACGCCTGCTCCTCGGCGCGTGGATCGGCGAACAGATGACGAACGCGCGGGCCAGCTTCCAGAATGACGCGCGGGGGATGCGGCAGCGCGACGCCGTCGACGCCGCCCTCGAGCAGCAGGGCGCCTAGCGACTGGCCGGCCGGCACCTGCTCCACCCGCACGTCCGGCGGGTACTCGACCGGCACCGCCTCCTCGCTCGACGTGACCCAGGTGACGTCCTTCCAGGGCACGCCGTATTCGTGCGCCAGGTCGCCCTTCGCCAACACGGAGAGGGTCGTCTGATAGCTGCTCAACCCCACGCGCCGGCCGGCGAGGTCCGCCGGCCCCGCGATCCCGGCGTTTGCATTGACGTAAATGCGAGACTGACTGAACAGGCGGCGTGGGAAGACGGGGATAGCGACGTAGGGCAGGCCGCGGTCGCGCGCCAGCAGGTACGACGAGCACGACAACTCGCCCACGTCGAACTCGCCGGCCAGCATACGCTCGTGACGGCGCAGCCCGTGGCGCCCGGGCGCCGATTGGCCCACGTTCAGCACGGTGAGATCGACGCCCTCGGGAGCGACCGTGCCGTCGAAGAACGGGACGTGGCGGTCGTAGTGCTCCAGCGCGATGGTGAGCGGCAGGTTAGCCATGCGTAGCCCTCCGCTTTCAGCGTTCGGCGAGCCGGGTCCGCTCGCCGATTATAGCGTCGCGTGGACCCGGCAACGTTCCTTGCGGCACCCCGCAAGCCGCAATATGCTGAATGGCGGGTTCGCACATCACGCGGCGACGAGGCAGGAAGCTTGGCAGATACGGTACTGGTGGTCGACGACGACGTGGGCTTGCAAGAAACCCTGGCGGCGGTCCTGCAGCTCGAGGGGTACGACGTGGTCGTGGCGGGCGATGGCCTGGAGGCGCTAGCGAAGCTGAGCGTGCAGCGGCCCGCGGTCATCGTGCTCGACTGGGCGATGCCGCGCATGGACGGCCCGGCCTTCACGGCGGCGCTGCAACAGCGCGGGCTGCACCCGGGCATCCCCGTCCTCCTGCTCACGGCCGACGGCCGCGCCCACCAAAAGGCGGCGCAAGTGGGCGCCGACGGCTGCATGGCGAAGCCGTTCGAGATCACCGAGCTATTGGACGAGGTGGCGCGCCTGGCGGCGAGCTAGCGCCGATCACGGCGGCTAGCAGGAGCGGGCCAGCGGGCAGTTGCCGGCGGGCGCCGTCAGCGGCCCGACCGGCGCGACGCTGGGGGCCAGCGGGCTGGGCGCCGGGCCAAACGCGCTGCTGCCGTAGCCGCTCGAGCCAGGGCCGGGCGAGCCGGGCAGGATCGCCGGTGGGGCGGCAGGGCTCACTGGGGCGCCCGCGGCACCGCTCACGCTGCTCATGCTGAGGCAGCCGGTGAGTGTGCCGGGGCAGGGCGTCGTCGTTACCGCCGCGTTCGGCGGGGCGATGAAGGTCGAGCGGTAGATCGTCATCTGCTGCGTCGTGCCGCCCGGTCCCGCCACGTTGACTGTCTGCACCGCCGGCGTCAGGTCCGATGCCGTGCTCGCGGGCTGCGCCGTGGCGCTCACGAGAATGTCGTCCTGCGCGTCCAGCGTGCGTCCGCTGCTGTCCATCAGGCGGGCGTAGACGGTGCGCTGGCCCTCGCCGGGCGCCAGCGTCCACGGCAGGCTCGGCGCGTAGTCGAACGTCTGGGCGTAAGCGAAGTCGGGGCTGTTGCTCAACGTGACCTGGGTGATGTTCCGCGCCGGGCCCAGGCAGTAATCGCTGACCTGCGGGTAGACGTACACGATCACGTCGCTGACCGGGCTAGCAGCCGCCTCGCCGTTGATGACGATCGGGGCCACCGTGGGCCGCTGGCCCACCTCCAGCGCCCAGTAGGAGACGCCGTCGGGCGTCTGGCCGCGGCCCACGCCCATCTCGCGGATGGTGTCGTCCAGCATGATCGCGCGATGACCGGGGCTGTCGTACCAGCCGCGAGCGATGTCGTCGGCGCTCTCCAGCGCGCCGAAGGAGACGTTCTCGCCGCCGCCGCAAGTGTCGTACCCCGCGGCACCCATACGGTCGGAGGGCCGCGCGCCGAATGGCCCGACGTGGCTCATGGTGCGGCTCTGGGCCATGCCGTCGGCGTGGCGTTGGGCGGCGAGCGTTAGCTGCGCCTGGAGGTGCAGCGGCGGGCGGCCGTTCTGGGCGCGGATGCTGTTCACCGCCTCGGCGAGCCGCGCCAGGTCTGGGGCCAGGCTCGCGCGCAGGCTGGGCGCGGTCCCCGCCGCGCTCGGGCTCACCGCTCCCAGCGCCGCGCTGCTAGCCGTCGGCGGCGGGGCGCTCGGGCCAGGCGGCGCGAGCGGCGGCGTGCTGTCGGTGGACGTTCCCGCCGCGGGCGGCGCGGCGAAGGGGGAACCCTGCGCGTCCACCGGGCCGACACTGCTCAGCCCCCACGCGAGGCCGACGAGCAGCACCCCCAGCGCGCGCCAGGGCGGCACGCGCCTGCGGACATGAGCGGAACGTAACGGTCGGCGACTCGCCGCGCGGTCCGGCTCGTGCACGGCCTTCTCCTGCCAGACGCGAGCAGTCTCTCCCGACGGCGCTGCACGGCCGTGCGGGCGCGGCGCGGGCCGCCCCGGGCCCGGCCATTGCGCCCATTATACGAAACGCGGGTCCAGCGCGAGCAGGCGCCGTCGCACGGCCGGCGGGCAGCGTCGGGCGCTGACCGGCGCGCGAGAGGGGCTCGCCAGACTCGGAGTGGCCGCCGGGGTATACTTCGTCGCTGGCACACGGTTGCCGCGCGTGTGCCACTACGTCCCCGGCGGCGCCGAGCGTGCGGTGTCGGCGCCGGGCCGGCGCTAGAAAGGAGCGGACGATGGCTCGGAGGCGTCTGTTCGCGGTGCTGCTCGCGTTGAGCGTGGCGCTGGTGCCTCTGCGGACGGTAGCCCAGGGGCAGGCCGCCGCGCCCGTGGCGCTAGCGGCGCTGTTCCCGGCCGACACGGTCGGCTATCTGGAGATCCAGCTGCGACCGGGCGACGACCAGGGGCCGCGGCTGGCGCGGCTGCTGGGCCTGCTGACCGATCTCGCGCCCGACGAGGAGCAGTGGGCCTGGGTCCGCCTCGCGCCACGGGTGGCGCGCGCGCTGGCCCTGGGCGCCTGGGCGCGCGGCGACGCGGTTGGCGTGGTCGGCGCGCTGGCCGCCGACGACCCGGGCGCCGTCCTCAGCTTCGTCGCGCGCGCCTCCGAGGACGCCGTGCCGGACGAGCCCTACGGCGACGTGGCGATCGTCCGGATGGGGCGGAACGGCGGGCTCTACGCGGCCGCCGTCGGCAGCTACCTCCTGGCGGCGAACGACCGCGCCGCCCTCACCGCGACCGTCGACCGCGTGCGCGCGGGCGCGAGCGCCGGGCCGGGGCTCGGCGGCGCGACGGGCTACCGCGCCGCGACCGGGCGCCTGCCCGCCAGCCGCTTCGTCACGGGCTATCTCGACGGCCCCGGCTTCGCCGGCTGGCTCGCCAGCCTCACGCCGGCCGAGGGCGCCCCGCCGCCCGGCGCGGCCCCGGCGCCGGCGGCCGGCGCTCCGGGCCGTCAGCCGCCTCCCGGCGCCGCGGGGATGCTGCCAGGCGGGGCGACGGGCCTGGCGAGCTTCGGGGAGCTGATGGCGCGCGGCCTGGCCAACGGCGTGCCGGACCTGCCGGACGAGCTGGACCGGCTGCGGGCGGGCAGTCTCGCGCTGAGCGTCACCGCCGCCCCGGAGGGCCTGCGGCTCGTCGTGGACACGCCGGTCGCCTGGCAGGCGACGCAGCAGCCCGCCAGCACGGAGGGCGCGCTGCACTTCGTGCCGCCCGGCGCGCTGGCCGCGGGGGCCGGCACCAATTTCGCCGCGGCACTGCGTCCCATCGTCGAGGGGCCGTCCACGATCCACGAGATGCTGCCGCCGGGCGTCGACTGGCAAGCGGACCTGCTGGACTGGATGGATGGCGAGTTCGGCCTGGCGCTGCTGCCGCCGAGCGGCGGCGAAGGCACGGCCGCTGTTCTCCCGCAGGTCGTCGCGCTGTTCGAGGTCCGCGACCCGCCGAGCGTCGAGGGCAAGCTGCGCGATCTGGTGCGCGCGGTGGAGAGCGCGGCGGACCTGCCGTTCGGCGAGCCGGTCGAGGAGCGCCAGGGCGACGTGGTGGTCCGCCGGCTGCCGCTGTCGGAGGATCTCAATATCACCTGGGGCTATCTGGGCCGCTGGCTGTTCATCACCACGGGCACCGCGACGACGCTGGTGCAGGGCTCCGCGGCGGGCGGGCTGCCCGCGAGCCCTACCTATAGCCGGCTGGCGCGGGCCTTGCCGTCACCCAACGTGGGCGTCTACTATGCCGACCTCGCGGGCCTCGTAAGCTGGCTGGGCGGGGTGATGGGCGACCGGTTCCCGCTCAACGGCGAGGGGGCCGAGCGCTGGCGCGACCTGGTGGGCTTGCTCGGCGGCGTGGCCGGCACGACGGGCCTCCCCCGCGACGGCTGGATCGAGTCGGCCGCCGTGCTCGAGCTGCACTGGTAGGGCTCGCCCGCGCCTTCCCTAACCGGTTGCGCGCGGCCCTTCCGCCTATAATGCGCCTGGCGAGCGGCGCCTCGCCCACGGCCCGTGCGGCGCGCCGGGCCACTGGATGGGAGGGAGCAGCACATATGGAAGGCGTGATCATCTTCCTGATCGTAGTGGCGATCATTATCATCACCGCCTCGCTGCGGATCTGCTCGGAGTGGGAGCGCAAGGTCGTCTTGCGGCTGGGCCGCTTTGCCGGCGTGCGCGGGCCGGGGATCTTCTTCCTGCTGCCGTTCGTCGAGCGCACGCCGTTCACGGTGGACCTACGCACGGTGACCAGCTCCTTCACGGCCGAGCAGACGCTGACCCGCGACAACGTGCCCGTCAACGTCGACACGGTCATCTACTGGCGCGTGATCGATCCCAGCCGGGCGGTGCTGCAGGTCGAGGACTATCGCGCCGCCGTGCTGGGTGCGGCACAGACCGCGCTGCGCGACATCATCGGCCGCAGCAACCTCAGCGAGGTGCTCTCGGAGCGGCAGGCGATCGACGAGGAGCTAACGCGCGTGCTCGACGCGCAGACCGAGCCCTGGGGCGTGAAGGCCACCGCTGTGCTGATGCGCGACATCAAGATCCCCGACGCGCTCCAGGACGCGATGAGCCGCGTGGCGCAGGCCGAGCGCGAGCGCGACGCGCGCGTCATCCTGGGCGAGAGCGAGCGGCTGATCGCCGAGCGGTTCGCCGAGGCGGGCCTGGTCTACCACGACAACCCGATGGCCCTGCACCTGCGCGGCATGAACATGCTGTACGAGACGATGCGGCAGAACCCCGGCTCCATCGTGATCATCCCGTCGTCGGCCGTGGAGTCGATGTCGCTCGGCGGCATGACCGGCCTGACGGCGCTCGCCACGGAGGCCGAGCGGCAGGCGCCGTCGAGCCAGCAGGGCTAGGGGACCGCGCCGGCAAGGGCGATTAACCGTAAGCCCGCCAGCAGCCGGCTCGGGCGCTGCGCGCGGCCCGGCAGGGCGTTTGTGACATAACGCCATGAGGGAGCATGACCGCCCGTCAGCCGTCCGAGCCGTCGTCGTCAACAACCCGGAAGGCGCCCACGTTGGCGACGATGCTCCAGCCGCGGATATGGACCGTGACGATGCCGTTTAGCGCGGTCTTCGTGACGAAGCCGCGCGTGCCCAGAGGTAGATCGGGATAGCGGTCCAACGTTTCGATCAGCTCGACCTCGTCGCCCGCGAGCATCAGCGGCACCGTCATGCCAATCGCGTCTCCTTCGCGTCGATCGCGCGGCCGCGGCCGCTCACCCACCGCCTTCGCCCCGGCCATGCGCTGGCCAAGCGCGCGTGGCGGCCTGTACAGCGCGGCCCCGGCTGGGCGCCAGCAGCCACGGGCCGCCGGATCAGGCGACGGTGCAAGATGCGGGCCGCGCCACTTCTCAGCCTCAGCTTTCGGCAACGGGTCGGGGAGCCGGATCAGGCGACGGTGCAAGATGCGGGCCGCGCCGGTAGGCGCTTGCCTGCGTTACGCTTATGATAATCTTCCTTATCAAAAGCGTAACCCGGCGGCCGCGCCGCCCGCCCCGCCAGTCACTCGGCTGCCCCCGCGCCCGCCCGCCCGGGCGCCGCGAGCGGCACGGTCAGCGTGAAGCGGCTCCCCTGCCCGGGGGTGCTCTCGACCGCGACGCGCCCCCCGTGCAGCGTGGCGACCTGCCGCACGATAGCCAGGCCGAGGCCCAGCCCGCCGTGCTCGCGGCTCAGGCCTTGGCTCACCTGGTAGAACCGCTCGAAGATCCGCTCGTGGTGCGCGGGCGCGATACCCGGGCCCGCGTCCGTTACCGTGAGCCGCGCCTCGGGCCCGGCGGCCGCAAGCGTAACTGCCACGCGCCCGTTGCGCGGCGAGAACGCCACGGCGTTCTCCACCAGGTGGCGCGCGGCCGCCGCTAGTGCGAGCGGCGCGCCGTGGATGGAGAGCGGCGTCGGCGGCGGCTCGTAGGCCAGACTGACGCCCTGCGCCTGGCAACGCGGGCCGACGGCGGCAATCGCCTGGCCGACGGGGCCCCGCAGGTCGAGTGGCTGGAGCCGCGGCGCCGGCGCGACGAGCAGGAGCACGTCTTCGAGCAGCCGCGCCAGGCGCGTGGAGCCGGTGGTGATCTCGCGCAGAAAGGCGTCGAGGCGCTCGGGCGCCAGGTCGTCGCCGCGCGCCCGCAGCAGCTCGGCGTAGCCGAGCACCAGCGACAGCGGCGTGCGCAGCTCGTGGCCCACCAGGGTCAGCACTTGATCCTTGAACCGGTCCAGCTCGCTCTGCGCCGCGGCCCGGGCGCGCTGGTGGGTGCGCAGGGCCGCCTGGCAGCGCGCCACCAGCTCGGCCGGGTCGAATGGCTTGCCGAGATAATCCACCGCGCCCAGGCCCAGCCCCGCGACCTTGTCCTCGGTCTCGCCGCGGGCGCTCAGGAACAGCACCGGCACGTCGCGCAGCCGCGGCTCGGCGCTTAGCTCGCGGCAGAGGTCGAAGCCGCTGGCGCCCGGCAGCATGACGTCCAGCACGATCAGGTCGGGCGTCCAGTCCGCGAGCGTCGCGCGCGCCGCGGGCACGTCGGCCGCCGCGCGGACCGCCATGCCTTCGAGGACCAGGTTATCGTGGACGAGCCGGCGCAGGTTAGCGTCGTCGTCCACGACCAATACTTGTGGCACGCTAGACGGCAGCGGTGGCAGCGGCGGGTCATTCATCGCGCGAGCCTACCTCCGCGGCGGGCGGGCGCTGCCGCCGCCCCCAGGCGCCGCGTGTCTCAGCGGCACAACAAACGCCAGTATACTGTCTATCATATTGTCAGCCGAACGCGCCGGACGCCCCGCGGAGAGCGAGCGATGAGTACAGAAGGGCCGGCCGGGGCGCTCGCCGGCGCGCGGCGCGCGTTGGCCGAGACCCAGCGCATGAGCCTCCAGGCCAAGCTCAGCCTGCTCCTGGGCGTCGTCGCGATGCTGCCGCTGCTGATCCTCGGCCTGGCGCTCGTCAGCGTCAGCCGCGAGGCGCTGCGCGTCGATGCGCTGAACGCGGCCGCGGGCTCCGCGCAGCTCGGGGCGGGCTTGGCGCAGCGCTACGTGATGGACGCCCGCCACGTCATCGAGGAGGTGGCTGGGCGGCCCATCGTCGTCGCGGCGGCCCGCGCCGGCGACACGGCGACCATGGAGGCCGTCCTCAACCGCCAGCTCCGCCAATTCAACGAACAGTTCGATACGTTTGTCTGGCGCGACAGCAACGGCGACCTCCGCGCCCGCGCCGGCAGCACGGCCGCCGCACGCGAGATCGCGGCCGGCCGCCTGCAGCGCGAGGCATTCGCGGCGGCGCTGCTCCAGCCGGGCAGCAGTGTAGGCCCGGCCAACCGCTCGGCCGTAAGCGGCCGGCCGGTCGTCCCGATCGCGGCCGCCATCCGCGACGGCGACACGACGCGCGGCGCCATCGTCGGCACGATCGACCTCACCACGCTCGGCGATACACTCTCCCGCTTCCGGCCGGACCCCTCGCGCTCGCTGAGCATTGTCGATCTGAACAACGGCACGTATCTGGCGCACCCAGATGCCGCCCGGCTGCTGCAGCCCGCGGACGACCTGAGCGCCGCCCTGCCGCCCTTGCGGGCCGGCCAGTCGGGCGCCCTGGAGACTGAAGCGGGCCCGGGCGGACCCAGTCTGCTTGGTTACGTCGCCCTGCCCGTAATCGGCTGGGGGGTAGTCGTGGCCGAGCCGCGCGAGGTGGCGCTGGGGGCCGCGACCGACGTGCAGCAGAGCGGCCAGGTGCTGCTCGTGCTGACCGGGCTGCTGGCGATGCTGCTCGGTTGGCTGGTGGGACGGCGCCTGAGTCAGCCGCTCCGGGCGCTGCAGCACGCGACCGCCCGCGTGGCCGCCGGCGAGTTGGGCGCGACGGTGCCCGTGCGCGGCCACGACGAGGTGGGCCAGGTGGCCGCGAGCTTCAACCGGATGAGTGCTGAGCTGGCGGGCGCGCACGCGGCGGAGGCCGAGGCGCGGCACGCGGCCGAGGCGCTCGCCGCCCGGGAGGCGCTGACTAACCGGATCAATGCCCGCGTGCGCGCCTCGCTCGACGTGGACGCCATCCTGCGCGCCACGCTGGAAGAGCTGGGCGTCGCGCTCGGCGCCGCGCGCGCGTTCTTGCATCTCGAGCGCGACGCCGGCCACCAGCTACCGTTCACCTACGAATGGACCCGGCCCGGCGTCGAGCCGGCCAGCGCCTATCGGCCGCGGCGGCTCGCGATCGCCGAGATGGCCGTGCGCGCGCGGCGCGCCGTGGCCGTCTCGGACCTGGAACGAGACCCGCACCTCGCCGGGCTCGGGCTAGGCCCACGGGAGCGCACGCCGCAGCACACCTGGGCGGTGATCGTGGCGCCGCTGTTCCACGGCGACACCTTGCTCGGCGTGCTCGGCATCCACGAGGTGGGCGGCCCTCGCATCTGGACGGCGGACGAGATCGCGCTCACCGAGGCGGTCGCGGGCGAGGCCGCCGTGGCGCTGGCCAACGCGCGGCTGTACGAGGCGGCCCAGGCCCGAGCGCAGCGCCTGGCCGCCGTGGCCCAGATCAACCGCGCGATCAGCGCCCGCCTCGATCTCAGCGCGCTCACCGTGGTCGTCGGCGACGCGCTCGGTCAGATCGTACCGTTCGAGAGTCTCGGCCTGATTCGGCTCGATCCCGACGGCCAGACCTACCGGGTGCTCTCGCACACCGCGCACGTCGTCGCGCCCCCGGGCAGCGGCGGCCGCATTCCCGTGGCGGGCAGCCGCGTGGCGGAGCTGCTCGCCAACCCAGCTCCCATCATCAAGGACGATCTCGCCACGACGACGCGCCCGCTCACGCCGCAGGAAGAGCAGCTACGGGCGACGGGGTATCACTCCAACGTGCTGGTGCCCATTTGCGCGCAGCCCGAGCGGCCGGGCGCGCCCGGCCGCCTCCTCGGCGCGCTCGGGCTGGCCAGCCGCGAGCGCGACCGCTATGGACCGGCCGAGCTGGAGGTGCTGGCGCCGATTGCCGAGCAGCTCGCGGTGGCGCTGCGCAACGTCGAGCTATACGCCGAGGTCGTGGCCGGGCAGGACCGACTGAAGACGATCGTCGGGGGTATCGCCGACGGCGTGCTGGTGGCCGACCCGAGCGGCCGCATTAGCCTGTGGAACCCGGCCGCCGAGCGGCTGCTCGGCTTTCGCGCCGCGGACGTGCTCGGCCGCCCCTGGCCCGCGGTGATCCAGGGGCGCGACGCCAGCGGCCAGCCCCTCGCCGAGGCGGCCGAGTCCTGGCAGCAAGCCGACAGCGTGGTCTATGCCGACGCCCAGTTCCTGACCTGCAGCGGCACTGAGCTGTGGGTGAGCGTCAGCCTGGCGCCGCTGGTCGTCGCCGACGAGCGGCACTGGGTGATGGTGTTCCGCGACATCTCCGCCTACAAGCAGGTCGAGCAGCTCAAGTCGGACTTCGTGGCGACCGTCTCGCACGAGCTGCGCACGCCGCTGGCATCGATCAAAGGCTACGCGGCGACGCTGCTGCAGCGGCGCGACCGCCTGCCGCCGGCGGTGCGCGACGACTACCTGACGATCATCAACGACGAGGCGAACCGGCTGAACGCGCTGGTCAACGACCTGCTAGAGGTCGCGCGGCTAGAGCGCGGCGAGGTGCAACCGGAAGGAATGCGGACCGCGCTGCGGCCGATCGTGGAGCGAGTCGTCGCTCGCCTCGCCCTCGCTCACGCCGCGACGAACGGCGCGACGGTTTCAGGGCCTGCCAACAGCACGCGGAGCGCCGAGGACGCGCTTGGCGCCGCCCTCGCGCTGGATGGGGCAGCGCCCCGCGAGCCGGGGGGGGAGGAGGGCGGCGCTCCGGCCGTCGACGGCGCGACCTGGGACGCCGCGAGCACCACGGGCGAGGGCGCCGCGCCGCGCCTCGTCGTCGCCGTGCCGCCCGACCTGGCCGCGTGGGCAGCGCCCGACCGGCTCGAGCAGGTGGTGACCAACCTGCTCGAGAATGCGATCAAATACTCCCCGCGCGGCGGCACGATTCGCGTCGCGGCTGGTCCGCGCGGGGCCGACACGGTCTACCTGGCCGTGAGCGACGAAGGAATCGGCATTCCCCAGGAGCGACACGGTGAGCTGTTCCGGCCATTCGCGCGCGTGGAGCACGTCCTGACGCGGCAGACCCAGGGCGCGGGCCTCGGGCTCTACATCTGCAAGCAGCTCGTCGAGCGCATGGGCGGCACGATCGCGCTCGCCAGCGCCCCCGGCCGTGGCACCACCGTCACCGTCACGCTACGGGCTGCCTAGTGACTGTGCCCGCAGCCGCAGGTGCCGTGCCCGCAGCCGCAGCCGCCGCCCGTGGGCAGGCCCTGCACGCCACGCAGCATAAAGCCGCCGCCCATCAGACTCTCGCTGTAGTCGATCTCTGCGTCGTCCAGATACGGCGAGCTCGCCGGATCGACCACCAGGCGCACGAGGCCCGCGTCGACGACCGTGTCCCCGGTATCGGGCTCGCTGACCAGCATCATGCCGTACGGCTGATGGCCGTTCTGCGGGTCCACCCACACGCGGACCATCGTCTCCGCGCCGTCGCGCTCGGTCAGCAGCTCGCTGAGCTTACCCTGGGCCGCTTCGGAAACCGTCAGCATTGTCCCTCACCTCATATGTGCGTCGCGCGTGCGCTCACCGCGTTCGACGACGGGGTCGTGGTTAGGCTACCGCGCCGGCCCCCTCGACGGGAAGGCGCAAGCATGGGTCCACGGCTGCTGCCGGCTCAAGCGCCCTGGCGCTCGCCGGTCGGGTCGTGCGCCGTCCGCGGAGCGGCAGCCAGCAGCAGCGTGGCCTCGTGGCCACAGCCCAGCGCCCGGCAGTCGCCGAACGTCGAGCGGAGCGCCCACAGGACCAGCGCCAGGCCCGGCTCCCCGCGCGCGGCGATGGCGCTGGTGGGCAGCGTGAGCAGCCGCTCCAGCCGGCCGAGAAAATAGTGCCCCAGCGGGCCACGCTGGGGCATTCCGGCCAGGCCGTCCATTGCTCCTCCGCTGTCGCACTCGGAGTATAACGTAGCAAAGCCTTTTGCGCTTCGTCAACCAAGCGGTTGTCAAAATGCCACAAGCGTTGCCCCCGCCGCGCCGGGCGCGCTAGTATCCTCGCACGGGGCGCCAATGGCGTCGGCCGCCTGGCGGCGGATTGGGCGGCTGACGCCGCGTGTCGAGCCGCGGCCGCGGTGTGGCTCCCCGCTAAGAGGCTGCTACATGACCCGATCGGCTACCCGCCTGGCCCTAGTACGTCAGCTCAAGTGCCACGGGCCCCAGACGGCGGCTGCGCTGGCGGCCGCTGTCGGCGTGAGCGCCGTCGCCGTACGCAAGCACCTCGCCGCGCTCGCCGGCGAGGGCGCCGTCGCGATCGAGCGCGTGCGCCAGCCGGTCGGCCGCCCGGCCTACCACTACCGCCTGACGGAAGCGGCCGCGGCCTACTTCCCGCAAGGCCACCACTCGTTGCTGCTAGGCGTGCTGGCCGCTCTCGACCGCGCCGGCCCGACGGCGCTCGAAGACACACTGGCCGCGTGCAGCGCCCAGGCCCGCCTGGATTACGGCGCGCGGCTCGCGGGCAAGCCGCTGGCCGAGCGCGTGACCGAGCTGGCCCGCCTGCGCGATGCCGAGGGGTTTCTCACCACGGTAGAGCGTGAGGGCGACGTGCTTACCCTGCGCGAGCACCACTGCCCGGTCCGCGACGTGGCCGAGCGCTATCCCGCAGCCTGCCGCTGCGAGCAGCAGCTGTTCCGCGACCTGCTGGGCGCCGATGTCGAGTACGCCGCAAGCCTGCTCGAAGGCGCCCCCGCCTGCGCCTACCGCATCCCCCTCGCGGTCGTCGAGCCGACCGCCGGGGGGTAGGCCCACTCCGCGCGCCCCGGCTGGCCCCCCGCTCCCGCCGCGCGCGGCCTCCGCGCTTGCAGCCGCCGTCACAACCGGCTAAGATGTTGCGGGCAAAGAACTCCTAATTCTGTCTATAAGGCAAAAGCGCTTAGCGCCGCGCCGCTCGGCCGGTGCGTCGCACGCTGTGCCGCCGGAGCGGGCTCGATGTCCCAGCCAGCCGTTACCGCGCCGCCGCGCGGCAGCCGCCGCGCCGAGTACCTCCTGGGCTTCGGCCTCTTGCTGCTGATCGCCGTGGTGGGCCTCTTTATCGTCAAATGGAGCCCGTACTGGGCGCGCGCGTTTACCGTGGCGGGCAGCCATACGCTGGGCAACCCGATTATGTACGGCGGTGAGACGGCGCCGCCCGCCGCGTCGCTGGCCGCGGCGCTCGACTACGCGCAGCGCTACTTCCTGGCCGTCTGGCAGGCCATGCTGCTCGGCCTGCTGATGGCCGCCACGATCCAGAGCGTCGTGCCTCGCGACTGGCTCGCCCAGGTGCTCGGCAGCCGCTCCGCGCGCACGTCGTTGTTCGGCGGGCTGCTGGCGCTCCCGGGCATGATGTGAACGTGCTGCGCCGTCCCGGTGGTCACCGGGCTCTACAAGCGGGGCGTCTCCATCGGCTGCGCGGTCGCCTTCTTCCTCGGTAACCCGACGCTGAACCCCGCGGTGCTGGTGTTCATGCTGTTCACCATCGGCTGGCAGTGGGCGGCGCTGCGCCTCGTGCTCGGCATCGTCTTCGTCGTCGGCGGCGCGTGGCTCGCCACCCGCCTCACGCAGGGCATGGCCGTGGACAGCCAGGAAGCGGTCGTCGTAGCGGAGCCGGCGGCAGACACACGGCCGTGGCCGATCCGCTGGGTGAGCGCCTTCGTCGGGCTAGCGATCCGCTTGTTGCCCGAGTACGTCATCATCATGGGCGTGCTCGGCGCCGCGCGCGTGTTCCTGTTCCCGGCGATGGGCCCCGAGATCGGCAACAACGTGGGAGCGATTATCGCCCTGGCGCTCGCCGGCACGCTGTTCGCCATCCCGACCGCCGGCGAGATCCCGGTCGTGCAGACGATGCTCGGCTACGGCGTGGGGGCCGGCCCGGCCGGCGCCCTGCTGATGACGCTCGCGCCGCTCAGCCTGCCGTCGCTCGTCATGCTCGGCCGCACCTTCCCGACGCGGGTGCTCGTGGCGCTGGCCGCGCTCTGCGTCGCGATCGGCATCGTCGGGGGCGTGCTCGCCCTGGCGCTCGGCCTCTGAGCGCCGCAAAATCCGTAGCGCGGGTCGCTTGTCGCCCGCGGCGGCCCGCAGGCCGCAACTCCGGCGCTCCTATCGCAGACCACGAGCAGCCGCTACAGCTCCGCGACCTCGTAGTGAGCGCCCTGTGTCGGGGCCGTCTGGCTGTGCGAGCGCCTACTCACGCTCCAGCTTCTGGCCGAAGAGCGCGTCGGCCCCGTAGGTGGACGCGGCAGAGGTCAAGTTGCAGACAGGCGAGGGTTGCCCTTCGGTCGGATTGGGACCAGCCCAACGGCCGAAGGTCACATGATCGTCGTTGACGTTCTTACCCCACGTGCCCAGGAGCACGTCGACCAACGCGCCAGGTTCGTGAGGGCTGCACTTGGCGAAGTAGACTGCGTAGGTGTCTCCGTCGCGATAAACAAATCCCTTCACTACCTGGAATGAGTTGCCGCAGCACTCGCAGGTGCTCGTCTGCACGGTGCGTTCTGCTCTGAGGTTCGGCCACATGCTACCTCCTCATTGAGGATTACGTACCGCTAGCTGGAGCAGCGCATAGCCGATGGGACCAGCATACGCCTTGCGCGTGGCGCCCCGGAGGGCCACAATCGGGGAGACGGCCGCGGGCGCGGACGGCGAGGAGGATGACGATGGCACGGACACACGACATGGGCGGGCGGCCCGACGCCGGGCCAATTGACCGCGGGCAGCACCAGCTCGACGACTGGGAGCTGCTGGCCGAGGCGGTGTCGGGCGCCCTCGGCGCCAAGGGTATCCGCCGCACCGACGAGTCGCGGCGCGTGCAGGAAGACCTGCCCCCGGCCATCTATGAGTCGCTGAAGTACTACGAGCGCTGGACCGCCGGCGCGGAAGCCATCCTGATCGAGAAGGGGCTACTCACGCAGGCGGAGGTCGACGCGCGCGCCGCCGCCATCGGCGAGCGCTGGGCGGGCCAGCCGGACGGCCAGAACGGTCACGGGGGCCACGATGGCCACGACCACGGCCCGGATGGCGCGCACCCCGGCGTGCAGGCCGACGCGCCCCCCAACCCCTACGCCCTCCGCATCCGCGCCATCGCCGCGCTGCTCGTCGAGAAGGGCATCCTCACGAACGCCGACATTCAGCGGCAGCTCGACTATATGGAGGCGCGCTCGCCGGCCGACGGGGCACGGATCGTTGCCCGTGCCTGGGTCGATCCCA
>Ga0209062_1000382_pt1 | contig 147324 bp, 144 predicted proteins | sample Coa_R2_2_FD_187158 | JGI IMG/M metagenome (GOLD analysis project Ga0209062, IMG submission 187158) | Surface soil microbial communities from Centralia Pennsylvania, which are recovering from an underground coalmine fire - Coalmine... | ecosystem: Environmental > Terrestrial > Soil >... | reverse complement strand
CTTCGCGGCGCTGCTGGTGCGCTATCCATTGCCGAAGCCGCGGATCGTCCATCGATACGCCACGTGAGCGAAGCTCTTGCGCGAAGAACCGGATGCGGGAAATCTGCACGTCCGGGTCTGTGGGGGGCGAGGATGGCAACATCCTCGCCTACCCGGCGGATAGCGAATGGCGGAACGCGGTAACACGGGATGCGGAAAAGTCATCCCCGGATTACGCCGCTCACGCGCCTCCATCCAGGCTACGCAGCTCCTACCGCTTCGGCGCCCATTTATAAATCTTCGTCACCGTGCCACCCATCAGCTTGACCTTGTCGCTCGCCGAAATGCGCTGCGTGTCGCGGAAGGCGTCGACGCCCTGCTTGAAGGTGAGGAAGTTCACCGCCCGCGTCCAGTCGGTGCCCCACATGCAGCGGTCGAGCCCGAACGCGTCGATCACGCGGCAGATCGGATCCCAGATGTCGTCGTAGGGGTAGGGCTCGCGCGACAGCGTGCAGGCGCCGCTGATCTTGATGGCGACGTTCGGCAGCTTGGCGAGCGCGAGCACCTGCGGCAGCTCGGCCCACGGCTCCGCCGGCACCGGCGGCTCGTGCGGCTGCACCAGGCCGACATGATCGACGATGATCTGAGTGTCGGGATGGCGGCGGATCAGCGCGGTACCCTGCTCGAGCCGGCCCGCGATATGCAGGTTGACCGGCAGCGACATCTTGCCGGCGGTTGCGAGCACGCGGTTGAGCCCGGGATCGGCCGCATCGGTGGCAAGCCCGCTGCGCACCAGCAGCATGCGGCAGGCGACCGCGCCCGGCGTACGCTTCCATTCGGAGACGACGTCCTCGACCGTCGGGTTTGCCGGGTCGACCGGCTTCACCAATGCGAACCGGTTGGGATAGGCGCGGTGCACCGAAAGCGCGTAGCTCGCGTCGTAGCGGTACATCGTGAAGGCCGACACCAGGATCGCGCCGTCGACGCCGGCCTCGTCCATCTTGGCGACCATCTGATCGCCGGTGACCTCGGCGGGGCCGGCCAGCACACCGTGCCACGGCCGGCCAGGATGGTTGCGCTCGTAGGAATGCACTTGGCTGTCGATGATCGGCATGGGGTCCCCGGGATCTGCAATCGGCTGCATTCGATCGCGCCGCGACTTGGTCCGCGCGCCACGGCGGTCGGAAGGAGGCTTGAAGTTCGGATCGGGAAGTTACGGCGATCGGGCCTGCGCCATCAATCGGGGGCGCGCCGCCCGTCAGTTCTGGGTGGCGGCGGGCTGCGGATCGGCGAGGCCGATCTGCCAGTGCGTGTCCTTGGTCAGGAATTCCATCAGCTCGGACGCCGGCATCGGCTTGGCGAAGAAGAAGCCTTGCGCGGTGTCGAACGACTGGCTGATCAGGCTGCGCAGGTCGCCTTCCTGCTCGACGCCTTCGGCGCACACCGTCGCGCCGAAGCGGTGGCCGAGGTCGACCACGGTCTGGCACAGGCTGCGCTTGAGCGGATCGGCCGCGCAGCCGGTGACGAAGCTGCAGTCGAGCTTGAGCTCGCTGAACGGCAGGTCCTTGAGGCGCGAGAGCGACGCGTAGGCCGAGCCGAAATCGTCGATCGAGATCGCCGCATTGTAGAGGCGCACCTGCGTCGCGATCTCGCGCAGCCATTCCGGGTCGCGGATGATCTCGTCCTCGGTGATCTCGAGCACGAGGCCCGGAAAGCCCGGCGCGTCGGGGATCATCCGACGCAGCACGTCGACGAAATCCGGCGTGTTGAGCACCGAGGCCGGAACGTTGACGGCGAGCTTGGGAAAGAATCCGCGCGCCGCGAACACGAGCCAGTCCGCCATCGCCTGCCGCATGACGAAAGCAGTAAGCGGCTTGTAGAGCGGGTCGCTCGCGGGCGGCAGGAAGTCGATCGGCGCCACCACGCCGCGCACGGGATGGCGCACCCGCACCAGCGCCTCGGCGCCGGTGGCGCGCAGCGACTTGAGGTCGATCTTCGGCTGGTACCACACCTCGACCCAGCCCTCGCGCAGCGCCTCGCCGAGATCGGCCTGCGGCGAGGCGGCAAGCCGTGCCGCCGCCGTGTCGCCGGCGCCGTCGTGCGCGGCGGGCGGCTGTGACGGCGCGTCGAGCCGGTGCTGGAGGTCGGCGAGGCGAACCGGCTTCTGCAGCGGCGGCAGCATCCACAGGCCGTGCGCGCGGCCGATGCGCTCGGCCTCCTTGAGGATGGCGATGTCCTTGCCGCTCACGAGCAGCACGCGGCCGCGATATTGCAGCGCCTCGAGCTTGCGGATCAGGTCGATCGCATCCGACTGCCCGAGCGCGAGGTCGAGCAGGATGAGGTCGGGACTGGCGGCCTGCGCCTCGGCGAGGAACGCTGACGGGTCGACGAAGTGGCGGTTCTCGACCGCGAGCGCAGTGAGCATCCTGGACAGCACCAAGCCGACACAGGGGTCGTCATCGAGAACAAATGCCGAGCGTGGACGTTTCAGGGGCTCGTCCATGATCGCACTCCGAGGGACTTTGGACCAAATCTGGTGCCCGATCCGATTGAATAAGCGATTAATGCGCGCGGCCTGACGTGGCGGCAGCCGAACTCTCGTGAATGCTTTCCTACCCTGAAGCTGCAGGCGATATGACTAGACAGCAATCCTGTTCCTCAATCGAAACAGGACCTTGACGCACGCAGATCATCCGTGGCCTATGCTGCCGGCATGTCAGCCGTCCGCACGAATTGCCCGCACTGTGGCGCCGCCTACAAGGTGGTCCAGGTCGAAGCCGCCTCCGATCCCGTCGAGATCACCTGCCGCAGCTGCGGCGGTCCCCTCCAGGGGCGCGAAGGCCGCTTCCTGCTCAAGTATTTCCTCGTCGACAAGCGCCGTAAGGCCCCGCCGCCAGTGACGGGATCCCGGCACATCCGGGTCGAAGGCGCCGCCTGAGCCGACGCCTCAGTCGTTGTGTCGCGGCTGACGACCTCAACGCCTTTCACTTGCACCCGCTGCCGACGCACACCCCGGCTGGACCCTTGAGCGGCCACGGCACGTGCGCCTGCGCCTCGGTGTCGATGCCCTCGCGGCAGCCGACGACGAAGCAGCGATGCGCGCCGCTGCTTCGGCATAGCTTGAGCGCCGCCGCGTGGGCCTTCGCACGCGACACGTAGGCCCATACCGCGCCGTAGCGGCCCTTCTCCAGCCCGGAAAAGCGGTAGCCGCATCCCCACCCGGCCCAGGCCGACGTGAGGGTGAGGCTGCACGCCATGATGATCGAAGCAAACGTGAAGGCATATCGCATCGACGTACCCCAATGCGTCATTCGCTCCCGGCACGAAATCCAATCAGGTTCGGGGGAGGGAATCCACCGGCGGGAGCGGACACGCCCCGCCGCGCCGGTGGCTCGGACGTAGGTTGCCTCGCGCGAGGGCGCCGAATCGAAAGCCGCGGCGGGAGAAGGTGCGCGCATTGAACCACCCATGTTTGAGATTACTGGTGCGCCTGGAGGCGCGATTGGCTAACCGAAGGGACCGCCTGGGGGTTTCAAAAGGGCCATGGCGGGCGGTTCCTCGATAGTGGCCAATGGAAAGGGGCCAGCACCGATTCCTTGAAAAGAACATATTGCGAACTTAGAACAAATAGGGTACATTGCGAACTTGAGGGGACGGCGACGCGGCCCGCGTTGTCGACCCGCCAGAATCATGGCCATAAGGAGGGTGACAATGGTTCAGCCCGCGTTACGCGTCGTCGAAGGTGCCGCAATGGACAAGTCAAAGGCGCTGGATGCAGCGCTGTCGCAGATCGAACGCGCCTTCGGCAAGGGCTCGATCATGCGTCTCGGCAAGAATTCCAAGGCGCTGGACATCGAGACCATCCCGACCGGCTCGCTCGGGCTCGACATCGCGCTCGGCGTCGGCGGCCTTCCGCGCGGGCGCGTGGTCGAGATTTACGGGCCTGAATCCTCCGGCAAGACGACGCTCGCGCTGCATTGCCTCGCCGAGGCGCAGCGCAAGGGCGGCATTTGTGCCTTCATCGACGCCGAGCACGCGCTCGATCCGATCTATGCGAGGAAGCTCGGCGTCAATGTCGACGACCTCCTGATCTCCCAACCCGACGCCGGCGAGCAGGCGCTCGAGATCGCCGATACGCTGGTGCGCTCGGGCGCCATCGACGTGCTGGTGATCGATTCGGTCGCCGCCCTCGTGCCGCGCGCCGAGCTCGAAGGCGAGATGGGCGACAGTCAGCCCGGCCTGCAGGCGCGGCTCATGTCGCAGGCGCTGCGCAAGCTCACCGCGTCGATCAACCGCTCCAACACCATGGTGATCTTCATCAACCAGATCCGCATGAAGATCGGCGTGATGTACGGAAGCCCGGAGACCACCACGGGCGGTCATGCGCTCAAGTTCTACGCCTCGGTGCGCCTCGACATCCGCCGGGTCGGCGTGATCAAGGAGCGCGACGAGGTGGTCGGCAACCAGACACGCGTCAAGGTGGTGAAGAACAAGCTCGCGCCGCCGTTCAAGCAGGTCGAGTTCGACATCATGTACGGCGAGGGCGTCTCCAAGATGGGCGAGATCATCGATCTCGGCGTCAAGGCCGGGGTCGTGGAGAAATCCGGCGCCTGGTTCTCGTACGACAGCCAGCGCATCGGCCAGGGCCGCGAGAACGCAAAAACGTTCCTGAAGAACAACCCCGACATGGCGAACAAGATCGAGGCCGCGATCCGCCAGAACGCCGGCCTCATCGCCGAGAAGATCCTCGCCGGCGAGCGCGAGGAGGGCGATGACGAGGGTGAGGAAGCCGCCGAGGAGTGAGGCGTCGGGCGAACCCGCTCCTATGTCGCAAGCGTCATGGCCGGGCTTTTCCCGGCCATTTCGTTCGTAGGGTGGGCAAATCGCCGGCACGGTCCATCCGCGTGGGCACCGCGCGTCGGCGATTTTGCCCACGCGCCCGTCCCCTGCCACGCGCCGGGCCACCCTACGGGCTGATCGCCTGCCGCTGCTGCGGCAATCTCCGCTGCGCTTCGGCCAGCACCGCCGGCACCCCCGCGTCGTTCCCCGGCGCCATCACGTGCACGCCGGCAACGCCCGGCGTCGCGGCGAGCTGCTCGATCAGCTCGACGCACAGCCGCATCCCCTCGGCGGCCGGATCCGCCGCGCCCTCGAGCCGCGCGATCATCGCGTCCGGAATGATGGTGCCGAACAGGTGCTCCCGCATCCACCGCGCCGAGCGCGCCGAGCGCAGGGGGTTGACGCCGATCAGCACGAACAGCTTGTCGATCAGGCCGGCCTCGGTGAGCCGCGCCACGTAACGGCGCACCACGCCGATATCCATGCAGAACTGGGTCTGCACGAACTGCGTGCCGGACGAGACCTTGCCGGCAAGCGTCGTCGGCTGCCACTCCGGCTTCGGGTCGATCGGCGAATCGGCGCCGCCGAGAAAGAAGGGCGGCACATGCGCGACCTTCTGCCCGTGCGGCAGCGCGCCGTCATCGCGCATCGCCCGCGCCATCGCGGTCAGCCCGCGCGAGTCGAGATCGAACACGGGCTTGGCATCCTTCTGGTCGCCCTGGGTCGGATCGTCGCCGGTCAGCAGCAGCAGGTTGCGGATGCCGAGCGCGCCGGCGCCCATCAGCTCGCCCTGCAGCGCGATGCGATTGCGGTCGCGGCAGGCGAGCTGGAGGATCGGCTCGATCCCGTTCTGCACCAGGATCGCGGCCGCTGCCGTCGCCGCCATATGGGCGCGCGCGCCGGCACCGTCGGTGACGTTGACCGCGTGCGCGAGCCCGCGCAGCGGCAGCGCCTTCTTGAGCAGGTCGTCTGCCGCGCACGAGGCCGGCGGCACCACCTCAGCGGTGAGCACGAAGGCGCCCGCCCGCAAGCTCTGCTCGAGGGCCGATGGAGTCGAAATCGCGTCGTTCATGCACAGTCCGAAGGGAAGGCGAGGGCGGGGCGGTTCGAGCGGCTTATAGCGGACAATCCCTATGCGGTCATTGGCGCACATGCCCACGCGCCTCCCATCACGGCGGCGCGCGGCGGCGCCTTCCTGGACAGTCCCTCGCCCTGTCGCTAGAACCCTTGGAAACATTGGCAAAACGGCTATGCGCGCCCATATGCGGGAGCGCAGAAAGCTTCCCGACAGATAAGTCCGAACAGGCACGTCAATGAGCGGCGTCAACGATATCAGGTCGGCTTTCCTGAGCTACTTCGCGCAGAACGGGCACGAGATCGTCCCGTCCTCGCCGCTCGTGCCGCGCAACGATCCGACCTTGATGTTCACCAATGCGGGCATGGTGCAGTTCAAGAACGTCTTCACCGGCGTCGAGAAGCTTCCCTTCCAGCGCGCCGTCACGGCGCAGAAATGCGTGCGCGCCGGCGGCAAGCACAACGACCTCGACAATGTCGGCTACACGGCGCGCCACCACACCTTTTTCGAGATGCTCGGCAACTTCTCGTTCGGCGACTATTTCAAGGACCGCGCGATCGAGCTCGCCTGGAATCTCGTCACCAAGGAGTTCGGCCTGCCGGCCGACCGCCTGATCGCGACCGTCTACGTCGACGACGACCAGGCGTTCGGCCTATGGAAGAAGATCGCCGGCCTGCCGGAGGCGCGGATCATCCGCATCGCGGGCACGGACAATTTCTGGGCCATGGGCGACACCGGGCCGTGCGGCCCGTGCTCGGAAATCTTCTACGACCACGGGCCGCACATCCCGGGCGGCCCGCCCGGCAGCGCGGACGCCGACGGTGACCGCTTCATCGAGATCTGGAATCTCGTGTTCATGCAGTACGAGCAGATCGCGCCCGGCAACCGCATCGACCTGCCGCGCCCCTCGATCGACACCGGCATGGGCATCGAGCGCGTCGCCGCCGTGCTGCAGGGCGTGCACGACAATTACGACATCGACCTTTTCCGTGCGATCATCGGCGCGGTCGCCGAGCTCACCAAGGTGCGCGCCGATGGCCCGCAGAAAGCCTCGCACCGGGTCATCGCCGACCACCTGCGCGCCAGCTCCTTCCTCATCGCCGACGGCGTGCTGCCCTCGAACGAGGGTCGCGGCTACGTGCTTCGCCGCATCATGCGGCGCGCCATGCGCCATGCCGAGCTCCTCGGCGCCAAAGAGCCGCTGATGTGGAAGCTCGTGCCGGTGCTGGTGCGCGAGATGGGCCAGGCCTATCCGGAGCTTCCCCGCGCCGAGGCGCTGATCACCGAGACGCTGCGGCTCGAGGAGACGCGCTTCCGCCGCACGCTGGAGCGCGGCCTCGCGATCCTCGACGATGCCTCGAAGGCGCTCAAGAAGGGCGACATGTTCGACGGCGAGACCGCCTTCACGCTCTACGACACCTACGGCTTCCCGCTCGATCTCACCCAGGATGCGTTGCGTGCCCGTGGCATCGGCGTCGATCTCGCCTCCTTCAACGACGCCATGGAGCGCCAGCGCGCCAAGGCGCGCGCCTCATGGGCGGGCTCCGGCGAGGCCGCGACCGAGACCATCTGGTTCGGCCTGCGCGAGAAGGTCGGCGCGACCGAGTTTCTCGGCTACGAGACGGAGAGCGCCGAAGGCGTGGTCGCGGCGCTGGTGCGCGACGGCCGCGAGGCCGGCGAGCTCAAGGCCGGCGAGAGCGGCGCGATCGTCATGAATCAGACGCCGTTCTACGGCGAGTCGGGCGGCCAGGTCGGCGACACCGGCGAGATGCGGCGCGAGGGCGTGCGCATCGCGGTCACCGACACGCATAAGCATGCAGGCGACATGTTCGTGCACGACGTGAAGGTCGAGCAGGGCAGCGTGAAGGTAGGCGATCCGCTGCTGCTCGAGGTCGACCACGCGCGCCGCGCCGCGATCCGCCGCAACCACTCGGCGACCCACCTGCTGCACGAGGCGCTGCGCCAGGTGCTGGGCGATCACGTGGCGCAGAAGGGCTCCCTGGTCGCACCCGACCGCCTGCGCTTCGACTTCTCGCACCCCAAGCCGATGACGGCGGCCGAGATCGAGCGGGTCGAGGACATCGCCAACGACATCGTGCTGCAGAACGCGCCCGTCACCACCCGCCTGATGGCGCTCGACGACGCGCGCGCCTCGGGCGCCCGCGCCCTCTTTGGCGAGAAATACGGCGACGAGGTGCGGGTCGTGGCGATGGGTGAGGGCGGCAATGCAATGGGTTGGTCGGTCGAGCTGTGCGGCGGCACCCATGTGCGGCGCACCGGCGACATCGGCCTGATCAGCGGGCTCGCCGATTCGGGGGTCGCCGCCGGCGTGCGCCGCATCGAGGCGCTCACCGGCACGGTCGCGCGCAAGGCCGCTGAAAAGCAGATTCAAGCGGCGAGAAACGCCGCGGCTGAGCTTAAGGTTCAGCTTGAGGATCTTCCCGCGCGGGTCGCGGCCCTGCTCGACGAGCGCCGCAGAATCGAGCGCGAGCTCACTGAAGCGAAAAAGAAAATCGCCATGGGCGGCGGCGGCGCGCGGGCGGACGGCGCCGACGGCGTGCGCAGCGTCGGTGACGTCAAGCTCCTGGCGCGCCACGTCACCGGAATCGAGATGCGCGACCTCAAGAGCCTGGTCGATGAGGGCAAGAAGCAGGTCGGCTCCGGCGTGGTCGCGATCGTCGCCGTGAACCAGGAGGGCAAGGCCGGCGTCGTGGTCGGCGTCACCGCCGACCTCACGAAGCGCTTCAACGCCGTCGATCTCGTCAAGAAGGGCGCCGAGGCGCTCGGCGGCAAGGGCGGCGGCGGTCGCCCCGACATGGCCCAAGCCGGCGGCCCTGACGGCTCCAAAGCCGATGCCGCCCTGGCGGCGATCGCGGCCGCGCTCGCAGGGTGAGCTGCTTTCTTTACCCTCCCCTGCAGGGTCCCTGCAGGGTCCCTGCAGGGGAGGGTCGGATCGCTTCGAGCGGAGCGAAATGCGATCCGGGGTGGGGTGACGTTCGCGCCAAATGAAAGCACTCGGGAGAGTGAGCCACCCCGCCCCGGCTGCGCTCACGTCGTTCGGCTTCGCCGACCCTCCGCCTGCACGGGAGGATCAAGAAGACACCGATGGCCCAGGTCCGCTTCACCAGCTGGCTGCGCGAGATCGTTCCCGACGCCGCGATCGATGCCGACGGCGCGACCGTCGGCGACGCGCTCGCCGCCGTGTTCACGGCGATGCCGCACGTGCGCGGCTACGTCCTCGACGACCGCGGCACCCTGCGCAAGCATATCTGCATCTTCGCCGATGGCCGGCGGTTGCCGCGCGAGACGACGCTGAGCCATCCCATCAAGCACGACTCGCAACTCTATGTGATGCAAGCACTCTCGGGCGGATGAGAGCCACACGAACGGAGCGCAGGCAGTGTGCGTGAACGAAGGGTAATCCGACATGACCTCCGACCACCTCCTCCTCGCCACCCGCAAAGGCCTGCTCACGCTCGCGCGCAACGGCAGTGGCTGGGCCCTCGCCAACACCGCTTTCCCGGGCGTGCCCGTGACCGCGGCGCTCGCCGATCGGCGCGACGGGGCGCTCTATGCGGCGCTCAAGCACGGCCATTTCGGCGCCAAGCTGCATCGCTCCGACGATGGCGGCCGCACCTGGAGCGAGATCGGCACGCCCGCCTTTCCGGCGGACGCCGCCGGCGCGCCATCGGTCTTCCAGTTCTGGACCATCGCGGCGGGCGGGGCGGATGAGTTGGGGCGGCTGTGGATCGGCGCCATCCCGGCCGGCCTCTTTCGCTCGGACGACCGCGGCGCGACCTGGCAGCTCATGCGCGCGCTGTGGGACGTGCCGGAGCGCGCGCGCTGGTTCGGCGGCGGCTACGACGATGCCGGCATCCACTCGATTGCGCCCGACCCGCGCGATCCGCGCCGTCTCGTCGTCGCGCTCTCGTGCGGCGGGATCTGGATGTCGGCGGACGGCGGTACGAGCTGGACGCAGCGCGGGGAGGGGCTCGTCGCCGAATACGCGCCACCCGATGCCGCCAACGACCTCGCGATCCAGGATCCGCATCGCATCGCGCGCTGCGCCGGCACGCCCGACGTGGTGTGGATGCAGCACCATAACGGCATCTTCCGTTCCGCCGACGCCGGCGCGACCTGGACGCGGATCAAGCCGCAGGGTCCGCAAGGTTCAGGCGATGATTTCGGCTTCGCGGTCGCGGCGCATCCGCACGACGGCGCGCCCGCCTGGTTCGTGCCGGCGATCAAGGACGAGATGCGCGTGCCGCGCGATGGGGCGCTCGCGGTGAGCCGCACCCGCGACGGCGGCAAGACTTTCGAGTTGCTGCGCCAAGGCTGCCGCAGCGCGACGCCTTCGACCTCGTCTACCGCCACGGCCTCGACGTCGATGCGACCGGCACCCGCCTCGCGATGGGGTCGACCACCGGCGCCCTGTGGGCGAGCGAGGATGCGGGCGAGAGCTGGGCCCTCGTCAACGCGCACCTGCCGCCGATCTACTCGGTCCAGTTCCTGTACGGTAGCCGCGCAGGGGGTGCCGCAATGATCAATTACCGGATCGCATCGTCATGTAGATGACGAGCTCATGCGATGCCGCGCCCCCGGCAAGTCCTGCCTTGGCCCCGAACCGCGGCCGCGTGATGCTCACCGCGATCTCGCGAATGCCGATCCCCCGGTGCTTTTCCGTGTGCGTGCGCACCGCGATGCGCGGCCAGAAGCGATAAACGACGGCCGAGAGGGCAGCGCCGACGACCGCGAGGGCGGGCAGGGACAATTCCAACGGCATGGTACGCTCCTACTGTCTGGCACGCTCTGTTGTAATTAAAGATTACATAAGCGAAAACTCGGGATCGAGTCAATTGGGTAAATGAGGCGTTAACTTCGTTTTCGATTCACGATCATTACGGGCAGCTGCGGCGCTTGTCAGCTTCCCGCCACCGCTGTAGCTTAGGTTTACAGAGCATTAATGAGCATGATCCCCGAAAGTGGGCGCTCAACTCATACGTTGCCGTCGCGTAGCCGCGTGGGGGTTATGATGGCCTTATCCCAGGACGCAATCCGCCTCTACGAGCAGGATCTGCTGCAGAAGGCCGACATGCTCGCGATCGGCCTCAAGGGCCTGCGCTCGGCCGATGCCGGGCGGGCGGCGGAGCTGATGACGGTCATTTCCGATCGGCTCCAAGCGGCGGCACTGGGCGATGCACCGGTCGGCGCCGAGCCCGCGGCCGAGCGGCAGAAGCCGCTGCTGGTCGCCTCGCGCGGCGGCGACGAGGTCGAGGACTTCATTCTCGAGATTCTCGCCGAGAACCCGGTCGGCCTGTCGGTGCAGGAGATCGTCGATCACCTCGACGAGGCGCAGCTCGACATGAAGCGCCGCACCCTGGTCGTGCGCCTGCACCGCATGGTGCATGCCGGCCGTCTCGCCCAGCGCGCGCACGGCCACTATGCGCTGAGCGAAGCCGAGCGCACCCGCCGGCGCGCGTAGCAGGACGGCGATCAGGAATCAGGGATCGGCAGGGCACGGCCTATGCGGCTGCTGATCCCTGATTTCCGATCCCTGATGCCTGATCACGCCATCGCCTTCTTCAGGTTGGCGTCGATCCTGTCGAGAAAGCCGGTGGTCGAGAGCCAGTTCTGCTCGGGGCCGACCAGGAGGGCGAGGTCTTTGGTCATGGCGCCGCTCTCGACCGTCGCGACGCAGGCTTTCTCGAGCGTGGTGGCGAACCTGGCGAGATCGGCGTTGTCGTCGAGCTTGGCGCGGTGAGCGAGGCCGCGCGTCCAGGCGAAGATCGAGGCCATCGAGTTGGTCGACGTCTGCTCGCCGCGTTCGTGCTGGCGGTAGTGCCGCGTCACCGTGCCATGCGCGGCTTCGGCCTCGACCACCTTGCCGTCCGGGGTGGTCAGCACCGACGTCATCAGGCCGAGCGAGCCGTAGCCCTGCGCCACGGTGTCGGACTGCACGTCGCCATCGTAGTTCTTGCACGCCCACACGTAGCCGCCGGACCACTTGAGCGACGACGCCACCATGTCGTCGATCAGGCGGTGCTGGTAGGTGAGCTTCCTCTCGTCGAACGCGGCCTTGAATTCCTGCTCGAACACCTCCTCGAAGATGTCCTTGAAACGGCCGTCATAGACCTTGAGGATGGTGTTCTTGGTCGAGAGAAAGACCGGATAGTTGCGCGCGAGCCCGTAGTGGAACGAGGCACGGGCGAAGTCGCGGATCGAGTCGTCGAGATTGTACATCGCCATCGTGACGCCGGCACCCGGCGAACTGAACACCTCGCGCTCGATCTTCTTCCCGTCCTCGCCCGTGAACGTGAGCGTTATCGTGCCCTTGCCCGGGAAGGCGAAGTCGGTCGCGCGATACTGATCGCCATAGGCATGACGGCCGACGACGATCGGCTGGGTCCAGCCCGGGACGAGGCGCGGCACGTTTTTGCAGATGATCGGCTCGCGGAAGATGGTGCCGCCGAGGATGTTGCGGATGGTGCCGTTGGGCGAGGGGTACATCGCCTTGAGGTGAAACTCCTCCACCCGCGCCGCGTCGGGCGTGATGGTCGCGCATTTCACCCCGACGCCGACCTTCTTGATCATCTCGGCGGCCGCGATCGTGACCTGATCGTCGGTCGCGTCGCGGTGCTCCATGCCGAGGTCGAAGTAGAGAAGCTCGACGTCGACGTAGGGGTGGATCAGCCTGTCCTTGATCAGCTGCCAGATGATCCGCGTCATCTCGTCCCCGTCGAGATCGCAGATCGGGTTCGTGACCTTTATCTTCGCCATCTGAAGTCGCCCCTCCGTAGGGTGGGCAAAGGCGGCCGAGGTCTCTCGGGCGGTGGCAAGCTGTCGATCCGCCGTGCCCACGCCGCGAGGAAAGTCGGCGTGGGCACGGCGGGTCTGATCCACTGCAATGACGCAGCCAAATCGGCCTCCTTTGCCCACCCTGCGGAGTGGCCGCGCCGGGCACCCGCGTCAGAGCGCGGCGAGCGCGGCGTTGAGCGTCGGGCTCGGCCGCATCGCGGCCGACGCCTTGGCGTCGTCGGGCAGGTAGTAGCCGCCGAGATCGACCGGGCGGCCCTGCGCGCCGATCAGCTCGCCGTTGATCTTCGCCTCGTTCTTGCTGAGCGTTTCGGCGAGCGGCGTGAACCGAGCCTGCAGCTCCTTGTCCTTGGTCTGTGCGGCGAGCGCCTGCGCCCAGTACAGCGCGAGATAGAAATGGCTGCCGCGGTTGTCGATCTCGCCGACCTTGCGTGCCGGCGAGCGGTTGAACGCGAGGATCTTGCCGATCGCGGTGTCGAGCGTCTCGGCGAGAACCTGCGCCTTGCCGTTCTTGTAGGTCTGCGCCAGATGCTCGAGCGAGGCGCCGAGCGCGAGGAACTCGCCGAGCGAATCCCAGCGCAGATAGTCCTCCTGCTGGAACTGCTCCACGTGCTTGGGCGCCGAGCCGCCGGCGCCGGTCTCGAACAGGCCGCCGCCCGCCATCAACGGCACGATCGACAGCATCTTGGCGGAGGTGCCGAGCTCCATGATCGGGAAGAGGTCGGTCAGATAGTCGCGCAGCACGTTGCCGGTGACCGAGATCGTGTCCTGCCCCTTGCGGATGCGCGCGAGCGAGAGCTTGATCGCTTCGACCGGCGGCAGAATGCGGATGTCGAGCCCTTTGGTATCTTCATCCTCGAGGTACTTCTCGACCTTGGCGATGACCTGGGCGTCGTGCGCGCGCTTGGCGTCGAGCCAGAACACCGCCGGGGCGTTGGTGAGGCGCGCGCGGCGCACGCCGAGCTTCACCCAGTCCCGGACCGGCGCGTCGCGGAGCTCGCACATGCGGAAGATGTCGCCGGTCTCGACCGGACGCTCCAGCAGCACCTTGCCGTCGTCGGCGACGACGCGAACCTTTCCGCTGGTCGGCACCTCGAAGGTCTTGTCGTGCGAGCCGTATTCCTCGGCCTTCTGCGCCATCAGGCCGACGTTCGGGACCGAGCCCATCGTCTTGGGATCGAACGCGCCGTGCGCCTTGCAGTCCTCGATCACCGCCTGATAGAGCGTCGCATAGCTGCGGTCCGGGATCGCCGCGATGGCGTCGTGCAGCTTGCCGTCGGCGCCCCACATGCGGCCGGATTCGCGGATCATCGCCGGCATCGACGCGTCGATGATGACGTCGCTCGGCACGTGCAGGCCGGTGATCCCCTTGTCGGAATTGACCATCGCGAGGCCCGGCCGCTTGGCGTACTCGGCCGCGATGTCGTCCTTGATGGCTTTCTTCTCGGCGTCCGGCAGCGTCTCGATCTTCGCCAGCAGATCGCCGAAGCCGTTGTTGAGATTGACGCCGAGACGCTTGAGCGTCGCGGCATGCTTCTCGATCACATCGGCGAAAAAGACCGAAACCGCATGGCCGAACACGATCGGATCGGCGATCTTCATCATCGTCGCCTTGACGTGCAGCGAGAACAGCACGCCTTCCTTCTTGGCCTCCTCGATCTGCTCGGCAAAGAAGGCGCGCAGTGCCTTGCGGCTCATCACCGCCGCGTCGATGATCTCGCCGGCCTCGATCGGCGTCTTCGCCTTCAGCACCGTGACCTTGCCGTCCGTGCCGACCAGCTCGATGCGGACGTTGGTCGCAGATGCGACGGTGGTGGAGATTTCCGAGCCGTAGTAATCGCCGCCCGACATGTACGCCACGCGTGTCTTCGAGCTGGGACTCCAGGCGCCCATCTTGTGGGGATGACTGCGAGCGTATTCCTTGACGGCGCCGGCGGCGCGGCGGTCGGAATTGCCTTCACGCAGCACCGGATTGACCACGCTGCCGAACACCTTGGAATAGCGCGCCTTGATCTCCTTCTCGGCGTCCGTCGTCGGATTGTCCGGATAGTCCGGAACGTTGTAGCCCTTGCCCTGCAGCTCCTTGATCGCGGCCTTGAGCTGCGGGATCGAGGCGGAGATGTTGGGCAGCTTCATGATGTTGGCTTCCGGCCGCAGCGTGAGCTCGCCGAGCTCGGCGAGCTCGTCGTTGACCCGCTGCGCCGGGGTGAGCCGTTCGGGAAAAGTCGCGAGGATACGTCCGGCGAGCGAGATGTCCTTCAGCGTCACCGACACGCCGGCCGCGCCGACGAAGGCCTTGACGATCGGCAGCAGCGAGTAGGTGGCGAGCGCCGGGGCTTCGTCGACCTTCGTCCACATGATTTCGAGCTTTGGCATACTGGCACCTCTGGTCGCCGTGCGTGTTTGGGCCGACCGGAAAGGATCATCGATGGGTGCGGGGAAGACTTCTCTCCGGCCCGCACATGAATCGTTCTCCGGCTGACGAGAATTCGGCGCGCGCCCTATAGCACCGGCCATCGCGGCGGCAAAGGTGGCAAGGGCGTCCGACGCAGGCGATCGGCCCGCACGTCCAAAGGTGGCCGTCCATCCAGGGCGCGGACCGCTGCAATTTGCGGCAGTCCCGCTATAAGGACGCCCGTCTTTTCACCTGGCGTACAGGAGCCGCATGCCCGGGTCCGGGACCGATAGCAGCAAGCCGTGGAGCGACATCGGCGGTCCGATCGTCGTGCTGGTCGAGCCGCAGCTCGGGCAGAACATCGGCACGGCGGCGCGCGCCATGGCGAACTTCGGCCTCTCGCGCCTGCGCCTCGTCAAGCCGCGCGACGGCTGGCCCGACATCCAGGCGGTGCGCGCCGCCTCGGGCGCCGACGCGGTGCTCGACGGGGTGCAGCTGTTCGACACGCTGCAGGAGGCGCTCAGCGATTGCCGCTACGTGCTGGCGACCACGGCGCGCGCCCACGATCAGGCGAAGCCGGTGCTCGGGCCGGACGCCGCCGCGCGCGAGATCGCGCCGCGCGTCGCCGCCGGTGAGACCGTCGCGGTGGTGTTCGGCCGCGAGCGCTGGGGGCTGATGAACGACGAGGTCGGCTTGGCCGACGCCATCGTCACCTATCCGGTCAATCCGGCCTTCGCCTCGCTCAATCTCGCGCAGGCGGTGCTGGTGATCGCCTATGAATACTTCAAGCTCGCGGGCGGCGGCGCGTTGCCGTTCACGATGCCGGTGCGCTCGCCGCCGGCCGGCAAGGAGCAGCTGTTCGCCTTTTTCGCCGACCTCGAGGCGGAGCTCGAGAAGGTCGAGTTCTTCCGCCCGCCGGAAAAGCGCCCGACCATGTCGATCAACCTGCGCAACATCTTCTTGCGCATGCAGCCGACCCAGCAGGACGTCCAGACCCTGCACGGCGTGATCATGGCGATCGCCGAGGGCCGCAAGGGGCCGGCGCACGGCGGTGTGCTCGACGGCCGCGAAGCCAGCCAGCTGCGCGCGCTCCTGGCCGAGCACGGCGCCGGCCGCGTGCCGAACGAGCGTGGCCCGGTGCGCGGCCTCTCACGCCTCCTGCGCCGCAATCCGACCGACGCCGAGCGCGCCTTGTGGAATGCGCTCGTCAAGGACCGCCGCTTCGCCGGCCGGGGGTTCAAGCGAAACGTGCCGGTCGGCCCGCACATCACAGACCTCGTGTCGTTTCCGCTGCGCGCCGTGATCGATCTCGTCCCGAACGAGGAAAGCGCCGCTGCCGCCGCGGCGCGCGCCGAGAAGCAGGCCTGGCTCGCCGAGCGCGACTATCGCGTGCTGCCGGTGCGACTCGCCGACGTCGAGGCCGATGTCGGGAAGGTGTTGGACGAGTTGGCGAGGGCGATCGGCTCGTAGAATCGTACGCCGGGCGGCCGAAGTGCCGGCGTTGTTGCATCACGTCAGACCCGCCGTGCCCACGTGGACGCGCCTCACGCCGTGGGCACGGCGGGTCGGGCAGTGTGCCATCACCGAGCGAGCTCGGCCGTCTTTGCCCACCCTACGAAGTGCGACTACGATTTCAAAATCTTCATCTGTGCGGCGGCGCCCATGCGCAGGAAGCCGAGGTCGCTGCCGACCGCGAGGAAGCGGAAGCCGCGTCTGGCGGCGAACACGGCACGGTCGGCGTTGGCGCAGTAGAGACCCGGCACCTTGCCGGCCTTCTTCGCGGCTGCGATCACCCGGTCGAGCTCGCGCTCGACCAGGGCCGAGTGCGGCTCGACCTCCTTGCCGTCGGTGAGCGCGATCGACAGATCGGACGGCCCGACGAACAGCACGTCGATCCCCTCGGTGGCCGCGATGGCGTCGAGATTATCGAGCGCGGTCTGCGTCTCGATCATCGCGATCGTGACCGTCTGCGCGTTGGCGTCGCGCAGATATTCCTTCTGGTCGGTCATGCCGGTCAGCATCATGACGCGCGACGGCCCCCAGCTGCGCTCGCCGATCGGCGGATATTTGGTGGCCTCGACGAAGGCACGGGCGTCGGCGACGGTGTTGATCATCGGCGCGATGACGCCCTCGGCGCCGAGGTCGAGCACGCGGCTTGCGACCGCGAAGCCGCCGAGCGGAATGCGCACGATCGGGGCGGCGCCGCCCTGCCGGATCGAGGCGAGGCCCGTGACGGTCGCCCCCATGTCCCAAAAGCCGTGCTGCTGATCGATGGTGACGGCCGGAAAGCCTTCACGCGCGAGCGTCTCGGCGACGATCGGATAGGGCAGGGGACACCAGCCGGTGTGCACGGTCTCGCCCGCCTTGAGACGCCGCGCGAGCGAAAATTGCGCCGTCATCGCTTCCTCCCTGCGCACCGGGTTGCAGCCGGCGCTTGCCGTGCTTACTTGCCGGCCTTGATCTCGCCGATCGCGCGCGCCATCAGCTCGGTCATGACGCGGCGGATGTGCTCGTCGGATTCCTTGATGCCCTTGGCGTCGAAGTCCCGGCGCACCTTTCCGAACGGATCGTGCGTCTCGATATCGGCGATGACGATCGATTTCGCGTAGGCCGCGGCCTCGTCGCCGGCGAGGCCGAGCTTTTCCGCCGCCCACTGGCCGAGCAGGCGGTCGCGGCGCGCGGTCGCCTTGAACTTGAGCTCCTCGTCGTGCGCGAACTGCTTCTCGAAGCCTTCCTCGCGCTTGTCGAACGTGGTCATGTGTCGCGGCCCCTGAAATACGCCCTGAAATGATTCGTCCATCACGGACGGTGCCCGCTTCTTGTCGTCGCCTTGCATATCGACTGGTGGGCGTCAAGGCAACCGACGCATCGGTAGCAATGCGGAAGTTGCGCTGACCGCGTGGCGGGTCTATGTCGATTGTACTCCGCACCGCGTTCGGGTAGCTTGATCGTTGCGGAGGAGCCGGTCGCCGTCATGAGTAGCGAGCCCGCTCTAGTTCCGCCGCCGCGGACACTGATCACTTACGGGAGCCACGGCATCATGGACTTTCTCAAGCCACGGTACACACCGATGAGCCGCCGTCGCCGCATCTACGAGGGCAAGGCGAAGGTCCTCTATGAGGGACCGGAGCCGGGAACACTGATTCAGCACTTCAAGGACGATGCCACCGCCTTCAATGCCAAGAAGCATCAGGTGATCGAAGGCAAGGGCGTGCTCAACAACCGCATCTCCGAGTACGTCTTCCAGCATCTCAACGACATCGGCGTGCCGACGCACTTCATCCGCCGGCTCAACATGCGCGAGCAACTGATCCGCGAGGTCGAGATCGTGCCGCTCGAGGTGGTGGTGCGAAATGTCGCGGCGGGATCGCTGGCGCAGCGGCTCGGCATCGAGGAAGGCACTCAGCTACCGCGCTCGATCATCGAGTTCTACTACAAGAACGATGCGCTCAACGACCCGATGGTCTCGGAGGAGCACATCACGGCGTTCGGCTGGGCGACGCCGCAGGAGATCGACGACATCATGGCGCTCGCCATCCGCGTCAACGATTTCCTCTCCGGCCTTTTCCTCGGCGTCGGCATCCGTCTCGTCGACTTCAAGATGGAGTGCGGGCGGCTGTGGGAAAACGATCTCATGCGCATCGTCGTCGCCGACGAGATCTCGCCCGACTCGTGCCGGCTCTGGGACATCAAGTCGAACGAGAAGCTCGACAAGGACCGCTTCCGCCGCGATCTCGGCGGCCTCGTCGAGGCCTACACCGAGGTCGCCAAGCGCCTCGGCATCATGAGCGAAGGCGAGCGCCCGCAGGGCAACGGCCCGGTGCTGGTGAAGGGCTGAGCGGAGACCGGCGGCAAGAGGGACTCCTGATCAGGCCGAAGGCGCCCCGCGCGGGACGCGAGTGCGACGACGCCATTATCGCCGTCGAGGTCTTGTCGGAATCGACGGCCGATCGCGATCTTGGCTGGAAGCGAAAGGCGTATGCGCGCCTCGCCACGGTCATGTATTACGTCGTCATAGCCCAGGACACGATCGAGGTCGTGGTCTACGCGCGTGCGTCCAACTTCGCTGAGCAGCGGCTCGAATCGCCGACAGCGACGCTCGACCTTCCGGCGCTCGGGCTCTCGCTGCCGCTCGCCGAAATCTATCAGGACACTGACCTCTCTTAACATTCGCTGCGGCCCCACACGCTCCGAGCCGCTTGAAGAATCGGCCGTGCGGGCGCATTTACGGTGTGATTCGGAGCTCATTTCATGAAAGCGCGCGTCACCGTCACCCTCAAGTCCGGCATCCTCGATCCGCAAGGCAAGGCGATCGAGGGCGCGCTCAAATCGCTCGGCGTCGAGGGCGTCGCCAGCGTGCGTCAGGGCAAGGTGTTCGACATCGAGCTCGCCGGCACCGACAAGGCCAAGGCCGAGGCGGTGCTCAAGCAGGCGGCCGACAAGCTGCTCGCCAACACCGTGATCGAGAACTACCGCGTCGAGGTGACCGGATGAAATCCGCCGTCCTCGTCTTTCCCGGCATCAATCGCGAGCGCGACATGGCGCGCGCGCTGACGCTGATCTCCGGCCGCGCGCCCGCCATGGTGTGGCACGCCGAGACGGCACTGCCGGCGGGCACCGACCTCGTCGTCATTCCAGGCGGCTTCTCGTACGGCGACTACCTGCGCTGCGGCGCGATCGCGGCGCGCTCGCCGATCATGGACGCGGTGCGCGCGCACGCCGAGAAGGGCGGGCTGGTGCTCGCGATCTGCAACGGCTTCCAGATCGCGTGCGAGGCCGGCCTCCTGCCGGGCGTGCTGATGCGCAACGCGCAGCTCAAATTCATCTGCAAGGACGTCTATCTGCGGGTCGAGCGCTCCGATACGCCGTTCAGCCGCGGCTACAATGCGGGGCAGGTTATCCGTGTGCCGTGCGCCCATGGCGAAGGCAATTACATCGCCGATGCCGAAACGATCGCGCGACTCGAGGCCGAGGGCCGTGTTCTCTATCGCTATGTCTCGCCCGAGGGCGTGCTCGATCCGGCCTGGAATCATAATGGTGCGACCAACGCGATCGCCGGCATCGTCAACGAGCGCGGCAACGTGCTCGGAATGATGCCGCATCCGGAGAACCACGTCGAAGCCGTGATGGGCTGCACCGACGGGCGCGGTCTTTTTGCCGGGCTGGTCGAGCACGTGGCGCGGGCCGCATAGCCGGTTCTGGCTGCCGGATCGCTACGAAATCGTCCATATTTGCGGCATAGAAGGCCGTGAACCGGTCGCCCGCACGGAGCGACTGATATTGATCTATGGTTTGCCGGAGGAGCTGGGGGAGACATTATGCCTATTGTCGCGATCCTTGGCGTCATCGATCTCGTGCTGCTCTTCCACGCGGCCAAGACCGGGCGATTCTCCCCCTGGGGCTACGTGATCCTGATGGTCCCGGGGTTCGGGGCGCTCGCCTATGTGCTGATCGAGCTGATCCCCGAATGGCTCGGCACCTACCAGGGCCAGAAGGTGCGCAAACGCGTCGTCAGCGCGGTCAATCCCGAGGCCCGGTACCGGGTGCTGATGGATCAGCTCGCCATCACGGATACCATCGCCAACCGCGAGGCGCTTGCCGCCGAATGTCTGCAGCTCGACAAATTCCAGGAGGCGAAGCAGCACTACGACGAGATCCTGACGCGCCCGCTCGGTGAGGAGCCGATCTTCATGCTCGGCCGCGCCCGGGCGGAGTTCGGCCTCGGCCAGGCGGCGGAGACGGTCGCGACCCTCGACGAGCTGCGCCGGCGCTGGCCCGACTACCAATCGGCCGACGGACACCTGCTCTATGCGCGCGCCCTCGAGGGCAGCGGCCATACCGACCACGCGATCGAGGAGTACAAGGCGCTCGCCAATTATTATCCTGGTGCGGAGGCGCGGGTCCGCTACGGCCTGTTGCTCGACCGGCTGGGCCGGCGCGACGAGGCGCGGCAGGTGCTCAACGACGTGTTGACCCATATGCGGCGGGCACCCAAATACGTGCGCAAGGTCCAGGCCGAGTGGATCGGCATCGCCCAGAAGGCGCTGCGCAGCTGACTTCCCCCCGTCATGCCCGGCCTAGTGCCGGGCATTCACGGTCTTGCCATAGAGAAAAAAGTCGTGGATGGCCCGGACAGGCGCGGCCATGACGCGGCAGCAGTGTGCGCTTCGTTCGACTATATAAGGCACATGATTCCCAATGAACCCAGGGTCACCCCGGAGCTGGTCGCCGAGCACGGGCTCAAGCCCGAGGAACACGAGCGCATCCTCAAGCTGATCGGCCGCGAGCCGACGGTGACCGAGCTCGGCATCTTCTCGGCCATGTGGAACGAGCACTGCTCGTACAAGTCCTCCAAAATCCATCTGCGCACGCTGCCGACCGAGGCGCCCTGGGTGATCCAGGGCCCGGGCGAGAACGCCGGCGTCATCGACATCGGCGATGGGCTCGCGTGCGTGTTCAAGATGGAGAGCCACAACCACCCAAGCTACATCGAGCCCTACCAGGGCGCCGCGACCGGGGTCGGCGGCATTCTGCGCGACGTGTTCACCATGGGGGCGCGGCCGATCGCCTGTCTCAATGCGCTGAGCTTCGGCGATCCGAAGCACCCGAAGACGCGGCACCTCGTGTCGGGCGTGGTCGCGGGCATCGGCGGATATGGGAATTCGTTCGGCGTGCCGACGGTCGGCGGGCAGGTGCGCTTCCATCCGCGCTACAACGGCAACAACCTCGTGAATGCCATGGCGGTCGGCCTCGCCGAGAGCGACAAGATCTTCTATGCGGCCGCGACCGGCGTCGGCAAGCCGATCGTCTATCTCGGCTCGAAGACCGGGCGCGACGGCATCCACGGCGCCACCATGGCGTCGGCCGAGTTCGGCGCCGACGCCGAGGAGAAGCGCCCGACCGTGCAGGTGGGCGATCCGTTTGCCGAGAAGCTGCTGCTCGAAGCCTGTCTCGAGATCATGCACAAGGACTGCGTGATCGCGATCCAGGACATGGGCGCCGCCGGGCTCACCTGCTCGGCCGTCGAGATGGGCGCCAAGGGCGATCTCGGCGTGACCCTCGAGCTCGACAAGGTGCCATGCCGCGAAACCGGCATGACGGCCTACGAGATGATGCTGTCGGAGAGCCAGGAGCGCATGCTGATGGTGCTGCGCCCCGAGAAGGAAGCCGAGGCCGAGGCGATCTTCCGCAAGTGGGGGCTCGATTTCGCGGTGGTCGGCGAGACCACGCCGACCAGGCGCTTCATCGTGCGCCACCGCGGCGACGTGATGGTGGACCTGCCCATCAAGGAGCTGGGCGACCAGGCACCCGAGTACAAGCGGCCGTTCGTCGACACGCCGACGCTGCCGGTGATTTCGCCCGCCGACGTCACGCCGCCGATGTCGACAGCCGACGCGCTGGAGAAGCTCATCGCCTGCCCCGATCTCTGCTCGCGCCGCTGGGTGTGGGAGCAATACGATCACGTGATCGGCGGCAACACGGTGCAGCGCCCGGGCGGCGATGCCGCGGTGGTGCGCGTCAACGACGGGCCGAAGGCGCTCGCGCTCACGGCTGACGTGACGCCGCGCTATTGCGAGGCCGATCCGCTCGAGGGCGGCAAGCAGGCGGTGGCGGAAGCCTGGCGCAACATCACGGCGGTCGGCGGCACGCCGCTCGCGGTCACCGACAACCTCAATTTCGGCAATCCGGAGCGGCCCGAGATCATGGGCCAGTTCGTCGGCTGCGTGCGCGGCATCGGCGAGGCCTGCAAGGCGCTCGACTTCCCGGTCGTGTCAGGCAACGTGTCGCTCTACAACGAGACCAACGGCCGCGCGATCCTGCCGACGCCGACCATCGGCGGCGTCGGCGTGCTGGCGGATTTCCAGAAGTCCGCGACGATCGCGTTCAAGGCGGCGGGTGAGGCGATCCTGCTGATCGGCGAGACGAAGGGCTGGCTCGGTCAGTCGCTGTACCTGCGCGACGTCTGTGGACGCGAAGAGGGGGCGCCCCCGCCGGTCGATCTCGCGACGGAGAAGCGCAACGGCGATTTCGTCCGGGAGCTGATCGGGGAGGGAATCGCGACGGCGGTGCATGATGTATCCGATGGTGGTCTGGCGGTGTCGCTCGCCGAGATGGCGATGGCCTCCGGCATCGGCGCGAAGCTCGACGCCTCGCCGGCAGCTGCGCATGCATTCTGGTTCGGTGAAGATCAGGCTCGCTACGTGGTCACGGTTGCGGCAGCCCGCGCCGGCGAAATCATGGCGCGCGCCGCGAAAGCTGGCGCGGCGGCGCTCCGGCTCGGTGTCACGGGAGGCGATGCGTTGACGCTCGGCATGGAGCGGCCCATTCTGGTCAAAACCTTGGTGCAAGCGTTTGAAGGCTGGTTGCCCGCCTATATGGCCGGGCCCGACGTGACGTAGAGCATGATCCCGAACAAGCTTGCCCCCGACCCGATCGGGGGGGCGCCGGTTTTCGGATAAGATCATGCCCCGAACCTATTGGAGGCCGCCATGGCGATGGATGCCCGCGAGATCGAGCGCCTGATCAAGGCGAGCATTCCGGACGCCGAGGTGACGATCCGCGACCTCGCGGGCGACGGCGACCACTATGCCGCGACCGTGGTGTCGGCGAGCTTTCGCGGCAAGTCTCGGGTGCAGCAGCATCAGCTGGTCTACGCCGCGCTGAAGGGCCAGATGGGCGGCGTGCTGCACGCGCTCGCGCTGCAGACCGGCGTGCCCGCCGCCTGATGCAGCATGGCCGAGACCTCGCCGAACCGCGTGAAGACGCTTTCGCCCGCGGGGGCCATCGAGCCTACCGGCACCTGGAGCGTCGGCACGCGCGCCGGCGATTTCGTCTTCGTGGCCGGAATGCGCGGGATCGATCCCGCCACCAACAGCCTGATGGCCGGCGACGAGCCGCGCATCCGCCAGGCCTTCCGCAACATGGAGCTGATCGCGCAGTCGGAAGGCGCGACCCTGCGCGATGCGGTCCGCCTCGTCGTCTATGTCACCGACATGGGGCGCTATCGGCCACTGGTGAACGCAATCCAAGAGGAAATCTGGGGACAGGGACCGTTTCCGCCGCGCACCATCGTCGAGGTCGCCCGGCTCAATCAGGACGACATCGTCGAGGTGGAGGGCACATTCTTCGCCCCGGTGAAAAAGTGAGCCCAGGAGCCTGCCGCCGGTTGGGTGAAATCCGCTCTTGGGGTATATATATGCTTCGAACCGGCGGGTTCTTGACCCCGCCCCGGACACGAAGGACGACATAAATGGCCATCGAGCAATTCATCACCAACGAGGTGAAATCCAACGACGTGGTGCTGTTCATGAAGGGCACGCCGCAATTCCCGATGTGCGGGTTCTCGGGCCAGGTCGTGCAGATCCTCGATTACCTCGGCGTTCCCTACAAGGGCCTCAACGTGCTCGAGAACGACGAGCTGCGCCAGGGCATCAAGTCGTTCTCCAACTGGCCGACCATTCCGCAGCTCTACGTCAAGGGCGAGTTCGTCGGCGGCTGCGACATCATCCGCGAGATGTTCCAGGCGGGCGAGCTGCAGAGCCTGTTCAAGGACAAGGGCGTGCCCGTTAAGGAGAGCGCCGGCGCCTGACGCGCCACGCGATCGATCTCTGGAAATGACAAAGCCGCCCGAACGGGCGGCTTTGCGATTCTTGGATCGTGGCGTGACGATCAGCGCGAATAATATTCCACGACCAGATGCGGCTCCATCACGGCCGCGTAGGGCACCTCGCCGGGCTGCGGGATGCGGGTGAGCTTCGCGGTCATCTTCGAGTGGTTGGCCTCGATGTAATCGGGGACGTCGCGCTCGGCGAGGCCGACCGCTTCCAGCACCAGGGCGAGCTGCTTCGAGGCTTCCTTGACCTCGATCTCCTCGTTGACCTTGAGCCGATAGCTCGGGATGGTGACGCGCCGGCCGTTCACCTTGATGTGGCCGTGGTTGATGAACTGACGCGCCGCGAAGATGGTCGGCACGAGCTTCGCCCGGTAGACCACGGCGTCGAGGCGCCGCTCCAAAAGGGCGATCAGGTGGGCACCGGAGTCGCCCTTCATGCGGATCGCCTCTTCGTAGATGCCGCGGAACTGGCGCTCCGAGATGTTGGCGTAATAGCCCTTGAGCTGCTGCTTGGCGCGTAGCTGGATGCCGTAGTCGGAGAGCTTGCCTTTGCGGCGCTGGCCGTGCTGGCCGGGGCCATATTCGCGGCGATTGACGGGGCTCTTCGGGCGGCCCCAGATGTTCTTGCCCATGCGGCGATCGATCTTGTACTTCGCCTCGGTGCGCTTGGTCATCGCGTCCTCAGTTGCGGCAGGCGTCCGGCCGGCCAGTTGATGATGTGGTTGTCGAGGATCGCGCCCTCCTCCTTCCCCGTTTCGGGGACGACAGGCGTGGGCCCAAATCAGCGCCAAGGCCCGGCCGCGGGTCGCGAAACGCCACGCCGGCCTTGTAAAAAAGGCCGGCGGGACGGCAGGTTTCTAGGAAGAAAGCCGCTTCTTGTCAAATTGCCGGCGCGTCGGCCATCGCCTTGATTCCGAAGCCGGAAAGCGCCTCTGCCAGGCGCGGCGCGATAGGGCGGCCAGAGGTGAAGCGCGCGAGGGCCGGCGCGGCGACGACGCCCGCTTGCGGTGGACCCAACAGCTCGACGACCCGCCGCGCGATCGCGGGGGCCGGGTCGATCCAGGCGACCGGCCAGGGGGCGAGCCGCACCAGGCTGTCGAGCAGCAACGGAAAGTGGGTGCAGGCGAGCACGACCGTGTCGGTCCGCCGGCCGCCACTGTCGACGAAGCAGGGCGCGATCTCGGCCATGATGGCGGCCTCATCCACCGGTTGGCCCCGCAGTGCGGCCTCGGTGATCGCCGCCAATCGTGCCGCGCCCACCAGGGTGACGGCGCAGCCCTGGGCGAAATCGTCGATAAGCTTGCGGGTGTATTCCCGCCGCACGGTGGCCTCGGTGCCGAGGACCGAGACGAGCTTGCTGCGCGACGCTGCGCAGGCCGGCTTGATGGCAGGCACGGTGCCGACGAACGCCACGGTGTGGCGCGCGCGCAGCGCCGGCAGCGCCAGGGTCGAGGCGGTGTTGCAGGCGATGACGACGAGATCGGGCGTGGTGTCGGCGATCAGCTTCCCCATGAGCGGCACGATGCGCGCGACCAGCGCCGTCTCGCTGTGCCGGCCGTAGGGGAAGAATGCGTCGTCCGCCACATAGACGAGCCGGGCGTCGGGCCGCGCCGCCGCGATTTCGCGAAAGACCGTCAACCCGCCGAGGCCGGAGTCGAACACCAGGATCGTGGCTTCAGTCATCGGGGAGCGCATCTGCGGGAGGAACTGTGACGACGAATCGACGACAGCACGCAAGGAATACGGCGGGCAGGCGAGTTTTTCCAAATCTGCGACCATTTGGCAAATCCGCGTGCCGGCCGGAACGCAGCCAAAAAAGTGGCGTTTCACCGCCGGGAGCCCGGGGGGAATCCGTATCCGCCCAGGTGAGGAGTTCCAAAATGACGCTGAGAAGGAAACTGCTGACAAGCGCAGGTCTGCTCGTCGTTTCGACCGGTATTGCTCTCGCCGCACCCGCTGTCGTGGAGAGCGCGGTCAATCTGCGCGCCGGACCCGGCGTTGATTTCCCGGTGATCACCTCGATGCAGGCCGGCACGCCGGTCAACGTGATCGGCTGCGGCGAGAATTGGTGCCGGGTTGCGTTCGGCGGCACCGTCGGCTTCGCCGATCGCGACTTTCTCGCGCTCGGCGGCCGTGTCGGGCCGCCGTCGGTAACGGTCGGTTCGAGCTACGGTTATGAAGGCCCAGGCTACGCGGGCTATGAAACGGGCCGCTATTCCTACGGAGCCACGCCGGGCTACACACATGGCTACGGCAGCACCGCCTACAGCAGTTACCGCGGCAGTTACGGCACTTATGGGAATGAGAGCCGCCGCGAGCGCGTCGAGACACGCACCCGCTCGGACGAGCCGCGGACCGCGGCCGAGCTCAAGGGCGACAACCCGATGAAGAACTATAAGAGCACGGCAAATCCGAATCTGCGGCGCTCCGAGCAACAGTCGGCCGAGATCAAGGGCGACAATCCGATGAAGAACTACAAGAGCACGGCGAACCCGAACCTGCGCGCCGCGGAACCGCCGGCCGCGATCAAGGGCAACAATCCGATGAAGATGCCTCCGCGCAGCACGGCGACGAACGAGCGCGGCACCCGCCGCTCGGGCGAGACGACCGGGGCCGCCCCGAAGGATGAGCGCCACTACTGAGAGCGTCTCCGGCCGGTGCCACCCGGCGCCGGCCGGAGATCGTGACGAGGTGCTCGGGCAGATCGAAGCGCGCCGCTATTGCGGCAGCTGCTCGATGACGCCGTACCAGCCGAGGCCGCGATAAGTCTCGTAGCCCGGCGTCCGGTGAAAGGCGACGACGCGGCCGGACGGGTCGGTGTAGTTTCCGCTCGGGCTGCCATCTGCTTTGAGTGCGAAGTCGCTGGTGAGAACGCCGCGGCCATCCGAGGCCGCGATGATCCTGCGCTTGGCGTCGACCAGCATCACGCGGGTGCGCGATGCCTCCTCGGGGGTGAGGCGCACGCCTTGCACGATCGCGCGCGATTGCGGCTCCCAATCGAAGTGCACCGCGAGCACGCCGATCGGCTTTCCGTGCGTATCTCCGCCTTCGCGCACGGAAGCGACATAGGTCGCGACTTGCGCCCCTTTGAGCTGCGCGCAGGAGTTGATGTCGCCGACCGCGTACTCCTCGCCCGATGCCAGGTTGCGCCCGCGCGCATACCACGGCTCGTGGCCGACTTGCGCGCCGACGACCGGGTAGCGGTCGGGGCGGCCATTGGCGATGACGCGCCCTGAGAGATCGCACAGCCACAGATCGAGATAGACGGTGTACGAGGAGAGGATGACGCCGAGCCGCTTGCTCGCATATTCGACCGCGTCCGGCGTCGGCGCCGCGGCGCAGTCCACGACGGCCGCGTCGGTCGCCCACCAACGCACGTCGCAGGTGCGCTCATAGAGATTGCGATCGGCGATCTCGATGGCATTGAGCGCGAGGTCGACCAGGCGGTCGGCGCGTGCCTGCATGGCCATCTGCTCGGTCGCCTCCTTGAGCGTCCCGATCCGCCCGCCGAGGCTCTGCTGCAGCTCGGTCGCCACATCGGCGATCTGCGTCGAGACCGAGCGCACCTCGCCGGCGACGACCGCAAAGCCGCGCCCGTGCTCGCCGGCGCGGGCCGCCTCGATCAGCGCATTGAGCGCCAGGATCTTCATGCGGCCGGTGATGTCCTGGATGATGCGGATGTTCGCATCGGTCAGCGAGCTCAGCGCGTCGGCCGCCTCGGCGACGACGCTGGTGAGCGCGCGGGGTTTGCTGTTTGCGGGATTGGGAGCCGGCATGCGTAAAGCCATGAATCGAAGTCGACTCAGAATCGCGGAGGCCGTTTAATCCCCCGTAAATTTTACCGCGTCACGAGCGCCGCTTTTTTGTGCAGCATGCCCTCGGTAAAGCACGCGCAAAATGGGTCAGGCGCCGCCAAAGACGCGGTGAAAGATCGTGTCGACGTGCTTGAGGTGATAGTCGAGATCGAACTCCTTCGCGAGCTCGCTCGCGCCGAGATACTTGCGCACGTCCGCGTCGGCCTGCAGCTGGGCGAGGAAGTCATCCGCCTCGCCGCGCCAGATCTTCATGGCGTTGCGCTGGACCAGGCGGTAGGCGTCCTCGCGGCTCGCGCCCTTCTGGGTGAGCGCGATCAGCACGCGCTGGGAATGCACGAGCCCGCCCAGGCGGCCGAGGTTCTTCTGCATGTTCTCCGGGTAGACGATCAGCCGATCGACCAGGCCGGCGAGGCGGTTGAGCGCGAAATCGAGCGTGACCGTCGCGTCCGGCCCGATCATGCGCTCGACCGAGGAATGCGAGATGTCGCGCTCGTGCCATAGCGCGACATTCTCCAGCGCCGGCGTCACATAGCCGCGCACGACGCGGGCGAGGCCGGTGATGTTCTCCGACAGCACCGGATTGCGCTTGTGCGGCATGGCCGAGGAGCCTTTCTGGCCCTCGGAGAAGAACTCTTCGGCCTCCAGCACCTCGGTGCGCTGCAGGTGGCGGATCTCGGTCGCGAGCCGCTCCATCGACGAGGCGACGACGCCGAGCGTCGCAAAATACATGGCGTGGCGGTCGCGCGGGATCACCTGGGTCGAGATCGGCTCGACCGCGAGCCCCATCGCTTGCGCGACATGCGCCTCCACGCGTGGATCGATCTGCGCGAAGGTGCCGACCGCGCCCGAGATCGCGCAGGTCGCGACCTCGCGCCTCGCCGCGAGGAGCCGCTCGCGGCAGCGGGTGAATTCCGCATAGGCCGAGGCAAGCTTGAGCCCGAAGGTGGTCGGCTCGGCATGGATGCCGTGCGAGCGTCCGATGGTGGGCGTGAGCTTGTGCTCGAAGGCGCGCCGCTTGAGCGCGGCCAGCACCTTGTCGGTATCGGCGATGAGGATGTCGGCGGCGCGCACCAGCTGCACGTTGAAGCAGGTGTCGAGCACATCGGACGACGTCATGCCCTGGTGCACGAACCGGGCAGGGGCCCCGACGATCTCGGCGAGATGGGTGAGAAACGCGATGACGTCGTGCTTGACCTCGCGCTCGATCTCCTCGATGCGCTCGACGTTGAACTTGGCATCCTTGCCCTTGGCCCAGATCGCCTGCGCGGCCTCTTTGGGGATGACGCCCGCCTCGGCGAGGGCATCGGCGGCATGCGCCTCGATCTCGAACCAGATGCGGAAGCGCATCTGCGCGTCCCAGATCGCAGCCATTTCGGGGCGGGTGTAGCGCGGAATCATCGAGGCCTCAGCGGACATTACGCCCTGCGGGCTGTATCATAATCGGCGGCCTTGGCAATCGGCGCCATGGCTATGGGTGAGGGAGACCAGCATGCAATTCGGCGATCTGATGACCCGTGCGGAGCGGATCGGGGCGCTGCTCAAGACGCGGCGCGAGCGCATCGCGGTCGCCGAATCCTCGACCGGCGGGCTGATCTCTGCGTCGCTCCTCGGCGTCGGCGGCGCCTCGGCCTATTTCCTCGGCGGCGCCGTCGTCTACACCCAGACGGCGCGGCGTGCCCTGCTGGACATCCAGGACGCTGCGATGGCGGGCATGCGCGCCTCGACCGAGTCCTATGCGCTGCTGCTCGCGCGCACCGCGCGCACGCGCTTCGCCTCGAGCTGGGCGCTCGCCGAGACCGGTGCGACCGGGCCGACCGGCAACCGCTACGGCGATGCGGCCGGTCACAGCTGCATCGCGGTCGTCGGCGCCACCGAGCGGGCGATCACGCTCGAGACCGGCAAGAGCGATCGCATCGCCAACATGCACGCCTTCGCGGCGGCGGCGCTCGACCTGCTGGAGACGGCGCTGCGCGGCTGAAGTGCGCATGGACGGCCTGCTCCGGCGTCTTGCGGGGCGCCCACCCTCGGGTGCAGCATGGTTGCCGCCGGGGAGGGACCAAGCCATGACTGCAGCGACGGCCGCGACCGGAGCGCCTGGCGAACGCAGCCGCGAGGCGGTTGTCGCCGGCGTGATCGGCAATATCCTCGAATGGTACGACTTCGCCGTCTACGGCTACCTCGCCGCGACGATTTCCGGGTTGTTCTTCCCCTCGAGCGACAAGCTCGCTTCGCTGCTGACAACCTACCTGGTGTTCGGCATCGGCTTCGTGATGCGGCCGGTGGGCTCGATCGTGTTCGGCATCTACGGCGACCGTCACGGCCGGCGCAAGGCGCTCAGTGCCGTGATCTTCCTGATGGCGATCTCGACCTGCGCGATCGGCTTCCTGCCGACCTATAGCCAGGTCGGCGTGCTGGCCCCGATCCTCCTCGTCGTCTGCCGGCTGGCGCAGGGCCTCTCGGCCGGGGGCGAGTGGGGCGGATCGACCGCCTATATCGTGGAATATGCGCCCGAGGGTCGCCGCGGCTTCATCGGCTCGTGGCAGCAATTCAGCGTCGGCGCGGGCTTCCTGCTCGGCTCGCTCTCGGCGACCGTGATGAGCTTCACCCTCGCGCCGGCGACGCTTTCGTCGGTCGGCTGGCGGATTCCGTTTCTCCTCGGCATCGTGCTCGGCGGCCTCGGCGCCTATCTGCGCTGGCGGCTCGCCGACACGCCGAAATTCACCGAGATCGAGGAGCATCACGCGGTCGCGGCGGCCCCGCTCGCGGAGGCGCTGACGAAATATCCGCGCGAGACCTTCACGGCGTTCGGCCTCACGCTGCACAACACGGTCGCGTACTACATCTCGCTCATCTACATGGCGGGCTACCTCACGCAGGTCGGCAATATCCCGAAGCCGACAGCGCAGCTCATCGGAACCATTTGCCTCGCCGTCTTCGTCGTGCTGATCCCGTTCATGGGCAAGCTGTCGGATCGGTTCGGCCGTCGGCCGCAGCTCATGGCCTCGTGCATCGGCTTTGCGCTGCTCGGCTATCCGTTCTTCCTGCTCGGATCGTCCGGCCGCATCGAGCTAGCGTTCCTCGCCCAGTTCCTGATGGTGGCGTTCCTGTCGCTCTATGCGGGCGCCTGTCCGGCCGCCTATGCGGAGCTCTTCCCGACCCGGGTGCGCTACACGGCGCTGTCCATCGGCTACAACATCGCGGTCGCGATCTTCGGCGGTTTCGCACCGTCGATCGCGACTTGGCTGATCAAGGTGACCGGCAATCCGCTGTCGCCGGCGTTCTATGTCATCGGGGCCGCCGTGATCACACTGGTGCTCCTGACGCGGATCCGCGAGACCGCGTTCACGCCGTTGAAGTAGGGGGAAAATCGCGCGCGCCTCACCGTACGGGCAAAAGCGCACTGATCGGCGGTCGATGACCCTCTTCACGAGGTGGGATTTTTTTCTGAAGAAAATACAGGCGATTTACAGGGCGCCGACGCCGGCCAAATACAGGAAAAGCCATTCAAATACCTGAGGAAATGGCCTGAGCGCACAGCAGGCGAACAACAGGAGCGAAAAACAGGAAGAACAGGACGAGCGCTGCGGTTTCGGGCGGGCGCGATCCGGCTTCCTATGCGGTTGCCAGAAAATCGGCGGCGCGCAACGACGAACCCATCGCGCTCTGCGGCGGCCGGGCCCCCGAAGCGCGCAGCTCCGGACACGCGAATGTCACTCTGCACTTAATGCCATGCGCCCCTCGCGCTGGGAATGCAAGCCGACTTCAATCTATCCCCGTTATTCAGGTTTTTATCGGGCTTGACGGAGCTTGGCGCGTAGTGTGGGCAGAGGCGCAAATCTCCGCTCTCGCCGCGTGGGCAAAATCGCCGATGCGCCCTTGCCGACGCGGGTGATTCCGAGCAGGCGATTTTGCCCACCTGCGGCCTACGCCCTATGGCCGCAGCAGCTCCGGGGGGCGCCGCGCCATGGTCTGCCGGCCGCGCTTGAAGGCGGCGAGGGGGTTGCGGATTTCGGCGATCGCCTGCTCCGGCGTGTGGGCATCGAACACGACCACGTCGGCGGGCTTGCCGACCGCGAGGCCGTAGTCGGCGAGGTTGAGCAGCTGTGCCGAGCGCTCGGTCAGCATGGCGAAGCATTCGCGTAGCTCGCGCGGGTGGCGCACCTGCAGCACGTTTGCGTGGAGATTAGCCATGCGGATGAGCGAGCAGTCGCCGTAGGGCGTCGCGGGGTTGAGCACGTTGTTGCTCGACAGCGAGCAGTTGACGCCGTGGGCGACCAAGAGGTTCGCGTCAGCGACGCCGCGGCGGACATTGTGGTCCTGGTCGCGGCCCATGAGGTACAGGTCGGTCGCCGGCAGCACCGTGACGGCGACGCCGACATCGGCCATGCGCCGCGCCACCGCCTTGAGCGCCTCCGGCCGCATGGTCGAGAGCTTCGCCATATGGCCGACCACCACGCGCCCGCCGCGCCGGTACTTCTCCGTGAGGTCGCACACCTGGTGCACATAGAGGTGATCGGCGTTCGGGCCGACGTCGAGGTGGATGTCGATCTCGACGTCGAACTCGCGCCCGAGCTCGAAGATGCGGTTGATCTGGGTGACACCATCGGTGTCGTAGCGCGGCGCGCCGCCGACCGCGCGGGCGCCGCGGCGCAGCGCCTCGACTAGGATCTCGTCGGTGCCCGGATAGTTGGTGAGCCCGTCCTGGGGAAAGACGCACATCTCGATGTCGATCGCCCATTTGTAGTCGGTGATCAGCGCGGCAATCGCCTCATAGCCGCGCAGCCCGATGCCGGGATCGACCTCGACCTGGGTGCGCATGCGCGTCGCGCCGTGCAGGATGCATTCCTCCAGCGTGCGGGCGGCGCGCTTGTAGGTGTCCTCGACCGTGAACGTATGCTTGAGCGGTGCGACGGTCTTGACCGGATTGACGTCGCGGCCCTCCTCGGGCGGGAAGCGCTCGATGATGCGCGACTTGTCGAGATGGATATGCGTCTCGATCAACCCGGCGCAGACGAGGCCGCCGGCTGCGTCGAATTCTTTGCCCTCGGCTGCGAGCGCCGGCGCGATCGCGGCGATGCGGCCCTGCTCGATGCCGATGTCGACCGGCGGATCGGCCGGCCGCGTGCTCAGGCGCGCGTGGCGGATGATCAGGTCCATGGAGCTCGTCTCAGTGCATGTTGAATCGTAGGGTGCGCAAAGGCGGCCGAGGTGTTTCCACTATGGTACGTCGTCAGACCCGCCGTGCCCACGCGTGAAGCGCGTCCGCGTGGGCACGGCGGCTCTCACCCTGTGCTGGAACGGAGGCACCTCGGCCGCCTTTGCCCACCCTACGGCGGCTACGTCGACTCCGCTTTATTGCTGCAGGTCGATCGGCACCTCGGTGGTGATCTTCTTCCAGCGCGCCATCTCGCCGGCGAGCCAGGCTTTCGCGTCGTCGAGCGAGGCGGTCGGCACGCGGTTGAAATGCTGCTTGTCGAAATTCGCCACCACGGCCGGCGACGCCAGCGCCGCCGTCATCGCCGTGCGCAGCGTCTCCAGCACGTCCTTCGGCGTGCCGGCGGGCGCGAACAGGGCCTGCCAGGCGAGCGTGCCGACGCCGTCGAAGCCGACCTCCTGCATGGTCGGCACGTCGGGATAGGCGGGCAGACGCGTGCGGTTGACGAGCGCGAGCGGGCGCAGCTGGCCGGACGCGATCAGCCCGGCGCTGCTCGCCACATTGAGGAAGGACACCTGCGTGCTGCCGCTCAGCATATCGGTGAGCACGCCCGACGCGCCCGCCTTGTTGGGGATGCCTTGCATCTTGAGGTCGCCGGCACGCTTGGCGAACAACGCCATGTCGTAGTCCGGATAGCTGCCGACGCCGACCGAGCCGTAATTGACCTTGCCGGGATTCTTCCTCGCATAGTCGGCGAGCTCCGGCACCGTCTTCGGCGCGAAGTTCTTGGTCGCGGCGAGCAGGAACTCGGGGATGTCGACCAGCCGCAACACCGGCACGACGTCCTTCTCGTAATTGATGTGCAGCTTGTCGTGATAAAGGATCGGCGTGATCGCGTTGGTGGTCACGTTGCCGAGCATCAGCGTGTAGCCGTCGGGCGCCGAGCGCGCCATGCTCTCGAGCGCCAGAATGCCGTAGGCGCCGGGCTTGTTCTCGACCACCACCGACGCACCGATCGCGTCGCGCAGTCGGTCGCCGAGCACGCGCGCAACGATGTCGGTCGCGCCGCCCGGCGCATAGGGCACGAGGATCTTGATCGGCCGAGATGGATACTTGTCCTGCGCGGCCGCCGGTGCGGCGGCGAAGGCAAGGCAGATGCACGTCAGCAGGATCGACAGCAGCGATTTCATCTCGTTCTCCCGGGCGGCGTTGTCAGCCCGCAACGCTTGCGTCATGATACATCTTGCCGCGAACAGAGGAAGCACGCCAATGAACGCAGCTCCCGTCTACGACCTCATCCTGCAGGGCGGACACATCATCTGCCCGGCCTCGGGTATCGACGGCGTGACGGACGTCGCCATCGCCGACGGCAAGATCGCCCAGGTGGCGAAGAGCATCATTCCGTCATCGGCGAAAAGCACGATCGATGTGCGCGGCAAGATCGTGCTGCCCGGCATGATCGACACCCACGCGCACATCTATCGCTATGTCACCGGCCGCTTCGGCCTCGACGCCGACATGGTGGGCGTGCAGAGCGGCGTCACAGCGCTGATCGACCAGGGCGGCGCCTCGTGCATGACCTTTCCGGGCTTTCGCCACTTCGTCGCCGAGCCGGCCGCGACCCGCTGTTTTGCCTTCATTTCCGCCTATCTGGTCGGTGGGCTCGAGGGCCACTATTACCCGCAGCTCTATTCGCCCGAGGGCGTCGACGTCGCCGCGACGGTTGCCGCCGCCAAGGCCAACCGCGATCTCGTCAAAGGCGTGAAGGCGCATGCGGAGATCGGCGGCTTCGCGCGCTGGGGCACGCGGGTGATGGAGCTCGGGGCGCAGATCGGCCGCGACGCCAACCTGCCGGTCTACGTCCATTTCGGCCAGCTGTGGTCGCTGCCGCCGGAGGGCGCGAACGGGGTCGATGCCGACACGATCGTCGAGCGCACCGTCGCGCTGCTGCGCCCGGGCGACATTCTGGCGCACCCGTTCACCCGCCATCCCGGCGGCTTCGTCGACAAGAGCGGCAAGGTGCATCCGATCGTGCGCGCCGCAATCGACATGGGCCTCAAGATCGACGTCGGCCACGGCAGCCACTTCTCGTACAAGATGGCGCGCCGGGCGCTTGACGCCGGCGTGGTGCCGCACACGCTCGGCGCTGACATGCACGGCTACAACACGTTCCTGCCGCCGCCGCCCGGCACCCCGACCGAGCATCCCGACGAGGAGAACCACCCGTTCGCGGGCCAGGCGCGCTTCAGCCTGAGCCAGGCGATGAGCTCGATGCTCGCGCTCGGCCTCACGCTGCAGCAGGTGGTGCCGATGGTCACCAGCAATGCGGCGGTGATGGCCGGAATGCCGAACGAGATCGGCGCGCTCAAGCCCGGGATGGCGGCCGACGTCTCGGTGCTCGACGACCTGCGCGGCCGCTTCAAGCTGCAGGACAACGAGCGCACCGTGATCACGGCCGAGCGCCTGCTCGAGCCCGCCTTCTGCCTGCGTGCCGGCCGGCGCTACGACGCGACCGCGCCGATCCTGCCGCGCGCGGTCGCGGCCTGAGGGCCGAGCGCCGCCGTGATCGCAAACTGGGCGACGCTGAGCCAGGCCGAGCGCGATGCCGCCTACAACAACAGCGCGGCGGTGGCGAACAGCCCCGCGCTGGTCGAGCGGCGCAATGCGGCCTCGGCCGCCTTCCGCAAGGCCCACCCGGCGGGCCTCGATGTGCCCTACGGGCCGGCGCCGCGGCAAAAATGGGACCTCTTTGCCGCGAAGAATGTCGCCGCGCCGTGCCTCGTCTTCATCCATGGCGGTTATTGGCAGCGCAACGCGCGCGAGGATTTCGCCTGCTTCGCCGAAGGCATCATGGCGCACGGCTGGTCGATGGCGCTGCCGGGCTACACGCTCGCCCCCGACGCCTCGCTCGCGGCGATCGTCGACGAGATCCGCCGCGCGCTCGATTGGCTCGCCGCGCATGGGCCTTCGCACGGCATTGCGGGCGGCACAGTCATCGTGTCCGGCTGGTCGGCGGGTGGGCACCTGACCGCCATGGCGCTGTCGCATCCGCGGGTCGCGGCCGGCCTCGCGATCTCCGGCGTCTACGAGCTCGCGCCCATCCGCGATACCTATCTCAACGAGCTGCTACGCCTGAGCGATGACGAGATCGCGACGCTGTCACCCTTGCGGCTGCCGGTGGTGCGCAAGCCGCTCGCGATCGCCTATGGGACCGAGGAATTGCCGGCGCTCGTTGCCGACAGCCGCGATCTGCATGCGCGCCGCGTTGCGGCGCAGGCGGAAGGTCCGCTCATTCCGATCGATGGCGCCGACCACTTCACGATCATGGAAGAGTTGCGCCGACCTGATGGCGCGCTCGTCTCTGCAACGCGAGCGCTGACGTAGAGGTTCTCGCGCCATCGCTGCGGACCGGCGTATCCGTGGCAAGCGGAATCGATTTGCTCGATCTTCCGAGGTTGATGCGAAGCGGAAATGACTTGCACCCACATTAGAGGCCGAAACTTGCGGGGGTTCGCTTCAAGCTCCGCGCGCGCTGCGCGAAATGCGCGGCCGCAACCGTGCGGCGGGGTACGGCGCCTGATAGCTTCCGGACAGCCGTGCACAGACACCCATTCGGGAGTTGGAGCCCGCGAGAGGGGGACCAACGTGAAGTAAGTGAGCCCTGACTCGCGTCGACCGGCCTGTGTCGTTCAATTTATGAGTATACGCCCTAAGCCGCTTCGCCGCGCGCGAGCGCGGCCGCATCGCGGATCGCCGCGATATTGGCGCGATAGCTCTCGGCCGTGCCGCCCTTGAACACGGCGGAGCCCGCGACCAGCACGTTGGCGCCGGCGCGGGTGACGACCGGAGCGGTCTCGGGCGTGATGCCGCCGTCGACCTCGATGTCGATCGGCCGGCCGCCGGCCAGCGCCCGCAGCTGCGCGACCTTCTCGACCGCCGTCGCGATGAACTTCTGGCCGCCGAAGCCCGGATTGACCGACATCACCAGGATCAGGTCGACGAGGTCGATCACCGGTTCGAGCGTGCTCGCGGGCGTGCCCGGATTGAGGGTGACGCCGGCCTTCTTGCCGAGCGCGCGGATCGCCTGCAGCGAGCGGTGAATGTGCGGACCCGCTTCCACGTGAACCGTGATGATGTCGGAGCCGGCCTTGGCGAAGGCCTCGAGATAGGGGTCGGCGGGCGCGATCATCAGATGCACGTCGAAGGTCTTGCGGGTGTGCGGGCGCAGCGCCTTCACGATGTCGGGGCCGATCGAGATGTTGGGCACGAAGTGTCCGTCCATCACGTCGACATGGATCCAGTCGGCGCCAGCGGCGTCGGCCGCGCGCACCTCCTCGCCGAGCCGGGCGAAATCGGCGGCGAGGATCGAAGGAGCGATGAGCAGCGGCCGCGACACGTGCCTTCCTCTCATGGGTTTCCGGTTCGCCTAACATGCGCGGCCGCGCCGGGCAACGCGCCGGAGCCCCTGGGCATGAATTGCCGGCACGGGGCGTTTTTGCCCAGCGGAACCCTGAAGCGGTTCAATGTTTTCAGGGACTTACGGCTGTCGCCGGCGCGGCACGGCGTTTGCACCGGAAGGGGCGGTGATTCAGATTCCAGTGGAGTAGTGTCATGTTCTTTCTTGCTGGTGCAGCCGCTTCGAGCGCGCTCGATCTCCTCTCCTCGCTGCAACAGGCGCTGGGGGGCAGCGGCACGGGCGCGCAATCGTCGAACAGCTTCGACGCCTCGGCGACCACCTCGACCACGTCTGCGAGCACCACGACATCCGGCACCGCCAGCGCCAGCGCGCCCGGCTCACCGCTGTCGTCGGCGACGCTCAATGCGCTGTTTTCGCTGCAGGGGCAGGACAACGGCCAAGGCAACAGCCAGCCGCTGCTGATGGTCAACGGCAACGCGTTGACCCAGGATATCTTCTCCATGCTCGACCAGAATGGCGACGGCCAGATCAGCCAGTCGGAGTTCGACAAGCTCTTCGGGCAGAACGGCAACACGACCCAGGCGAACAACCTCTTCGCGCAGATCGACACCAACGGCGATGGCTCGATCAGCCTGCAGGAGCTCACCAACGCGCTCGACGGTCAGGACTCGGCGGCAACGCAAGGCGCGCAGCAGCAGGGCTGGAATCCAGGCATGGGCCACCACCATCACGGCGGCGACGACTTCGACATCGCGAGCCTGCTCGGCGGCGCCGCCGACGGGGGCGCGAGCGCCGGCGCCGGGGCGAACAGCAATACGAGCGGCGACACCACGCAGACCGTCACCAATGCGGACGGCTCGACCACGACCACCATCACGTATGCGGACGGCTCGACCGTGTCGATGACGACACCGGCCGCCAGCAGCAGCTCCAGCTCGAGTCAGAACGGCAACTCCAACTCCAACGCCAGCGCGTCGGCGTCGCTCAACAACATCATCGAGCAGATGATCCAGCGCCAGGCGCAGATGCTGGCGGCGGGCGCGTCGGTCGGCCAGTCGGTCGCGGTCAGCGCTTAGGCTCCGGGCTGAACCGGTCGAGCGCGGCCTTGAGCGCGTGCGGCAGCAGGTAGACCGGAAACTGCGCCATCGCGACGTAGAGCCAGGTGAGCGCCGGCACGCGTCCCCCGGTCGCCGCGATCATCACGCCGAGATTGCGCAGGCCGGCGCATAGCGCGAGCGTCAGCGCGGCTTCGCGGCCGGCACGCCAGAACACGAGCGCGGTCATGGCGCCGAGCGCGACCGAGGTCGCGAGGGCGAGCCCGAGCAATCCCGCGACGAAGGCCGGCCGCGCGACGGTCTGCGCCACCACGCCATCCATCACGGCCACCGCGAAGACGAAGAGCGCGATGACGCTGAGCCCATCGATGCGCTCGGTCTGACGCTCGACCCAGGCCTGCCCGGCGAGACGGCGCACCAGAGCGGCGATCACGGCCGCGCCCGCCAGCATCGCGAACAGATGCAGCCCGAGGCTGATCGGCGAGAGCTCGATCGCATTGCCGAGAAACAGCGCCGCGAAGACCGCGGCCGTCACCGGCGTCGCCACCGCGCCGGCGGTGAGCACGGCCAGCGCCAGCGCCGCATCGAGCCCCATCAGGGCGGCGAGTGACGACGTCGCGACCACCGGCGGTGCCGCGGCCTGAAAGATCAGAGCGATGAGCAGGCCGCGCTCGAGGCCGAGCGCATGAAGCGGATAGCCGCAGACCAGCGGGGTTGCGATCACCATCCAGGCGGTGGCGGCCAGCACGAGGCCGGGGCGGCCGAAGTGGCGGCGCAAGGCAGCGGGATCGACGCGCAGGAACGCGAGGGTGAGCAGCACGAACACGCTGGGCGTGAACGCGGGCTTGAACAGCGCCGCGAGCCACGGCAGGGCGAGGCCGGCAAAGAGCGAAAACGCGACTGCGCGTGTGCCCTGCCGGCCGAGCCAGGCCAGGAGCGAGGCGAGGGCGGCAGCCGGTCGCAAAAGCCAAGACATCGGGATTCCGCGGCAGTGACGTCGGCGGCATGGCTGTCATACCGCGCGCCTGTGATACTGATTTCGTGCAGCGGGTGCCATATATGAGACCGCGCCACTTTACCTTCCCCCGAAAGGGAGGGTGGGCGAGCGCAGCGAGCCGGGGTGGGGTGAGGCTCTTTGCGTTGATCACATCGTTCATGGTGGGTGCGTCACCCCACCCCGACCGGCTTCGCTTCGCTCAGGCGGTCGATTCTCCCCCTTCAGGGCTCCTCAGGGGAGGGTAAAGGCCAGAGGACAGGATCATGGCACGCACGGACGCCATCGTGCTCGGGGCCGGCATCGTCGGCACCGCGATCGCGCTGCATCTCGTAAAGCGTGGGCTCGCGGTCGCGCTGGTCGACCGCCGCGGCCCCGGCGAGGAGACCTCGTACGGCAACACCGGGATCATCGAGGGCAGCACGATCTTTCCGGCCGCCTTTCCGAAAAGCCTCGGCGCACTCGCGCGCGTCGCGCTGAAGCGGGCGCCGGAGGCGAACTATCATCTGTCCTTCCTGCCCAAGGTCGCGCCCTGGCTGCTCGCATTCCGATATTGGTCGCAGCCCGGCAAGCTGGTCGAGACCGCGCGGGTGATGCGCCCGCTGTTCGGCCGGTCGATCGCCGAGCACGAGGCGCTGATGGCGGAATCGAACGCCACCCACCTGATGCGCCGCAACGGCTGGCTCAAGCTCTATCGCGGCGACGAAAGCTTCGCGGCGACCCGGCGCGAGCGCGCGCTGGCGGAAGAATTCGGCATCACGATCCGGGCGCTGGACACCGATGGCGCCCGCGAGCTCGAGCCCTCGCTCAATCCGGTGTTTCGCCACGCGCTCAACCTGGAGGGCGCGGTCAGCATCTCGGATTCGATCTCGCTCACGCGCGCCTATGCGGCGCGGTTCACCGCGCTCGGCGGCGTCATCCTCGCGGGCGATGCGCGCACGCTGCATCGCGACGGCGGCCATTGGCGCGTCGACACCGCCGCGGGGCCGATCGATGCGGCCGACGCCGTGGTGGCGCTCGGACCATGGTCGCCCGACCTCCTGGCGCCGCTCGGCATCCGGCTGCCGATGGCGGTCAAGCGCGGCTATCACCTGCATTTCCGTCCGCGCGGCAATGCCGCGCTGGCGCGGCCGATCCTCGATGCCGAGAACGGCTATTGCATCACGCCGATGCAGCAGGGCATCCGCCTCACCACCGGCGCCGAGTTTGCCGATCGCGACGCGCCGCCGACGCCGGTGCAGCTCGCCCGGCTGATGCCGGCCGCGCAGGAGCTCTTCCCGCTCGGCGAGACGGTCGAGAGCAAGCCGTGGATGGGCAGCCGTCCGTGCTTTGCGGATTCGCGTCCGGTGATCGGCCCGGCGCCCGGGCAGGCGAACCTGTGGCTCGCCGTCGGTCACGCGCATTGGGGACTGACGCTCGCCGGAATCACGGGCCGGCTGGTCGCGGATCTGATCAGCAAAACGGCGCCGGTGATCGATCCGGCGCCGTTCGCAGCTGAGCGTTTTGCCCGCTGAGATTACTGGATCGTCTGGACGATGTTCGACGTCGGCCGCTGGTCGATCGTCGGCAGCTTCTGGTCCTTGAGAACCATTTCGTCGTATTGCGGCAGCGACTGCAGCTGATACTTCGGCACCATGTGCACGATCTTGTAGCCGCCGGCCTTGAGCTTGGCGAGAATCTCGGGCAGCGCCTGCGCGGTGTGCTTGTGGAAGTCGTGCATCAGGATGATGCCCTTGCCGTGCTTGGCGAGCTTCTCCATCACCGATTTAACCACCTGGTCGGACCGGTGCATCTTGAAATCGAAGGAGTCGAAATCGCACGAGAAGATGCCGATGTTGCGCTCGCCCAGGTAGGTGACCATCTCGGGCGGATGGCGCAGGGCCGGAAAACGGAAGAACGGCGCGATCGGTCCACCGAGCGCCCAGTGAACCGCGCTGATGCCCTTCTCGATCTCGTCTTTCGCCTGCTCGGGCGTGAGCTTCGTCAGGTCCTTGTGCGACCAGGTGTGGCTGCCGACCGTATTTCCGGCCGCCGCCACCCGCTTGAGGATCTCGGGATAGTAGGTCGAGTGCAGCCCGATCGCGAAGAAGGTCGCGCGGATGCACTGATCGGCGAGCGCCTTGAGGACCGCGTCGGTGTTGTTGAGCCACGGCCCGTCGTCGAAGGTGAGCACGACCTCGTGGTCGTTGAGAAAATCATGATTACGGAAGTGCTGGAGGCCGAAGCCGGGGCCCCCGGTGGTGTCGATCTGCACGACGCGCGAGATTCCGAGCGCGTTGGGATTTTTGCAGTCGATCGGCGGCGGCACCGGCATCGGAGTGGGCGGCGGGCCGGCGTTGGCCGCAGGCGCGGGCTGCGCGGCTGGGGCGGCGGGCGCGGCCGGCGCTGCGGGAGTGGCCTGCGCGGCGGCGAGTTGCATGCCCGGCGCGGATGTGGGTGCGGGCGGCTGCGCAGCCTGCGGCGCGGCGGCAGTCTGCGGCGCGGGTGCGGCTTGCGGCGCAGGGGCAATCTGCGGCGCAGCTGCGGGCGGCGTGGCGGCGGCTTTGGGGGTGGCTTGGGATGCGACGACAGGCGCTGATGTCGCTTGTGGCGGCGGTGCCGCCTGCGGTGCCAGGGTCTGCACCGGAATCTCGGTCACGACCGCGCGCGGCGCCTGCGGCTGCACCGGCGGGGCCGCGACCGGCGCGGCCGACGCGGTTGTCGCCGTCGGCATGCCCGTATCGCCGATCGCCGAGCGGATCGTCGACGTGATGGTCGATGCGACCTTGTCGATGATCGGAAACTTCTGCGCCTCGACGGCGCCGTAGGCTCCAAGGCATCCGGCGACCAACAAGCCACCGATCGCAACTGCGGCACGCATCAACCCGTCTCCTCAAACGCAACTTTGCCCCGCCGCGATGTTAGGGCGGAACGGATCCCGGAGCAGCCCCAAAGGGGGCCGAAGAGCGCCCAAGCCGGCTCCACGTCAGATTATGGTTATTTTAACCGAATTGGCGCGCTGAAGCGAGAACGGTTTGCGGCAAAAAATCGTCTGCGCCGATGGTGCTGTGGACGAGTCAGGTTCCAAAAGTAGCGCGCCAGCCGGGCAGGGGATCGCTCGGCAAGGCCTCGGCCTCGTAGATGCCGCGCGCGATCGCGCGCGCCACCACCTGCACGGCCACGGTGCCGAGCCGCATGAGACCATGGACCGGATCGGTGAGCGGCCGGCGGCCCGTCGATGCGGCGAACAGGAGGTCGCCATCGAGCGGAGTGTGCGCGGGAAAGATCGCGCGGGCGAGCCCATCCTGCGCCATCACGGCGAGGCGCCGCGCCTGCGACTTGGTCAGCGCCGCGTCGGTTGCGACGACGGCGAGCGTGGTGTTGGCGCGCACGCTGCCTTTGGTGCGCGGCTCGAGCGCGCGGGCCGGAAGCGGCGAGGGGAAACCGCGGCCACCGAACTCGTTGGCGATCTCGAAGGGCGCCGCCCAGAACCACGGGCCGTCCTCGACCACGATGCTGCCGGCCGCATTCGCGGCCGCGATGGCGCCAACCGTGAAGCCGTCGCAGGCCGCGGCCGCCGAGCCGATGCCGCCCTTGAAGTTGACGGTGCGCGCGCCGAGGCCGGCGCCGACGCTGCCGAGCGCGAAATCGGCGCCCGCCGCGACGGCGGCCGCGTAGCCGAGCTCGCGATAGGGCGGATAGCGGCCCCAGTCGTTGTCGCCGCCGTTGTTGAGGTCGAACAGGATCGCGCCCGGCACGATCGGCACGCGCGCCGGGCCGACCGCAAAGCCGCGTCCGTGCTCGCGCAGCCAGGCCTGCACGCCGCTCGCCGTATCGAGGCCGAACGCCGAGCCGCCCGACAACGCGATGGCGTCGATGTGCTCGACCAGCATGCCCGGGTCGAGCAGGTCGGTCTCGCGCGTGCCGGGGGCCCCGCCGCGCACGTCGACGGCAGCGACCGCCGGCCGGTCGAACACGATCGCGGTCGCGCCGGAGGCGAGCCGCGCATCCTGGGCGTGGCCGATCGTCACGCCGGGAACGTCGGTGATCAGATTGCGCATGGGGTCGAGTGTCTCGTTTTCGTTGCCGCGGTCAATCCAGGGAGGTGCCTCACGCGACTTCACAATCGAGCCATCATGGCATGCCGCCGCTTGCATCGCGCCGCCCACCATCGCATCAAGGGCGCCATGTCGTCCGACGTCTCAATCGCGGCCGCCCTGCTTGCGGGCCTGCTCAGCTTTCTATCGCCCTGCGTGCTGCCGCTGGTGCCGCCGTATCTCGTCTATCTCGCCGGCGCGTCGCTCGAGCGCTTCGCCGAGGCGGAGCCCGAGCCGCGGGTGCGACGCGAGACGATACTGGCGGCGCTGCTGTTCGTCGCCGGCTTCTCTACCGTGTTCGTCGCGCTCGGGGCGAGCGCCAGCGTGATCGGCGTGCTGATCCGGCGCTATTCGGCCGAGCTCGCGATCGCGGCGGGCATCATCATCATCATCATGGGCCTGCATTTCCTCGGGCTCACGCGCATTGCGCCGATGATGCGCGAGAAGCGCTGGGAGATGGCGAAGCCGGTCGGCCTGTGGGGCGCCTACGTCATGGGGCTCGCCTTCGCGTTCGGCTGGACGCCATGCATCGGTCCGATCCTCGCCGCGATCCTCGCGGTCGCGGCCTCGAAGGAGACGGTGGCGAAAGGCGCCGGGCTGCTCGCGGTCTATTCGGCGGGCCTCGGCATTCCGTTCCTGATCGCCGCCTTCGCGGTCGAGCCGTTCGCCGCATTCCTGGCCCGGTTCAAGCGCCATGTCGCCAAGGTCGAGCGCGCCATGGGCATGCTCATGGTGCTCACGGGCGTCGCGTTCCTCACCGGATTCGTCGGCCAGGTGGGCAACTGGCTCCTCGACTGGTTTCCGGCGCTCAGCAAGATCGGCTAGCCGTGGATTTTCTCGTCCTTAGTCGCGACGTCGTGCCGGGGAATTGCCGGGCATCCGCCTCTCGGCGGCGCGAAGAGGCCGATAGGCGGGACATAGGCGAGCGAAGTGACGCGTTCTTCGAACGGGCTATGCTCGCCGACGGATCTAAGCGAAACGGCCGGGCTTTGGCCCGGCCGTGACGCTCTCACTTTGTGCGTTCGGCCGGATGGCCTCCTCAGTTGGTCATCGGCGGCGCTTCGACGTAGGTGATGTGGCCGTCCGGCTGTTTCTTCCAGATGTAGAGCACGTAGCGGTCCTTGTTCTTGCCGTCGACCAGGTAGCCGTTGATGTCGCCCTTCTGGTCGAACGAGATGTCGCCCAGCACCGTGTGGAACACCTTGCCGGAGTGTATCACCGCCGCGACCTTCTTGCTGTCGAGCGACTTCGCGGCTTCCGCCGCCTGCTTGTAGACCTGCACGATCGCGTAGCTGTAGAGCGTGTAGGCCTGCGGCTCGAACCCGCGCTGCTTGCGAAAGAGGTCGATGATCGCCTTGTTCTTGGCGTTGGTGCGCGGATCGGGCGAGAAGGTCATCAGCGTGCCTTCGGCGCCGGGACCCGCGATCGAGGCGAACTCGTCGTCGGCGATGCCGTCGCCGCCCATCAGCGGCGCTTTGAGGCCCTGGTCGCGCATCTGGCGCAGGATGAGGCCGCCGGTGTCCTGCAGGCCACCCCAGTAGACCAGGTCGGGATTGACCGATTTGAGCTTGGAGACGAGGGCGGTGAAATCCTTGTCGTCCTTGTTGACGCCCTCGAAGAACACTTCCTTCATGCCGTGGGCATTGAGCGACTTGCGCGCTTCCTCGGCGAGACCCTGGCCGTAGGTCGTCTTGTCGTGCACGAAGGCGATCTTCTTGCCCTTGAACCGCTGCGCGATGATCGCGCCGGCGACGCCGCCCTGCTGGTCGTCGCGGCCGCACACGCGGAAGATGTTCCACATCTTGCGATCGGTGACCTTCGGGTTGGTGGCGGAGGGCGAGATCTCGAGGATGCCGTTCTCCTGGTAGACTTCCGAGGCCGGGATGGTGACGCCGGAGTTGAAGTGGCCGACCACGAACTTGACGCCGTCGGCGGCGAATTTGTTGGCGACGGACACGCCTTCCTTCGGGTCGGCGCGGTCGTCGCCGATCTCGATCACGAGCTTCTGGCCGAGGATGCCGCCGGCCTTGTTGATGTCGGCGACCGCCTGCTCGGAACCCTGCTTGAGCTGGGCGCCGAAGGTCGCGTTGCCGCCGGTCATCGGGCCGGCGACACCGATCTTGATGTCGGCCGAGGCGTAGCCCGCCACGGCGACGCTGAGGCCCAGCGCAAGGCCGAGCGTCTTCAATCTGGTCATGCGTATCTCCCCGCGGTTGCGGCAGCCCAAGCCGAACTCGAGTTCAGCCGGGCTGCGACTGCCCAGGATCATCCGCTAATTTGCAACGCGAGAAAAGCGCAAAATCCGGGGCTGATCTTCGTCATTCGCCGAGGTCGTCAGGGCGCGGCGTCCTGCCGCGCGGCAGCCGGCGGCGCGATCGTCTGCAGGAACCCGTATTGGCGCGCCATCTGGGCCTGCCGTCGCGCGCGGAAGCCGAGGGTCGCCATCCCGATCAGGATGGCGGTATCGACCACGTAGTAGTGGAGCGACAGAAGCGTGCCGGAGAACAGCGCATAGTGGAAGAAGCGCACCGCGAGGCCGAGGATCAGCATGTAGGCGACGGCGCTCCACCACGGACGCCAGGTCTGCGCGATCGCGCGCCCCGCGAGCCAAGCGGCGCCGCCGCCGAGCAGGATGGTGAAGAGCAGGAAGCTGCGCAGCGCGTCGTCCTCATAGATGAGCTGGTGCATGGGATTCATGCCTATTCGCTACTCGCCATTCGCTATTCGCCTTTCGCATCAATGCCGTCCCCCTTCGAGATAGGCCGCCTGCACCTCCTGGCGCTGCAGCAGCTCGGCGCCGCGGCCCGTGAGCGTGATCAGGCCATTGACCATCACGTAGCCGCGGTGGGCGAGCTTGAGGGCGTGAAAGGCGTTCTGCTCGACCAGGAACACCGTCATGCCGTCGCGCGCATTGAGCTCGCGCACGGTGTCGAAAATCTGCTGGGCGATCAGCGGCGCGAGGCCGAGCGAGGGCTCGTCGAGCAGGAGCAGGCGGGGGCGGCCCATCAGGGCGCGGGCGATCGCCAGCATCTGCTGCTCGCCGCCCGACAGCGTGCCGCCGCGCTGGGTCTGGCGCTCGGCGAGGCGGGGGAACAGCGCGAAGACGCGCTCGAGATCGGCCGCGAAGTCGCCGTCCGGATTGACGGTCGCGCCCATCTGCAGGTTCTCCATTACGGTCATGCGCGGAAAGATGCGACGGCCCTCGGGCGCCTGGGCGATCTTGAGGCGGGCGATCTGGTGGGTGGGCAGCTCGGTGATGTCGCGGCCCGCGAAGGTGATGCGGCCCTCGCGCGCGCGCGGCTTGCCGAAGATGGTCATCATCAGGGTCGATTTGCCGGCGCCGTTGGCGCCGATCAGGGTGACGATCTCGCCCTCGTTGACGTCGAGGTCGACGCCCTTGAGCGCCATCACGGCGCCGTAGAACGATTTCACGCCGCGCACCGCGAGGAGCGGCTCGGCCGCCGCCGCGCTCACAGCCCGACCTCCGCCTCGACGGCCTCGACCGCGCGCTCGTCGGCAACGCCCAGATAGGCGGCGATCACCTTGGCGTCGTTGCGGATCGCGCTCGGCGTGCCGTCCGCGATCTTGACGCCGTAATCGAGCACGACGATGTGGTCGGATATCTCCATCACCACCGACATGTCGTGCTCGATCAGCAGCACCGAGGTGTGATGGTCGTCGCGGATCGAGGTGATCAGCGCGTTGAGATCGGCGCTTTCGCGCGGGTTGAGGCCGGCGGCGGGCTCGTCGAGGCAGAGCAGCACCGGGTCGGTGCACATCGCGCGGGCGATCTCGAGCCGGCGCTGGGCGCCGTAGGGCAGGTCGCCGGCGGGGTCGTCGGCGCGGTCGGTGAGGCGGGTGAGCTCGAGCCAGTGGCGCGCCTTGTCGATCGCGGCGCGCTCGGCGCCGCGATAGCCGATGCCGAGCACGCCGAGGAGCGTGTAGCCGGACGCCACCATCAGCGGATTGTGCTGGGCGACCAGCAGATTCTCCAGCACCGTCATGCCGGCGAACAGGCGGATGTTCTGGAACGTGCGGGCGATGCGCGCCTTTTGCGCGACGAGGTAGTCGGGCATGCGCTCGAGCAGGAAGAGGGCGCCGTCGGCGGTCTGCGCGCTGCGGTCGCCGCGCCGGGTCAACGCGTCGAGCTCGTTCCACAGCGTCGGTGCGCCGTGCACCAGCGCGATGCGGCCCTCGGTCGGCTTGTAGAAGCCCGTGATGCAGTTGAATACGGTGGTCTTGCCGGCGCCGTTCGGGCCGATCAGCGCGGTGATCTCGCCGCGCGCGGCCGCGAAGGAGAGGTCGTGCACGGCGACCAGCCCGCCGAAGCGCATGACGAGATGCTCGACCGTGAGCAGCGGCTCGGCGGCGGCGCCCATCAGCCGTGCCCTTCCTTGACCAGGCTCGCCGAGATGGTCTTGCGCTCCTTGAGGAAGACCGAGGGCGCGCGGGTCGAGATCAGCCCACGCGGGCGCCACACCATGATGGCCACCATGGCGAAGCCGAACAGCAGCATGCGGTACTGGGTCGGATCGAAGTCCTGGCCGAAATAGTACTTGAGGAAATCGAGGTCGCGCAGGATCTCGGTGCCGCCGATCATGGCGATCGCCGCGATGGCGACGCCGATCTGGCTGCCCATGCCGCCGAGGACGACGATGGCGAGGATCGTCGCGGACTCGAGAAAGGTGAAAGACTCAGGCGAGATGAAGCCCTGCCGCGCGGCGAAGAACGAGCCGGCGAAGCCGGCGAACATGGCGCCCATCGCGAACGCCGTGAGCTTGGTGTTGGTGGTGTTGATGCCGAGCGAGCGGCAGGCGATCTCGTCCTCGCGCAGCGCCTCCCAGGCGCGGCCGATCGGCAGCCGGCGCAGCCGCACGGTCACGAACGCGGTGAGCATCGCCAGCGCGAGGATCACGTAATAGAGGAAGATGGTGCGATAGATCGGGCTGAACTCGAGGCCGAAGACGGCCGCGAAGCCGTCGTCGTCGGCATTGAACGGAATGCCGAAGAAGGTCGGCCGCGGGATCCCGGAGATGCCCGCATAGCCGTTTGTCACCGGCACCCAGTTGATCAGCACCAAGCGGATGATCTCGCCGAACGCGAGCGTGACGATGGCGAGATAGTCGCCGCGTAGCCGCAGCACCGGAAAGCCGAGCAGGATGCCCCAGAACGCCGCCAGGCAGCCGGCGAGCGGCAGCAGGGTGAAGAACGAGAAGCCGAAGGTCTTGGCGAGCAGTGCGTACGAGTAGGCGCCGACCGCGTAGAACGCCACGTAGCCGAGGTCGAGCAGGCCCGCGAGGCCGACCACGATGTTGAGGCCGAAGCCGAGCATGACATAGATCAGGATCTGGATGCCGAAATTGTCGACCCACTTGGCGGCGCCGGTGAAGCCGACGAGGAGCAGCACCAGCGCCGGGTAGATCAGCACGAAGCCGATGGCGGAGGGCGCAAACCAGCGCGCGAAGACCGCGCGCAGGCGTGTCGCGGTCGCGCTCGGCTCGCGCGGTTTGAGCGCGCGCCACTCGAGCCAGGGCGCGATGGTGATCAGCCAGGCCAGCCGGCCGACGCCGGCTATCGCGACGAACTTGAACAGGAGCGGCCAGCGCGCGGCGAGCGTGAGCTCGTTGTGGATGTCCTGGAACGTGTTGAAGCCGATCAGCGGCAGCAGCAGGAAGAAGGCGAGGAGGGCGGTGAGCCCAGCGTCCTTGAGGGCGCCGATGAAATCGATGCCCTTTAGGACGCCGAAGAAATCGAAGCGCGCAACGGCTCCCGGCATGTCAGACTTTCTCGACGTCGGGCCGGCCGAGCAGGCCCTGGGGCAGGAAGATCAGCGTGATGGCGAGCACCGAGAAGGCGGCGACGTCCTTGTAGTCGATCGAGAAGTAGGTCGACCACAAGGTCTCGATCAGCCCGATCAGGAGGCCGCCGATCACCGCGCCGGGCAGCGAGCCGATGCCGCCGAGCACCGCGGCGGTGAACGCCTTCACGCCGGGCACGAAGCCGTCGGAGAAATTCACGACGCCGTAGAACATGAGGTACATCGTGCCGGCGACCGCCGCGAGGGCGGCGCCCATCACGAAGGTGATCGAGATGGTGCGGTCGACGTCGATGCCGAGCAGGGCCGCCATCTTCTGGTCCTGCTCGCAGGCGCGCTGAGCGCGGCCGAGCGGGGTCTTCGCCACGACGTACCAGAACGCGAGCAGCAACACCGCGGTGACGCCCCACACGATCATCTGCTTGTAGGACAGCGTGACCTGGTAGCCGTTCTGGTTGAACAGCGCGAGCTCGCCCGGGACGAGCGGCGGGATCGACTTGTTGCGCGGGCCCTGTGCGACCTGCACGAAGTTGGAGAGGAAGATCGACATCCCGATCGCCGAGATCAGCGGGGCGAGGCGGAACGAGCCGCGCAGCGGCCGGTAGGCGACGCGCTCGATCGCCCAGTTGACGAGCGAGGTCAGCACCATGGCGACGATCAGCACGATCAGCAGCGCCAGCGCGACCGAGGCGATGCCGAGCCACGTGGTCACCACCAGCAGCGTGATCAGGCCGATGAAGGCCGAGACCATGAAAACGTCGCCGTGCGCGAAGTTCACCATGCCGATGATGCCGAACACCATCGTGTAGCCGATTGCGATCAGGCCGTAGATCGAGCCGAGCGTGATGCCGTTGATCAGCTGCTGGACGAAGATATCCATGCGTGCCGTGGCTCCCCTGCGCGGCCGCCCCCGCGTTCCCGGCTGGCGGCAGCGTTCCGACATGCAACCGCCTTGCCAATTCTTAACAGGGGCCTCGCGGGGCGGCAACGCGACGGCGGGGCGCGGCTGTGTGTTCCGTTGCGGCTCGATCGGCCGGTGCGCGCCGAGGTAGCATATCGAGTGCGTGCGTAATAGCGGGCGTTTCCGAACGAGGGGCTCCGCCGCAGGCACGGATGCCGGATTTTTGACCGATTGCGATATAAGATCGGCTTTCGCGAGAGCCGGCGCCCAATGAACGACCACACCATCCGTCTCGCGGCTTTTACGGGCATCTTCCTCGCGATGGCCCTTTGGGAGATTCTCGCGCCGCGCCGCCCGTGGGCGGTCGGCCGTGCGGCGCGCTGGCCGAGCAATCTCGCCATCCTGATCGTCGATGCGCTTGCGGTACGCCTCCTGATCCCGACTGCGGCGGTGGGCGTCGCGCTGATCGTGGCGGCGCGCGGATTTGGCTTGTTCCACCTGATTGGATGGCCCGGCTGGCCCGCCGGGGTCGTCGGCTTCGTCGTTCTCGATCTCGTCATCTATGGCCAGCACGTCGTCTTCCACCATGTGCCGTGGCTGTGGCGGCTGCACCGCATGCACCATGCCGATCTCGACATCGACGTCACCACGGGAGTGCGCTTCCATCCCATCGAAATTCTCATCTCCATGGCGATCAAGATCGCGACCGTCGCGCTGCTCGGCATCCCGGCTGCCGCCGTCGTCGCCTTCGAGGTCGTGCTCAACGCCACGTCGATGTTCAACCACGCGAACGCGATGCTGCCCCGCTGGCTCGATCGCGCGGTGCGCCTCGTCGTGGTGACGCCCGACATGCACCGTGTGCATCACTCCGTGTTGCGCGCCGAGACCGACAGCAATTTCGGCTTCAATCTGCCGTGGTGGGACAGGCTGTTCGGCACCTACCGGGCCGCGCCGGCGGCCGGTCACGACGCCATGACCATCGGGCTGCCGATCTTCCGCGAGCGCGGCGAGCTGCGCGTCGACCGGCTGCTGACACAGCCGTTCCGCACGCCGGCGCAAGACGACGCCACGGCGCCGCTCGGCGCCTCGGACGCACGCACCTCCTGATTGATCCGCGCCGATCGCCCCTAGGTCCGCGGTTCCTGTATTTGCGTTGGGCGGTCGGCTAAAACATGATTCATCTGCCGCACGGCGGACGATCACGAGCGGATGAGCATGAGCGAGCGCAAGCCCGAGGACATCATCGCCGGCAAGAACCGGCCGTTCACCGGCGCCGAATATCTCGAGAGCCTGCGCGACGGGCGCGAGGTCTACATCCAGGGCGAGCGCGTCGCCGACGTCACCATCCATCCGGCCTTCCGCAATTCCGCGCGCTCGATCGCGCGGCTCTACGACGCGCTGCACGATCCCGCGAGCCAGGGCGTGCTGACCGGCCCGACCGATTCGGGAACGGGCGGCTTCACCCATAAATTTTTCCGCGTCGCCCGGTCGCGCGACGATCTCATCGCCCAGCGCGAGGCGATCGCGACCTGGGCACGCATGACCTACGGCTGGATGGGCCGCACGCCCGATTACAAGGCGTCGCTGATGAACACGCTCGGCGCCAATTACGAGTTCTACGGAAAGTTCGCCGACAACGCCAAGCGCTGGTATCGGCGCGCGCAGGACAACGTCCTGTTCATGAACCACGCGATCGTCAATCCGCCGGTCGATCGCGACAAGGCTGCCGAGCAGGTCAAGGACGTGTTCATCAACATCCAGAAGGAGACCGACGCCGGCATCATCGTGTCGGGCGCCAAGGTGGTGGCGACGTCCTCCGCCATCACGCACTACAATTTCCTCGGCCAGAACGCCGCCATGCCGGTCAACGATCCCGACCTCGCCGTGATGTTCATCGCGCCGATGAATGCGCCGGGCGTGAAGCTGATCTGCCGCACCTCCTACGAGGCGACCGCGGACGCGGTCGGCAGCCCGTTCGACTATCCGCTGTCGTCGCGCTTCGACGAGAACGACGCCATCTTCGTTTTCGACAACGTGCTGGTGCCGTGGGAGAACGTGCTGGTCCACCGCGACATCGAGAAGCTCAAGACGTTCTATCCCCGCTCCGGTTTCCTCGCCGGCTACCAGTTCCAGGGCTGCACGCGGCTCGCCGTCAAGCTCGACTTCCTCGTCGGCATCATCGCCAAGGCGCTGCACGCGATCGGCTCGGACGAATTCCGCGGCAACCAGGCGATGCTCGGCGAGATCATCGCGTGGCGCAATCTGTTCTGGGCGCTGTCCGACGCGATGGCCATGAACCCGGTGGCATGGGTCGGCGACACGGTGCTGCCGAACGCGCAGTCGGGCTCGAGCTACCGCGTGTTCGCGGGCGACGCCTATGGCCGCGTCCGCGAGATCGTGGAGAAGATCGTCGCCTCGGCGCTCATCTATCTTCCGTCGTCCGCAAAGGACTTCCAGAACCCCGACATCGACAAGTACCTGGTGCGCTACGTGCGCGGCTCGCACGGCATCGGCCACAAGGAGCGCATCAAGGTCATGAAGCTCCTGTGGGACGCGATCGGCACCGAGTTCGGCGCCCGCCACGAGCTCTACGAGCGCAACTACGCCGGCAATCACGAGGACATCCGCATCCAGGCGCTGTGGAACGCGCGCACCTCCGGCGCCCTCGACCGCATGATCGGCCTCGCCGAGGACTGCATGGCCGACTACGACGAGAACGGCTGGACCGACGCGACCTGGCTCAATCCGGGCGAGAAGGCGAAAGCGCCGTAGCCAATGGCGAATGGGGAGTAGCGAATAGCGAATAGCGAACAGGGAAGAGCGGCGGCGCATCTTTCACCATTCGCCAATCGCTACTCGCTATTCCCTATTCGCCAACTCCCGTTCACCATTCGGGAACCGCAACGGGGCCATGCCCACGCCTGCCCATGACCGTTGGGCTGCTTGCTGTTATGCTTCGAGTCGCAAGCAGATGAGCTGGATCGACCAACGCCCCGACGACGCGATGGCCGGCGCCTTCGAGGCGGTCGGCGAGGATCATGTCGCGACCGTCGACCCGCTGCAGTTTCGCGAGGCGATGAGCCGTCTCGGCGCCGCCGTGCACGTGGTGACGACGGCGGGCCCCGCCGGCAAGACCGGCTTCACGGCGACCGCCGTGTGCTCGGTGTCGGACGCGCCGCCGACCGTGCTCGTGTGCATCAACCGCAAGAGCCAGGGCGGACCGCTGATGCGGCAGAACGGCGCCTTCTGCGTCAACACGCTCGGCGCCGACGCCGAGCCGATCGCCGACATGTTCGCGGGCCGCACCGGCGCGCAGGCGGAGGCGCGCTTCCAGCTCGGCGCCTGGGGCGCGCTCGCAACCGGCGCCCCGGTGCTTGCGACCGCCGTCGTCGCGCTCGATTGCCGCGTCATCGAGGTGAAGGCGGTGGCGAGCCACTACGTGATCTTCGGCGCGGTCGCGGCGGTGCAGATGGGCGCATCCGGGCCGGCGCTCGTCTATCATGACCGCGCGTACAAACGCGTGTAGGCGCGGTGGCACGCATCGTCGCTTGCCTTTGACTGAACATCGCCCAGCTGCGCTTTCGACATCGTCAACCACGGCAGCTTTGTTCCACTGTCGGATCAGGAACGTTGGTCGCATTCGAGGGTTTCGGGACGGGGCCGGGGCTCATGGGAGAAAGCGATGAGCCGAAATCCGCAGAACCCTAACCATGGCCAGCAAGCCAACCGGCAGAAGCCCGGTCAGCAGCAGGGCGGCCAGCGACCTGGCCAGCAGACCCAGAATCCCGGTCAGGGCGGCCAGCACGGCGGTCAGCAGCATGCCGGGCAGCACAGTGGCGGCCAACAGGGCAGCCAGGACGGCGGCGACCGCAACCGCTAAATCCAGCTTCAACACGCTCTCCCCGCAGGCCTCGCTCGTTTTGAGCGGGGCCTTGCGTTTGCGCGCTTCGAGAGGCCCACACGGTATCTCAGGAATGAGACCGAGGCCGCCCGGCGGCTACCTGAAGGGAATCTCGACCTCGGTGTACATGCCGGGTTGCGCCACGCCGACAGCAGCGACGATGCGTTCAAACTCGAGTTCGACGCGCGACCACTTCGTGGAACGGCTTAGAACAACGATCGCAAATTTTCGTGCCGTGAGGTTCTGCTGGTAGCGGATACGCCGGTCGGTCGTGAGCAGAAGGTCGACAGCGGCTGCCGCGGCAGCTTGGAGTAGTGCCCCCATTGTCGAGCGTGTCCCATCCTCTCGCCTGGGCCGTGATAACCGTGTGGCCTGCGCGCGCGCGGATGCGACCCTTAGGCGTTTCGGGGTCAAAGAGGATGAGCATCAGCGGGCATAGATTGCTCGCCCGAAGCTTTCAGGCTTTGTGCCACGAAATCCAGCACCGCCGTGATCTGATCGCGCGTAACGTCGAATTGCTCCATCTCTTCCTCGACGCTCAAGTCTTCCAGATTTTCGACGACGGTCGCGACGGGCAAACGGGTCCCGCGAAAGACCCATGCCCCCAACCTTGCCGGGAATTCTTTCAACCGCCGGGCACTGGGACCCAATCGAGCTGCGCCATAGCCAGTCCCCTCTTAGCCGGAGCTTTTTTACTCGCCACGGGGGTCGAAACGGTAGCCTACCAACGCCCCTCGAGAGGATCACGCCGCGCGCGGCCGCCCAATCCCGGAGCTCGCAGTTTCCGTCGAAAACTGCAGTCGCGCGTCATTTTGGCTGTGCGCGACGCCTCCGAGACGATATCCAGGCCGGTCCGAACTGCGCTAAGCTTGTGGGCATGTCGCTCGCCCTGCCGTTGTTTCACCTCTACGGCGATCCGCCGGACGATCAGGCATTCGACTTCATCCACATCGAGACGATCTCGTCGCGCTCCTCGGTGCACGATTGGACGATCCGGGCGCATCGTCATCGCAACCTCTTCCAGATCCTGCTGATCGAGCGCGGCGGCGGCCACATGAACGTGGAGGCGTCGGCCGCGCCGTTTTCGGCGCCGGCCGCGATCCTGTTGCCGGCGACGGTCGCGCATGGCTTCCGCTTCACGCCGCAGGAGACCGAGGGCTGGGTGGTGAGCTTCACCGAGGACGTGACGCACGGCCTCGGCGGGCGCGACGTCGAGGCGCTCGCCCGCCTGCGCGCGCTCGCGGCCGAGCCCGTGGTGCCGCTCGCCGAGGAGGAGCTCGCGCGTCTCTCGGGCCTCTGCCGCGACCTCTACGAGGAGCGCTTCCTCGCGCGCGAAGGCTATCGGCTGGCCATGCGCGGGTACCTGGCGCTGCTCGCGATCGCGGTGGCGCGCCTCGCGGCGAGCCGGGCGCGCACCGGCGCGATCACGCTCAAGCCGACCGATCCGACCGTCGAGGCCTTGCGCGGGCTGTTGGAGGAGCATTTCCGCAAGCAGCGGCTGCTCGGCTTCTATGCCGAGAAGCTCGCGATGACGCCCGATCGCCTCAACGACATCGTCAAGCGCGCGACCGGCGTCACCGCCGGCCACCTGATCCGCCAGCGCGTGCTCACCGAGGCGAAGCGCCAGCTCGTCTTCACCAATGTGGCGATCCACGAGATCGCGTACGATCTCGCGTTCTCCGATCCGTCGCATTTCGCCCGCTTCTTCAGAAAGCAGACCGGGACGACGCCGCAGGATTTTCGCGAGCAGGGGGGCGGGTAGGGGTGCGAATGGCGCGTGGCGAATAGGCAAGTAGCACTGCTTCCTATTCGCTACTCCCTATTCGCTATTCGCCCCTCATCAATGCTCCCATGGATCGAACGCGTCGGACTTCTGCGCCTCGATCTTCTTGGCATCCTGCAGGAATTTGTCGATCGCGTTGACGGGCTTCTTGTCCGGATTGGCCTTGCAGAACTCGACCACGACCTTGGTGATGGTCGGCTCGTCGACCGCACCGACGTCGACATAGTCGGTGTTCTCGTTGAGCATGTGGATGTTGGCGGCGCTCATGTAGCCCTGCGCCCAGTAGAACAGCAGCGCGTTGGGCAAGTGGTCGAGCCCGCCGCCGACCTTGAGGTCGGCCGCGAGCTTGGCGCAGCTCGTGAGGCCGATGCCCGAACGCAGCAGCGGGTCCGCATGCGCGGCGACCGAGAGCGCGAGAGCGCAGCCCAATGCCAACAGCGATGTCGATCGCATGCGAGACGATTGCATGAAAATCCTCCGTGCGAGGCCTTTTCGGCCTGTAAACCGAGAGTGCTGGCACACACGCGAATATTGAAACCGACGTTTGTTGCGGCGCTAGCGGCCGTCAGGAGATTTACCCTGAATTTTTTCTGAATTCTCCAATTCCCTTGACGATCTCGCCTGCTTCGCGGAACGGCATGATTGCCGGCGGGCGCCCCGCAATAAGCCGTCTGCGGCAGGATGATCTCCTTGATGTCGTCCGCCGTGAGCGCGCCGGGACATAGGCGAGCGAAGCGACGCCGTTCCCCGAACGGCTATGCCCGCCCATGACGGAATCCTATCGTCGCGGCACGCGCGACTGCGCGGAGGCGACCAGCCGCTCGATGAAGGTCTGCGCCACGCCTTGATACGAGAGCGGCTCGAACAGGCGGGCGACCTCGCCGGGCGTCATCATCAAGGTGACGCGCTCGTCCTCGCCGAGGATGTCGCGCAGGTGGCGCTTCTCGGCGAGCGTCTTCGCCACCGCTTCGTCCATCACCTGGGCGGCGATCGACTTGCCGAGCTTCTCGGCCAGCGCGGCCGCGACGGCTTCGGCGACGATCAGCCCGTTGGTGACCTCGAAATTGGCTCGCATGCGCTCGTTGTCGATGTCGAGCCGCTCGCCGATGTCGGCGATGCCGGCGAGCGCGCCCGACACCGCGAGCAGGAGCGCCGGAAACGTCGCCCATTCGGATTGCCAGGCGCCGGCGGCGCGCTCGTGCTCGTGCGACTCGGCGCCCATGATGGTGGCGGCGAGCGGCGCCGCCATGGTGGCGCAGGCCGCGACGGTCGCGGCCGCGATCGGCTGGCGCTGGCGCGGCGGGGTGGCGCCATTGCCCGAGGGCGCCGGCTCGAACGCCTCGGCGACCTCGGTCTGCATCAGCAGCGCCACGTCGCGGCCGATCTTGCCGCAGGTGCCGGCGAGGATCGCGAGCGCGGCCGCGACCTCGGCGAGGCGGTCGCGATGGCTGTGCCAGGGCGCGTCGGGCAGCGGCAGGTCGAGCAGCGCGGCGAGGCGCTCGTACACGTCGAAGCCACGCTCGTTGAGCGAGGCGAGCGTGCCCGCGGCGCCGCCGAACTGCATGATCAGCGCCTCGCGGCGCAGTCGCTTCAAGCGCTCGCGCGCGCGGCCGAGGGCGCCGGCGTAACCCGCGACCTTGAGCCCGAACGGCATCGGCAGCGCGTGCTGCAAGGCGGTGCGCGCGACCGTCGCGGTGCGCCGATAGCGGCCCGCGAGCGCCACATAGGCTGCGACCGCGCGGTCGAGATCGGCGAGCAGGACATCGAGGCCGGCGCGCAGCTCGAGCACCAGCGCGGTGTCGATCGCATCCTGGCTGCTGGCGCCCCAATGCACGAAGGCGGCAGCGTCGACGCTCGTCTTGCCGACCTCGGCGGTCAGCGCCGCCATCAGGGGGCTCAGCACATTGCCGGCGGCCGGCGCCGCGGCGGCGATCGCGGCCAGGTCGTATTTGTCGGCCTGTGCGGCCGCCACGATCGGATCGACGGCTTCGTGCGGGATGACGCCGACGGCCGCCTCGGCGCGGGCCAGCGCCGCCTCGAAGTCGAGCATGCGCTGAATGCGGGCGCGATCGTCGACCACGGCCCGCATGGCCGAGCTGGAAAACATCGGCAATAGCAAGGAGGAAGGCGCAAGCGCTTCGGTCATGAGCGAAAATAAGCCTCCGGCGGCACACCCTTACCCGCCCGCGTGGCTGCCGCCAACCCCGGGGGAACAGACGCATGGCTTGCGGGGCGGCTCGCCAGTTTCCGCCCCTTTCCAGAGCGATCCATTCGCTCTAAAGCCGTCATGGTCGGGCTTGTCCCGGCCCTCCACGTCTTTCTTCATTGCAGAGTCCAAAGACGTGAAAGACGTGGATGCCCGGGACAAGCCCCGGGCATGACGGAGTGCTATTTGCTGATCGAGGAGACGCCGCCATGGCCATGACGATGAACGGAGAGGTCCAGCTCAACGCGACCCGCGAGGCGGTGTGGGCGAAGCTCAACGACGCCGCGGTGCTCAAAGCCTGCATCCCGGGTTGCGAGCAGCTCGACAAGAGCTCGGACACCGAATTCCAGGCGATCGCCGTGACCAAGATCGGGCCCGTGAAGGCGAAGTGGAAGGGCAAGGTGCATCTCACCGACCTCGATCCGCCGAACGGCTACAAGATCTCCGGCGAAGGCGAGGGCGGCATCGCGGGTTTCGCCAAGGGCGGCGCCGTGGTGGCGCTCGCCGAGAAGGACGGCGGTACGCTGCTCACTTACAATGTCGAGGCGCAGATCGGTGGCAAGCTCGCCCAGCTCGGCCAGCGCCTGATCGCCGGCGCCGCAAAGAAGATGGCGGACGATTTCTTCGCCAAGTTCGCCGCCGCCGTTGCGGCGGGCTGATGGCCCGCCGCGCCCTAAGTCATGCGGCGATCTGCCTTGACCCTGCGGGGCGGTGGGTTAACACTCCGCCTTGTTCCGATCCGGCAAATCGGGCAAAAACGCCGCGATTCCGCCCGTGAATTTCGCCATGGCCTCGGGCGAACGCGAAAATCAGGCCATTTGCAGACAATTCGGGAGAAGCTCAATGCCCGCCGTCAAGTTGATCGTGAACGGCAAGCCCGTCAGCGCCGATGTCGATCCGCGCACCCTGCTGGTCCAGTTCCTACGTGAGAACCTGCGGCTGACCGGCACCCATGTCGGCTGCGACACCTCGCAGTGCGGGGCCTGCGTGGTGCACGTGAATGGGAAGGCCGTGAAGTCCTGCACCATGCTGGTGCTGACCGCGGATGGCGCGGACGTGCGCACCATCGAGAGCCTTGCGACCGGCGAGAAGCTGCATCCGATGCAGGAGGCGTTCCGCGAGAACCACGGTCTGCAGTGCGGTTTCTGCACCCCAGGCATGATCATGACGGCGGTCGACATCGTGCGCCGCAAGGGCAACGACCTCGACGAGAAGACCATCCGCGAGGAGCTCGAGGGCAACCTCTGCCGCTGCACCGGCTATCACAACATCGTCAAGGCGATCGCGGCCGGCGCCAAGGCGATGGCGACTTGATGGATTCCACGGCCGCTCCCAGTGCGGCCGACTGACGGAAAAGGGAGACGTTCCACCCAAGGAGTCCGCCCATGACTGCGACCGGGATCGGCGCGGCGGTGCGCCGCAAGGAAGATTTCCGTTTCATCACCGGCAAAGGCCAGTACACCGACGACATCACGCGGCCGGGCGAAACGCATGCGCACTTCCTGCGCTCGCCGCACGCGCGGGCGAGGATCAAGTCGATCGACGTCGAGGCCGCGAAGGCAATGCCCGGCGTGGTCGCGGTGCTCACCGGCGCCGATCTCGCCGAGGACAAGGTCGGCGGCCTCATCTGCGGCTGGATGATCCATTCCAAGGACGGCTCGCCGATGAAGATGGCGCCGCATCCGGCGATCGCCAACGGCACCGCCAACTACGTCGGCGATCCGGTCGCCGTGGTAGTGGCCGAGACGCTCGACCTGGCCGAGGACGCGGCCGAGAAGATCGTGGTCGACTACGAGGTGCTGCCCGCGGTCGCCGATCCCGCCAAGGCGCAACACAAGGACGTGCCGCAGATCCACGAGGTCGCGCCGCACAATACGATCTATCAGTGGCATCTCGGCGACCACAAGGCGACCGCCGAGGCGATCAGACAAGCCAAGCACGTCACCAAGCTGCACATCGTCAACAACCGGCTGGTGCCGAACGCGATGGAGCCGCGCGCCGCGATCGGCGAGTACGACGCCGGCAACGAGAGCTTCACGCTGTGGAACACGACGCAGAACCCGCACGTGGCGCGCCTCGTCATCGCGGCCTTCGTCGGCATGGCGCCCGAGCACAAGCTGCGCGTGATCGCGCCCGACGTCGGCGGCGGCTTCGGCTCCAAGATCTTCATCTATCCCGAGGAGGTCGTGTGCCTGTGGGCGGCCAAGAGAGCCGGTCGGCCGGTGAAATGGGTCGCGGACCGCAGCGAAGCGTTCATCGCCGACGCGCACGGCCGCGACCACGTCACCAATGCCGAGATGGCGTTCGACGCCGACGGCAAGATCACGGCGCTGAAGGTGAAGACCATCGCCAATATCGGCGCCTACATGTCGACCTTCTCGTCGTCGGTGCCGACGTATCTCTACGGCACGCTGCTGTCGGGCCAGTACGACATCCCGCACATCTATTGCGAGGTCGATGCCGTCTACACCAACACGGTGCCGGTCGACGCCTATCGCGGCGCGGGGCGGCCGGAGGCGACCTTCGTTGTCGAGCGCCTCGTCGAGGTGGGCGCGCGCGAGCTCGGCATCGATCCGGCCGAGCTGCGGCGCAAGAACTTCATCCGCAAGTTTCCGCACCAGACGCCCGTGATCATGGCCTACGACGCCGGCGACTACGAGGCCTCGCTCAAGCGCGCGCTCGAGCTCGCCGACTACAAGGGGCTCGCCAAGCGCAAGCGCGAGTCGGAGCGGAACGGCAAGCTGCGCGGCTTCGGCTTCTCGACCTACATCGAGGCCTGCGGGATCGCGCCGAGCCAAGCGGTCGGCTCGCTCGGCGCCGGCGTCGGCTTGTGGGAATCCGCCGAGGTGCGGGTCAACCCGACCGGCTCGGTCGAGGTGCTGACCGGCTCGCACAGCCACGGCCAGGGCCACGAGACGACGTTCGCCCAGCTCGTGTCCGAGCGGCTCGGCATCCCGATCGGCAACATCTCGATCGTGCACGGCGACACCGATAAGGTGCAGTTCGGCATGGGCACCTACGGCTCGCGCTCGGGCGCGGTCGGCATGTCGGCGATCGTCAAGGCGCTCGACAAGGTCGAGGCCAAGGCCAAGAAGGTCGCGTCGCACCTGCTGGAAGCGGCCGAGAACGACATCGTGTTCAAGGACGGCAAGTTCACCGTCGCGGGCACCGACAAGTCGGCCGCCTGGGGCGACGTCGCGCTGCACGCCTATATCGCGCACAAGTTCACCGGCGCGCAGCTCGAGCCGGGCCTCAAGGAGGGCGCGTTCTACGACCCGACCAACTTCACGTTCCCGGCCGGCTGCCACCTGTGCGAGGTCGAGATCGATCCCGAGACCGGGAACGTCACGATCGCCAACTGGGTCGCGGTCGACGACTTCGGCGTGGTGATCAATCCGATGATCGTCGAGGGCCAGGTGCACGGCGGCATCGCCCAGGGCGTCGGCCAGGCGTTGTTGGAGGGCGTGGTCTACAACGCCGACGGCCAGCTCGTGAGCGGCTCGTTCATGGACTACACCATGCCGCGTGCCGACAACCTGCCGACCTTCACGGTCGGCACCACCGTGACCAAGTGCCCCGGCAACCCGCTCGGCATGAAGGGGTGCGGCGAGGCGGGCGCGATCGCGGCGCCGGCCGCGGTCATGAACGCGATCACCGATGCGATCGGCAGCGAGAATATCGCGATGCCGGCGACGCCGGCCGCCGTGTGGGCGGCGATCGCCAAGCATCACAAGGCACACGAGGCGGCCTGAACGGATTTAACGGATAGAGACGGAGAAAGCGGATGTACAACTTCACCTATCATCGTGCGAGCGGCCTGCGCCAGGCGCAGAACCTGATGGGCAAGCTCGAGGACGCAAAGCTCCTCGCCGGCGGCATGACGCTGCTGCCGACCATGAAGATGCGGCTCGCCTCGCCGGCGAATCTCGTCGACCTCGATCGGGTCGAGGGCCTCAACGGCATCGAGCTCAAGGGCCGCTCGCTCGTCATCGGCGCGCTCGCGCGCCACGCCGACGTCGCCAACGACCCGACCGTCGGCGAGGCGATCCCGGCGCTCGCCAACCTCGCCGGCATGATCGGCGATCCGGCGGTACGCCACCGCGGCACGCTCGGCGGCTCGGTCGCCAACAACGACCCGAACGCCGACTATCCGGCGGCGTGCCTCGGCCTCGGCGCCACCATCATCACGACCAAGCGCAAGATCCCGGCCGACGAGTTCTTCAAGGGCCTGTTCGAGACCGCGCTCGAGCCCGACGAGATCATCACCAAGGTGAGCTTCCCGCTGCCCAAGAAGGCGGCCTACATGAAGTTCCGCAACCCGGCCTCGCGCTACGCCCTGGTCGGCGTGTTCGTCGCCAAGCGTCCGTCCGAGATCCGTGTGGCGGTGACCGGCGCCGGCGCGTCGGGCGTCTTCCGCGTGCCGCAGTTCGAGGAGGCGCTCAAGAAGCGCTTCTCGCCCAAGGTGCTGGAAGGCCTCACTGTGCCGGCCGACGGCCTCGCGAGCGACATCCATGGCAGCGCCGAATATCGCGCGCACCTGATCGGCGTGATGGCGCGCCGCGCGGTGGCGGCGGCGGCCGAGTAAGCGGCAGGTTGTGATCTTTTACCGTCCCCTGGAGGGGGAGGGCCGCGAGCGAAGCGAGGCCGTCGTCGTGAATCGCGGCGGCGTCACCCCACTCCGGATCGTCTTTCGCTTCGCTCAAGACGATCCCCCCTGCAGGAGAGGGTAACGGCCCGCCTCAATCGCAGAGCTTCGCTTTCACCAGCACGCGCCGCATCTCGCTGCGGGCGTGGCAGGCGCTGGCGACGAGCCGCATGGCCTCGTCGCGCCGTCCCTGCTCGAGCAGGACCATGGCGAGCATGACTTCCGCCTGATCGCGTACAGCGCCGCCGGCGGCATCCGTCGATGCCAGCGCGAGCGTCTGGCGCAGTTCCGCCTCGGCCGCCGTGAGCTGTTGCGCCTCCCCGAGCGCATAGCCCCGCAGCAGGTGGGCGCGCGGATCTTTCGGATAACGGGCGAGCAGATCGGAGGATCGCTCCGCGCCGGCCTGCAGCGTCGCCGGCATCTCGGCGGCCGGAATGTAGTCCCGCGCCTGGACCGCGTAGGCGCCAAAGTGCGTGGCCGCAAAGGCCGAACAGGCGAGCGATCCGGCGAGACCCGTCAGTGCGATCATGCCGGCGAGCCGCGCGAAGCGCGGCTGCGGGCTGTGGGACCAGATGGCGCAAATGACCATGCCGAGCGCGCCGCCTGCGATCGCGCCGCCGGCGTGGGCGAAATAGTCGACATGGCCGGAGGCGCCGAACGCGAGCGGCAGGAGCGCCGGCACGCCGAAGCGCAGCGCCGTCTTGCGCATCCGCTGCTGCTGGTCGTCGTCCGCATAGGGGTTGAAGCTCATGACGAACAGCGCCGCGACGAGGCCCGTGATCGCGCCCGAGGCGCCGACGCTCGGCAAGCCGGGCAGATTGCCGCAGAGCGATCCGATGACGCCGCCGAGCCCGCTCGCGACGAAGACGAGAATGAACCAGCGGCGGCCGATCATCGGCTCGAGCCGCAGGCCGACGAAGAACAGCGCAACGCTGTTGCCGACGATGTGCGAGATGCTGGCATGCAACAGCGGCGCGAGCCCGATCCGCCACCACTGCCCGGACCCGATGACGAGATCGCGGCTGACCGCGCCGAAGGCAATCAGCGACTGCACGCTCAGATTCCCACCTTTGGCGATGTCGAAGGCGAAACGCGTCTCGGCCCAGAAGATGAGGGCCAAGAGGGCGATCAGACCCACCGTCAGATAGGGCAGGTCGTTGAGCAGCGGGTTGTCGCGGAATATCTCGTCAAAGGCGGACGGCTCGCTCGGCGCGGCGATCGACGCGGCTGGTGCAGCCGCGACGCGCGCCGGCTGCAGGTCGCGCGGGAGGCCGCGCGGCACCGCCGTGCGCCGGCCAAAGGTCTTCGTCGTCATGGTTCGCCCCGCGATGTCGGCCGGGGCGATTCAAGAAGCGAACGCGTTTGCGTCGCGTTAGCGGCCGCGCGCACAAATCGGCGGGATTGCTGGGATGGTAACGAAACGGTTGCGCCGATCCATCAAAAGTGCGGGATCGCCGCGCGTCATGCCCGCGCCTTCTCGAGCTCCGCCAGAAGATCGCGCAGATCGAGCGGATGGGTGTACATGCGCAGGCCGCCGTCGGGGCGTTGCGGCCACATCTCTTTCGGCCGATCCCAGTAGAGCTCGACGCCGTTGTCGTCCGGATCGCGCAGATAGAGCGCCTCGCTCACGCCGTGATCGCTCGCGCCTTCGAGCGGGATTTTCGCGACGATCAGCCGGCGCAGCGCGTCGGCGAGCAGGCGCCGCGTCGGGTATAGGATCGCGGTGTGATAAAGGCCGGTGGTCCCGGGTGCGGGCGGCGAGCCGCCGAGGCTTTCCCAGGTGTTGAGCCCGATGTGGTGGTGATAGCCGCCGGCCGAGATGAAGGCGGCCCCGGGCCGGCTCGTGGTGAGCTCGAAGCCGAGCACGCCGCAATAGAAGTCGAGCGCGCGCTGCAGGTCGGCGACCTTGAGGTGGACATGGCCGATGCGCACGCCCGCGTCGATCGTGGGGAATTGCACGGCTTCTTTCGCGATATCGACCGGCTTGTTCATGGACGCGGGTCCCGTGAAGATTTTCGTCATATGTAAGGTACCGCCTGCGCCGGCAAAAGGCCCGCACTCTCGGCCGCCAAACACGACTCCTCATCCTGTGAGGAGCTTGTCTTCGCGGAGCGAAGACAAGTGTCTCGAAGGATGGGTCGAGCGCATTTGCGGCGTCACTTGCGCCCGTGGCCCATGGTTCGAGACGCGCCGCCGCAAGTGCGGCCGCGCTCCCCACCATGAGCCGGAGAAGAATTTTTCGGCTGATCGGCAAAGGCGACGGCGCACCGCTTCACCTTAAGCCAGAAGATGAACACTATGTCGGCGTTCCGCCGGCGCGCCGGTTTTCGGCAGCCCCGCCATGCATTTGCGGGCTTTTCGTGTTGCGCGACATCGGCGCCGCGACGATATAGATTGGATCAATGGACAAGACCCCACACCCCCGCCCCATCCCGGCATCGATCGACGCCACCCTGAGCCTGCTCGGCGAGGCCGACTACCTCGCCGACCGTTCGCTCGCGACCGTGCTGTTTCTCGCCCTCAAGATGGGCCGGCCGATCTTCCTCGAAGGGGAGGCGGGGGTCGGCAAGACCGAGATCGCCAAGGTGCTCTCCGCGACGCTCGGGCGGCGGCTGATCCGCCTGCAGTGCTACGAGGGGCTCGACGTCGCGGCTGCGGTCTATGAATGGAACTATGCCGAGCAGATGATCGCGATCCGGCTCGCCGAGGCCGAAGGAAACATCGACCGCGACCGGCTGTCGCATGACGTCTTCTCCGACCGGTTCCTGATCAAGCGGCCGCTGCTGCAGGCGCTCGAGCCCGACACGTCCGGGGCGCCGGTGCTGCTGATCGACGAGCTCGACCGCACCGATGAGGCGTTCGAGGCCTTCCTGCTCGAGGTGCTGGCCGATTTCCAGGTGACGATTCCGGAGCTCGGCACCGTGAAGGCCACGCACGCGCCGATCGTGGTGATCACCTCCAACCGCACCCGCGAGATCCACGACGCGCTCAAGCGGCGCTGCCTCTATCACTGGGTCGGCTATCCGACCGCCGAGCGCGAGCTCGCCATCGTGCGCACCAAGGTGCCGGGCATCGGCAAGAAGCTGTCGCAGGAGATCGTGCTGTTCGTGCAGGCGCTGCGCAAGCAGGACCTGTTCAAGGCGCCCGGCGTCGCCGAGACGCTCGACTGGGCGAGCGCGCTCACCGAGCTCGACGCGGTCGCGCTCGATCCCGCGACCGTGTCGGATACCCTCGGCGTGCTGCTCAAGTACCAGGACGACATCGCGCGGCTCGAAGGCTCGGGCGCGAAAGAGCTGATCGAGCAGGTGCGGGCGGAGATGCGCGCCGCGGAGTGACGCTTCCCCTCCCCCGTGCGACCCGCGTGCGGGGGAGGGCCGGGGAGGGGGCGAGTCAGAAAAGCACGATGTAATGGCATGACCGATCCACTTGCCCCCTCCCTGTCCGGCTTCGCCGGACGTCCCTCCTCCGCAAGCGGGCGAGGGGAAGCAAGCGCCGGTCGCCTCGCGGACAACATCGTCCATTTCGCGCGTGCGTTGCGCGCGGCGGGGCTGCCGGTGGGGCCGGGCGCGGTGCTCGACGCGCTGCAGGCGGTGCAAACGGCGGGCGTCGGCACCAAGGACGACTTCTACTGGACCCTGCACGCCGTGTTCGTGAAGCGACACGAGCAATCGATCATCTTCGAGCAGGCGTTTCGCATCTTCTTCCGCAAGCGCGGCTACCTCGACCAATTGATGGCGATGCTGCTGCCGCAGGCGCCGGGCGCGCCCGCGGCGCCGCCGCCGCCCGCCGCGACCCGCGTGCAGGATGCGCTCTTTGCCGAGATGAAAGACAAGCTCAAGCCGGAGGAGCGTGAGATCGAGCTCGACACCACCTACACGGTATCGGACCGCGAGCTCTTGCAGAAGAAGGACTTCGCCCAGATGACCGCCGAGGAGATCGCGGCGGCGCGGCTTGCGATCGCCCGCATGGTTCTCTCGCTCGACGAGGTTAAGACCCGCCGCCTCACGCCCGACCGGCGCGGCCACGTCATCGACATGCGCCGGACGCTGCGCGCCAGCATGAAGGCGGGCGGCGCCTTCATCGATCTCAAATATCTGGGCGTGAAGACCAAGCTCCCGCCGATCGTCGCGCTGCTCGACATCTCGGGCTCGATGAGCGACTACACGCGGCTCTTTCTGCACTTTCTCCACGCCGTGACGGATGCGCGGAAGCGCGTGCACACCTTTCTGTTCGGCACCCGGCTCACCAACGTGACGCGGGCGCTCAAGGCGCGCGATCCCGACGAGGCGCTCAGCGCCTGCTCGGCGAGCGTGCTCGACTGGTCCGGCGGCACGCGCATCGCCACCTCGCTGCACGTTTTCAACAAGCAATGGGCGCGCCGCATGCTCGGTCACGGCGCGATCGTGCTGCTCATCACCGATGGGCTCGAGCGCGACCCCGACGACCGCCTCGCCTTCGAGATCGACCGGCTGCACCGCTCCTGCCGGCGGCTGATCTGGCTCAACCCGCTGCTGCGCTTCGAGGGCTTCGAGGCCAAAGCCAAGGGCATCCAGACCATTTTGCCGCACGTCGACGAGTTCCGCCCGATCCACAATCTCGAATCGATGGCCGAGCTGACCCGGGCGCTATCGGCGCAAGGCGGCCGGCGGGGGCATCTTGGCGATCCGAAGGAGTGGCTGCGGCGGGTGGCGTGATATATATTGGGGAATAACGGTTTCCGTCATTGCGGGGCGGGCGCCGCCCGCCGAAGCAACCTCGCTCCACGGCTAGGGATTGCTTCGTCGCGGAGCCCGTGCTCGGGCCGCGCCTAGCGACCCCGAGTGCTCCTCGCAATGACCTTATGGAAGGAGATGGCGATGGAGAAGATGGAAACGCTGGCGCGTGACGAGGACATCCTCAAGGCCGCCGAGGACTGGCGCAAGGCCGGCAAGGGCGTGGCGCTCGCGACCGTGGTCGAGACCTGGGGCTCGGCCCCGCGGCCGGTCGGCTCCAATTTGGTGATCGACCAGGAGGGCAACTTCCTCGGGTCGGTGTCGGGCGGCTGCGTCGAGGGCGCCGTGGTCACCGAGGCGATGGATGTGATCGATTCGGGCAAGCCGCGAATGCTCGAGTTCGGCGTCGCCGACGATACGGCCTGGAAGGTCGGCCTGTCGTGCGGCGGGACGATCCGGGTGTATGTAGAGAAGGTGGACTGAGACCAATTAACTCGGCCACCAAACCAACCCGTCATCCTGAGGTGCGAGCGTAGCGAGCTTCGAAGGATGATCGGCCGAGGTGGCGCCACTTGGGCCGTCGCCCTTCGGCCGCGCTTCCCGCAGCCGTCTCAGCGTCACGGGTCTGATGATTGAGCAAGGTGCAGACGAGAGAACAGATTCATGCGTCTCGATATCCTCAAATCCCTCAACGCCGAGCGCGCCGCGCGGCGCGCCGCGATCGTCGTCACCGATGTCGCGAGCGGCGACCAGCGTTTCGTCAAGCGGGCGGACGTCGCGCGCGATCCGCTGCGCGACGCGCTCGAGGCGGCGCTGCGCTCGGGCAAGAGCGGCATGGTCGAGACGCCGCAAGGCAAGGTCTTTCTCACCGTGCATGTGCCGCCGACGCGGCTGGTCGTCACCGGCGCGGTGCACATCAGCCAGGCGCTGGCGCCGATGGCGAAGCTCCTCGGCTATGACGTCGTGATCGTCGATCCGCGCACGGCGTTCGCGACGCCCGAGCGCTTCCCCGACGTGAAGCTGATCGCCGAGTGGCCCGACGTCGCGCTGCCGCCGCTCAATGTCGACAGCTACACGGCGTTCGTCGCCCTTACGCACGATCCGAAGATCGACGACCCGGCCCTCACGCACGCGCTCGAGCGCGACTGCTTCTATATCGGCGCGCTCGGCTCGCGGAAGACCCATGCGCGCCGCATCGAGCGGCTCAAGGGACAGGGCATTGCGGCGGACGCGCTCGGCCGCATCCATGCGCCGATCGGGCTGCCGATCGGCGCGGTGTCGCCGCCCGAGATCGCGCTCGCGATCATGGGCGAGATCACGGCGCGGCTGCGGCTCGCGCCCGAAAAGGCGGAGAAGGCGGCATGAAGTTCGGCGCCGTCGCGCCGGCCGACGCCAAGGGCGCGATCGTCGTTCACTCGATCCGCTCCGCCGGCCTCGTGCTCAAGAAGGGGACTGTGGTGGGCGAGCCCGAGATCGCCGCGCTGCGCGCGGCGGGCATTCCATCGATCACCGTGGCGCGGCTCGAGCCGGGCGACGTGTCGGAGGATACGGCGGCGGCCGAGATCGCGGCTGCCGTCGCGGGCGAGGGCGTGCACGTCGATCGCGCCTTCACGGGCCGCGCCAACCTGTTCGCCGAGGACGCCGGCGTGCTGGTCGTCAATGAGGACGCCATCGACCGCCTCAACGAGGTCGATCCCGACATCACGCTGGCGACGCTCGAAGCGTTCGCGCCGGTGGTGGTCGGCAAGATGATCGCGACCGTGAAAATCATCCCGTTCGCGGTGTCGAAGGATGCCTGCGATCGCGCGCTCGCCGCCGCGCGCGGGGCAAAGCCGCTGGTGCGCGTCGCGCCGTACAAAATCCGCAAGGTGGGCGTGATCTCGACACTGCTGCCGGGCCTCGCCGACAAGGTGATCGACAAGACGCTGCGCGTCACCCTCGACCGCCTCGCGCCCGCCCATGCGACGATCGTCGCCGAGCGGCGCGTGCCGCACGAGACCCAGGCGCTCGCGCGCGCGCTCGAGGAGGTGCTCAAAAGCGGCGCCGAGCTCGTGATCGTGTTCGGCGCCTCGGCGATTGCAGACAAGCGCGACGTCATTCCGGCCGCCGTCGAGGCGGTCGGCGGCGAGATCGAGCATTTCGGCATGCCGGTCGACCCCGGCAACCTGATGCTGGTCGCGCACGCGAACGGCCTGCCGGTGCTCGGCGCGCCCGGCTGCGCCCGCAGCCCGAAGGAGAACGGCTTCGACTGGATCCTGGCCCGCCTCTTGTGCGGTCTGCCGGTGCGGCGCCGCGATATCACCGGCATGGGCGTCGGCGGCCTGCTGATGGAGATCGTGACCCGACCGCAGCCGCGCGAGAACGAGGCGCCGGCCGGCCGGCGCGTCGCCGCAATCGTGCTCGCCGCGGGCCGCTCGACCCGCATGGGCGGGCCGAACAAGCTCACCGCCGAGATCGGCGGCAAGCCGCTGGTGCGCATCGCGGTCGAGCAGGCGCTCGCCTCGCGCGCCCGGCCGGTCGTGGTGGTGACCGGCCATCAACGCGAGCAGGTGGAAGCCGCCCTCAAGGGCCTTTCGGTCAAGCTCGTGCACAATCCCGATTACGCCGACGGCCTCTCGACCTCGCTCAAGGCCGGCATCGCGGCGCTGCCCGCCGACGCGGACGGCGCAATCGTCTGTCTGGGCGACATGCCGCAGGTCGATGCTGCCCTGATCGACCGCCTGATCGCGGCGTTCGACCCGGAGAAGGGGGCGCTCGTCGCGGTGCCGACCATCGCGGGCAAGCGCGGCAACCCGGTCGTGTGGTCGCGCCGCTTCTTCGCCGATCTCGCCAAGCTCGACGGCGATATCGGTGCGCGTCACCTGATCGGGACGTACCCGGAGGCGGTCGTCGAGGTGCCGGTGACGGGCAATGGCGCGCTGGTCGACGTCGACACGCCGGACGCGCTGCGCGCCGTGAAGGCGGAAATCGAGGGATGAGGCGAATAGCGAATAGCGAATAGCGAATAGTAAGGGGCTTACCCTACTAGCTATTCGCCATTCGCTGCTCGCTCTCCAGTTCTTTCACCAAGTGGCAACGATTCGCTCCTAACCTCGGATCATTCCTTTCGGGGGAGGGGGACTCCATGACGCGCGTTTCGCGGGCGCTCGCCTGCATGGCGGCAGGCATCTGCGTGTGGGCGGCCAGCATGACATCGGGGCAGGCTGCGGGCGCGATGGCGATCGGCGCCTGCGCGGCCTACGGCTACGCCTTCGACTATCGCAGCGCCGACGCGGCGCGCACGGCCGCGGAGGGCAAGTGCACCGGCGTCAACTGCAAGGTCGTGCTGATGCTGCGACACAGCTGCGGCGCCTTCGCGATCGACGGCCACCGCCCGTGCGGCCCGCATGGCTATGCCTCGGCGCGCCGGCTCGGCGAGGCCGAGAACGTCGCCCTCAAGAGCTGCTACAAATTTGGCGGCAAGGACTGCGTGATCCGCGCCTTCGCGTGCGACGTGAAAGGCTGAGGGCGTCTCGATCGCCGGAGGGCGCGCGGCCGCGGCGCCGCGGCCCGGTCAATGCCACCGCAACTATGTAGGATCGTTGATATTTCCGGCTTGTGCCGCCGCGAAAGTGCAGTCGTTCGGCGGGGCTTGATTATGACTGACTAGTCAGTCATAATATCGCTCAGCGTGGCGAGCGAAGGCTCTCGCGCATGGTTATGACTGACTGTTCAGTCAGCAATTCCTGCATCGTGTATCGGCGGCAGATTTTCGAAGCCGGGAGACAGGTGATGCGCACGACGACATCGCGAGGACGGGGTAGCGCGCGGCGGGCATTTCGCCGCTCTCACCCGGTGCGGCCGGCCGCGGCCGAGCCGCGGCCGCCGGCGCGCAAGCGGCCGACCAACCGCGCCGCCAAGAGCGAGGCGCGGCGCGCCGCGATCGTTCAGGGGGCCCTCGACGAGTTCTCCGCGCGCGGCTTTGCGGCCACCCGCATCGACGACGTCGCGGCGCGCGCCGGCGTCGCCAAGGGTACGATCTACCTCTACTTCGACGACAAGGAGGCGCTGTTTCGCGAGATCGTCACCACCATGCTGGTGCCGCTCGTCGCGACGCTCGAGGCGCCGCCGCCCGACGTCCCCGTCCGCGCCGTGATCACGCGGTTCATGGAGCTGTTCGTGCGGGAAATCTACGCGACGCAACGGTGCAACGTCATCCGCCTCGTCATGACCGAAGGCGCACGCTTTCCCGAGCTCGCCGAATTCCACTACCGCAACGTGGTCGCGCGCGCGATCGCGGCGATGCGGGCGCTGCTCACGCGCGCGCACGAGCGCGGCGAGCTCAAGGACGACAGGTTGATCCGCTTTCCCCAGCTCATCGCGGCGCCCGCCATGATGGCGATCGTCTGGAGCGGCCTGTTCGAACGCTTCGCCCCGCTCGACGTCGAGGCGATGATGCGCGCCCACATCGACACGCTGTTCGAAGGATGCGCGCCATGACGATGCGCGTCCCAGGGCAAGGGGATTGCGCAAGCACCGCCCGCGGGGCGCTCGCCGCGGCATTGCTCGCGCTCTTCGCACTGCCGCTCGCTGGCTGCAACGACAAGCCGCCCGCCTTCCAGGGCTGGGTCGAGGCGAACCTGATCTTCGTCGGCGCCGACGAGAACGGCCGCGTCGAGACGCTTTCGGTCAAGGAAGGCGATCACATCGACAAGGGCGCGCCGCTGTTCACGCTCGACGACGACCTGTTCAAGGCGGATCTCAACATGAACATGGCGACGCTCGCCAACGCGCAGCAGACCTTCGACCGCGCCCAGCAGTTGCTGCGGACCGGCGCCGGCACGCAGAAGGATTTCGACACCGCGCAGGCGGCCCTGCGTCAGGCCAAGGCGCAGGTGAACTCGTCGCAGACGCGGCTCGCGCGCCGCGCCATCGCGAGCCCGGTGACCGGTACCGTCGAGCAGGTCTACTTCCGGCCGGGCGAGGTCGTCACCGCCTCCAAGCCGATCGTCGCGCTGCTGCCGCCCGGCAACATCAAGATTCGCTTCTTCGTCGCCGAGACTGCGCTCGCCCGCCTGTCCTACGGCCAGGAGGTGCGGGTGCATTGCGACGGCTGCGCGAGAGACATCGTCGCCAAGGTGAGCTTCATCGCCAAGAGCGCCGAGTTCACGCCGCCCGTCATCTACAGCGAGGCGGAACGCGCCAAGCTCGTCTACCTGATCGAGGCGCTCCCGGTCGATCCCGGCAATTTGCGGGTCGGCCAGCCGGTCGACGTCACATTCGCCGACGAGAAGGGCGCGGAGGCGAAGCGGTGACCGCGGGCTCCGATATCGCGCGCGACGCGAGCACTCCCGCGTCGGACATCGCGATCGAGGTCGAAGGGCTGAGCAAGTCGTTCGACGGTCATCCCGCCGTCAAGGACCTCACCATGCGGGTCAAGCGCGGGCTGATCTACGGCTTCCTCGGTCCCAACGGCTCGGGCAAGACCACGACAATTCGCATGCTGTGCGGCCTGCTCACGCCGGATTCCGGCCGCGGCACCTGCCTCGGCTACGACATCCGCACCGACGCCGAGAAGATCAAGGTCCACGTCGGCTACATGACGCAGCGCTTCAGCCTCTACGACGACCTCTCGGTGCGCGAGAACCTCGAGTTCGTCGCCCGCATCTACGGGATTCCCAACCCGCGCGCGGCGGCGCGCGGCGCGATCGAGCGGCTCGGCCTCGGCGGCCGCGAGGAGCAGATCGCCGGCAGTCTCTCGGGCGGCTGGAAGCAGCGGCTCGCGCTCGGCGCCTGCACGCTGCCCAATCCGCAGCTCCTGCTGCTCGACGAGCCGACCGCCGGCGTCGACCCGAAGGCGCGGCGCGAGTTCTGGAACGAGATCCATGCGCTGGCGGGCGAAGGTCTGACCGTGCTGGTCTCGACCCACTACATGGACGAGGCCGAGCGCTGTCACGAGATCGCCTACATCGCCTACGGCCAGCTGCTCGCCCAGGGGACGGTCGAGCAGGTCATCGCCGGGGCGCATCTTGCGACCTACACGGTCTCGGGCGGCGACCTCACGCGGCTCGGCGAGGAGCTCGCGCATCGCCACGGCGTCACTATGGTGGCGCCATTCGGCGCGAGCTTGCACGTGTCGGGGCGCGATGAGGCCGCGCTCGAGGCCGCGATCGCGCCTTATCGCGCCGATCCGGCCGTGCGCTGGGAAAAGTCCGAAGCTTCGCTCGAGGACGTGTTCATCGAGCTGATGAGTCACGCATCCGACAACCGACGCGATACCCAATAGGGAGGCAAACGATGAGCGGCGCGATCGCCTTCCGCTCCGGTTTCTGGCGCCGCACCGGGGCCATGCTGCTCAAGGAATTCCTGCAGCTGCGGCGCGACCGCATTACGTTCGCGACGATGATCTCGATTCCGATCATGCAGCTCGTGCTGTTCGGCTATGCCATCAACACGGTGCCGCGCGACCTGCCGACCGCCGTGCTGGCGCAGGAATCGAGCGACGTCGGTCGCACCATCCTCAAGGCGCTGGAGAACACCCGCTACTTCAAGGTGACGCGGCGCGTGCGCGATGAGGCCGAGTTCGACCAGGTGCTGCAATCCGGCCAGGTCCTGTTCGGCATCGAGATCCCGCAGAACTTCGAGCGCGATCTGCGCCGCGGCGACCAGCCCACGATCCTGGTCGCCGCCGACGCGACCGATCCGGTCGCCACCGGCAATGCGCTCGGCGCGCTCAACCAGCTGGTCCAGACCGCGCTCGTCAACGACCGTGAAATTCCCGCCGGGGGGCCGATGCCGTTCAGCATCGTCGCGCATGCGCGCTACAATCCGGCGCAGTCGAGCCAGTACAACATCGTGCCCGGCCTGCTCGGCACCATCCTGACGCTGACGATGCTGATCTTCACGGCGCTGTCGGTCACCCGCGAAACCGAGCGCGGCACCATGGAGAACCTGCTGTCGATGCCGATCACGCCGCTCGAGATCATGCTCGGCAAGATCACGCCCTACGTGCTGGTCGGCTTCCTGCAGGCCACCGTCATCGTGGTCGCCGGCCTTGCGCTGTTCGCAGTGCCGATCGTCGGCAATCCGCTGCTGCTGGCGGCGCTCACCACCCTGTTCATCGCCACCAACCTCGCCACCGGCTACACCTTCTCGACGCTCGCCCAGAACCAGCTGCAGGCCATGCAGATGGCGATGATGTACTTCTTGCCCAACCTGCTGCTGTCGGGCTTTCTTTTTCCGTTCGCCGGCATGCCGGCCTGGGCGCGGTATGTCGGCGAGTGTCTGCCGCTGACGCACTACATCCGCATCGTGCGCGCCATCATGCTCAAGGGCGCGGCGCTTGAGGATCTGCAGTACGACACGCTGGCGCTGGTCGGGCTGATGCTGGTCGCGATGCTGATCGCGGTGACCAGGTTCAGAAGGACGCTGGATTGATCAGGCGATGTCGTAGCCCGGATGAGCCGAGGGTCGCGCCTTCGGCAAGCCAAGCGAGAACTTCGCCAAATCCGGTATCAGCAGCCGCGCATGTCGCGCTCATGCGGGCTACGAAGCGGCGCGTACCAATCGTCTCGGTGCCTCGCCCAGACTCCGCCGCACCATCGCGGTGAACGCGCTCGGGCTGTCGTAGCCGACCGCATTGGCAGAGGCGGCGACCGAGTCGCCCGCGGAGAGCCGCGCCAGCCCTTCGACAGCCCTCAACCTTGCCCGCCATTCCGCAAAGCTCAGGCCCGTCTCGAGGCGAAACAATCGTGCCAAGGTGCGCCGGCTCGCCCCGCTGCGCTCGGCCCATTGGTCGAGATCGAGCGGGAGTGCCGGCCGATCGAGCAAAGCGCGTGCTACCCGAAGCGCCCGCGGGTCGCGCGGCATCGGCAGCTCGAGCGGACGGTCCTTGATGCGGGCAAGCTCGACCAGGATCAGGCGGGCGACGAGGCCGCCGCGGCCGGCCTCGTCATAGGCGGCAGGCTCTTCCAGCGCCGCGAGGATCAGCTCGCGCAGCAGGCCGGAGACCTCGATCAGCGTCGGCGCGCGTGGCAGCGCCGTTGCGGCCCGCGCGTCAATGAATAGAGTGCGCATCTCGACGCGGCTGCGCATGGTGACGCGGTGGCCGATGTGGGGCGGCATCCACAGCGCGCGCGCCGGCGGCACGAGCCAGGCCGCATCTGCGGTTTCGATGCGCATGATGCCGCTGACCGCATGCAGAAGCTGGCCGCGGCGGTGCTTGTGCACGCTCGTGCGGTCGCCATCCTCGAAGGATTTGCCCATGGCGGCCACGGGCCGCGGCGCATCGTCGAGGATCGGGTGCAGCTCGACCTGCTGGAATCTCGCCATCTGGTTTGGCCCAAACGCGACGAAAATCGGCAGAACATCGCGAACGCGCAAGAGTAGGGTGCCCTCCAAATCCTGGCAAGAGCCGGGTCGCGATTCTTCAAAGAGATAAAGAGATAGAGCCATGGACCTGGCCGCGAACACCCCAGCCGCCACCGGCAAGCGACTGCAGATCGGCTTCCTCAACTGGGCCCACGCGATCGATCATTTCGTGCTCGGCATCTACCCGACCATCGTGATCGGCCTCGAGGTCATCTATCATCGGCCCTATGCGGAGCTGATCGCGCTCGCGACGGCGATGTTCATCGCCTTCGGCGTCTTCTCGCTGCCGGCCGGCTGGCTCGCCGACCGCTGGAGCCGGCGCAACATGATGGTTGCGTTCTTCATCGGTTGCGGCCTCTCGCTCGGCGTCGCGGGCTTCGCCCCCAACATGGCCGTCATGGCGACGGCGCTGTTCGCGCTCGGCGTCTTCGCCGCCATCTACCACCCGGTCGGAATGGCGATGCTGATCGAGATCTCCCAGGCCAAGGGGCGCGTGCTCGCCTTCAACGGCGTGTGCGGCAACCTCGGCGTCGCGCTCGCGGCCGGCATCACCGGCCTTCTCGCCTCTTGGCTCGGCTGGCGCGCCGCGTTCCTGGTGCCTGCGGTCATCTGCGTCGCGACCGGCATCGTCTATCGCGCGGTCGTCGCCGACGACACCCATACGATCGCGCAGCGCAAGAAGACCGCCGAGGTCACGCTGACGGCGCGCGCCGCCATCACCATGTTCGCGCTGTTCGTGGTGATCTCGATCTCGAGCGGGCTCGTGTTCAACACCGTGCTGGTGGCGCTGCCCAAGCTCGTCGACGAGCAGCTCGGCAACACCGTCAACCTGACGATCGTGGGCGGGCTCGCGACCGCGGTTTTTCTCTGCGGCGCGGTCTCCCAGGTCATCGTCGGCCGGCTGATCGAGCGCATGTCCGGGCCGATGCTGTTCGCGATCGTGGTGACCATCCAGTTCGCCGGCGTCATGCTCGCGGCGCGCACGAGCGGCGCCGTGCTGCTGATCTCGCTCGCCATCGCGATGGCGGCGATCTACGGTCAGGTGACGGTCGGCGACATCGTGGTGGCGCGGTTCACCGCCGATGCCTGGCGCGGGCGCATCTACTCGGTGCGCTACTTCCTAAACTTCACCTCGTCGGCCGGCGCGGTGGCGATGATCGCCTTCCTGCACGACCGCGGCGGGTTTGCGCTGGTGCTCGCCGTGATCGCGGCTTGCGCCGGGGTGATGCTCGCGGGTGTCTACGGGTTCGCGGGACTCGCGTTCGCGGTGGAGAGCCGTCAGCGGGCGGCGGTGCAGCCGGCGGAATGAGGCTGGCTCGTAGGCGGTTGGGCAAAGGCGCGGAAGCGCCGTGCCCACGCGCCGTGAGGGTGCGCCGTGAGGGTGGGCACGCTTCCCTTTGCCCACCCGACGAAAACGTCACACCGGCGCGCAGAACAGATGCTCCACCTTCGCGCCGGTGCGCTCGTGGATGAGCTCGGCGACCCGGCGGCGGTGGCAGCCTTCGGGGTCGCGCTCGTAGCACAGGAGACAGACGCGGCGGTCCTTGGCGAGGGATGCGAGCTCGTCCATCTCGGCGCGCGCATCCGGCGTCTTGAGATGCTTTTCGTAGATGCGAAAGAGCTCGTCGCGACGGCCGGCGCGCGCGGCAAGCCGGCCTTCCTTCGGCGTGCCGAGCGCGCGCAGGTGGATATAGGCGATGCCGCGCTCGTCCAGGCCGGCGGCGAGCTGGTTCTTCGAGAAGCCGGGGCGGCGCGAGGAAGTGACGGCGCGCACGTCGACCACGAGGTCGACCTTGGCGCCGCGCAATTCGTCGAGCATCGCGGCCGTCGTCGCGTGCTCATAGCCGATGGTGAAGAGCGGTTTCTTCATCGAAAAACCTTTCCGCTTGGGGGCTTGCCGAGAAAAAGCCCGGTAAAAGCCGCGGCGTCGTCGCGAAAGCGTGTCGAACGGATCACACCGCGCCGAGAACTTAACCTAAGTGCAAGTCGGCGCCCACTCAACGCTTGCGCAAATCGTCGACTTCGATCATAAGCCCGCTCCTTCGCGCAGCTTGGCACGGGTTCACAAGACACCGGCTGGCGCGGGCCGCTTTGCGGTTTCGCGTTCCGCTGCACGTAGACCAGCAGTCCGTCGTTGGGACACCGGAGAAATCCGGAGCCGGTTCGAGTCCGGTCGATTGCTCCAATGCGAGGATAGCTCATTGGGTAGAGCGGATGACTGATAATCATCAGGCAGCAGGTTCGAATCCTGTTCCACGCGCCATCAGCCTTCTCAGCTGACAAGGCCCTCATGAAGGGGACCGGGCGCGCGCTTCAGTCGCGGTCCGGTCGTTGAGCCGCAAGGCTCTTTCGTCCGAGCTCAGACACCGTGAGACCGGCTTTGCGCCGGGGCGGATACCGCCCGCGCGCGATTCCGGGTTCGCCGCTCGGCCGCCGTGCGCAAGCACGGAGGACGGGCACGCGCGCCCAGAATCCTGCGCGGGCTCAAGCCCCGGCCCGCTGTTCTGACGGGAAGTGCGCGTCCGGAACCCGGTCCTCGTGACATCAACCAGGCCACGCGGCAACGCGCGGCCAACGCAGGAGAAGTGCCATGGACCGGCACCTGTTCACGCTGAGCGTGACGGTACGCGATGGCGAGCGTGCGCTCGTCTCGCGCGACGGCCGGTTCGAGCAGGTGCTCGAGGCGGGCCGCCACTCGCTGTACGACCCCGGCCGTCGGATCGCGGTCGAGCAGTTCAATGTCGTGCGCGCCGAATTCCCGGCCGATCGTTACGCCGTGCTCAAGGCGGCGCGGCCCGATCTCGCGGCCGAGCTGTTCGAGCTCGTCGAGTCGGGCGCGAGCGAGCTCGCGATCGTGAGCCTCGACGGCCGGCCGGTGCACCTGATCGGCCCGTGGCAGTCGCGCGTGTTCTGGAAGGTCGCAACCCGCGTCGAGGTCGAGCGCATCGACGTCGCGAGCGACCCGAAGGTCGCGCCGCGCCATCTCGCGATGGTGAACCGCACGAAGAACCAGTATCTCTCCGAGAACGTGGTCGAGAACCACGAGGCGGGCCTGCTCTATGTCGAGGGCCGGCTCGTCGAGCGGCTCGCCCCGGGCCGGCACGCCTACTGGACGGTCGACCGCAAGGTCGAGGTCAAGCGCGTCGACCTGCGCCCGCAGCTCCTGGAGATCACGGCGCAGGAGATGCTGACCAAGGACCGCGTATCGCTGCGCGTGACGCTCACGGCGTTCCGCCGGATCGTCGATCCGGAGCGGGTCGCCGCGACGGTCGCGGACGTCGACGCCTGGCTCTACCGCCTGGTGCAGTTCGCGATCCGCGAGGCGGTGGCGGCGCGCACGCTCGACGAGGTGCTCGCCGCGAAGAATGCGCTCGACGCGGAGCTGCGCGGCTTCGTGCGCGAGCGCGTCGCCGAGGCGGGCCTCGAGGTGACGGAGCTCGGCGTGAAGGATGTGATCCTGCCCGGCGAGATCCGCGAGCTCGTCAACAAGGTGGTGGAGGCGGAGCGGACGGCCAAGGCCAACCAGATCCGTCGCCAGGAGGAGACCGCGGCGACGCGCTCGCTCCTCAACACCGCGAAGCTGATGGAGGACAACCCGCTCCTCCTGCGGCTCAAGGAGCTCGAGTCGCTCGAGCGGCTGGTCGAGAAGGTCGGCAAGATCGACCTGCACGCCGGCCGCGGCGAGGGCCTCGATGCGCTGCTCACCGACCTCGTGCGCCTCAAGGCGCCCGAGAGCGCGTGAGCAGCGTGACGGGAGTACGGAGCAAGAAGAAGGGCCGCCGGGCGACCGGCGGCCCTTCGATTGTCAAAGCACGCCGGCGTAGATTGCTCGGTCCGATGTCGAGGCCGAAATCTGCGATCACGGCCCATTCGCGCGCGTCGAGCTGAGCTTGTATGACCTCTCGTCGAGGGAGGGAAGATGATCGAGAAGTCGCTCCGCGCAAGAATCGACTCTTGATTACGACTTCAACCTTTCGATCAGCGCCATTGCGCCGGCGGGTGCGCGCACCTTCCCTTCATGGATGAAATAGGCGAACACGTCGCGCGGCGTCTTCTTGAGCTTGTGCGCCGTGTCGACGCGCTCGAGGTCGTCGGGCGCGCCGCCTTCGGCCCACAGGCGCACGCGCTTCGCCCAGGCGTCGAGCGCCTTCGGCGGATACGCGGTCGGGATGTCGTCCTCGCCCTTCTGCAGGCGGGCATAGACGAAATCGCTGGTCACGTCGGCGATGCCCGGATAGATGGCGTGCTCGGCGTAGACGACCGCGACATTGAATTCGCGGATCAGCTTGATGAATTCGGGCGAGCGGAAGCTGTCGTGGCGCACCTCGACGACGTGCCGCAGCTTGAGGCCGTCGGCCTCGGCGGGCAGCAGCTCGAGAAAGCCGCCGAAGTCGGGGGCGTCGAACTTCTTGAAGGGCGAGAACTGCCACAACAGCGGGCCGAGCCGGTCGCCGAGCTCGGTCACGCCCGAGCCGAGGAAGCGTTTGACCGAGTCGCCCCCCTCGCGCAGGACGCGGCGGTTGGTGGAAAAGCGCGATGCCTTGACCGAGAACTTGAACCCGTCCGGCACCGACGCCGCCCATTTTCGGAAGCTCTCCGGCTTCTGCGAGCCGTAATAGGTGGCGTTGATCTCGATCGCGGTCAGATGCTGCCCGGCATATTCGAGCTCCTTCGCCTGCGGCAGCCCTTTGGGATAGAACACCCCGCGCCACGGCGGGAAATTCCAGCCGCCGATGCCGGTATAGATATGGCCCTGCTTGTCTGTCATCGATTTGTCGCCGGCGCGCCTTGTAAACGTCGCGATCCTCGCCTATCTAAGTGACCATAGCGCTGTCGAGTGGAAACGTTCCAGCGCTATGTGACGACCACGAGACGATCGGCGACGCCGGATGTACGCGCGCCTGTTGTTCGTGGTCGTTGGCATTTCTGGGCCCCCCTTAGCGAAGGTCGCGCTCATCGAAACCCCCCTCATGGTGAGTAGCGCGGCCGCCCTTGCGGGCGCGCGCTCCGAACCATGTGGCGGCCCGTGTGGCGCGCTTTTCGTCTCCCGAGCTGCCGCGAACGTTCAACGAAAAAGGCCCGGGCTTTCGCCCGGGCCTCGTTGTTTGCGATCAGGCTTTGCGCCGATCAGAAGTCCATGCCGCCGCCGCCCGGCATGGCCGGGGCCGGCGCCTGCTTCTTCGGCACCTCGGCGACCATGGCCTCGGTGGTGATCAGCAGGCCCGCGACCGAAGCGGCGTTCTGCAGCGCGGCGCGCACAACCTTGGTCGGGTCGATGATGCCCTTGGACATCATGTTCACGTACTCGCCCGACTGCGCGTCGAAGCCGTAGGCATACTGATCCTTCTCGAGGATCTTGCCGACGATCACCGAGCCGTCGTCGCCCGCGTTGAGCGCGATCTGGCGGGCCGGCGCGGACAGCGCCTTGCGCACGATCTCGACGCCGGTCTTCTGGTCGTCGTTCTGGGTGCGGATCTTCTTGAGCGAGTCGATCGCGCGCAGCAGCGCGACGCCGCCGCCCGGAAGGATGCCCTCCTCGACCGCCGCACGGGTCGCATGCATGGCGTCATCCACGCGATCCTTGCGCTCCTTCACCTCCACCTCGGTCGCGCCGCCGACGCGGATCACCGCGACGCCGCCCGCGAGCTTGGCGAGACGCTCCTGCAGCTTCTCACGGTCGTAGTCCGAGGTGGTCTCCTCGATCTGCGCCTTGATCTGGGCGATGCGCGCCTCGATGTCGGCCTTCTTGCCGGCGCCGTTGACGATCGTGGTGTTCTCCTTCTCGATCATCACCTTCTTGGCGCGGCCGAGCATGGAGAGGTTGACGTTCTCGAGCTTGATGCCGAGGTCTTCCGAGATCGCCTGGCCGCCGGTCAGGATCGCGATGTCCTGCAGCATGGCCTTGCGGCGATCGCCGAAGCCCGGCGCCTTGACGGCCGCGACCTTGAGGCCGCCGCGCAGCTTGTTGACCACGAGGGTGGCGAGCGCCTCGCCCTCGACGTCCTCAGCGACGATCACCAGCGGCTTGCCGGTCTGCACCACCGCCTCGAGCAGCGGGAGGAGCTCCTGCAGGCCCGAGAGCTTCTTCTCGTTGATCAGGATGTAGGCGTCCTCGAGCTCGACCCGCATCTTGTCGGCGTTGGTGACGAAGTACGGCGAGATGTAGCCGCGGTCGAACTGCATGCCCTCGACGACGTCGAGCTCGGTCTCGAGGCTCTTCGCCTCCTCGACCGTGATCACGCCCTCGTTGCCGACCTTCTTCATCGCCTCGGCGAGGAACTTGCCGATCTCGGTATCGCCATTGGCGGAAATCGTGCCGACCTGGGCGATCTCCTCGTTCGAGGTGACCTTTTTCGAGTTGGCCTTGAGGTGCTCGACCACGGACTCGACCGCGAGGTCGATGCCGCGCTTGAGGTCCATCGGGTTCATGCCGGCCGCGACCGACTTCGCGCCTTCGCGCACGATGGAAGCCGCGAGAACCGTCGCCGTGGTGGTGCCGTCACCGGCGAAGTCCGACGACTTCGAGGCGACCTCGCGCACCATCTGCGCGCCCATGTTCTCGAACTTGTCCTCGAGCTCGATCTCCTTGGCGACCGTCACACCGTCCTTGGTGATGCGCGGGGCGCCGAAGCTCTTGTCGAGCACGACGTTGCGGCCCTTCGGACCGAGCGTGACCTTCACCGCATTGGCGAGGATCTCGACGCCGCGCAGCATCTTGTCGCGCGCGTCGGTGGAGAATTTGACGTCCTTGGCAGCCATATCAATTCACTCCGTAGCTTGTGCGATTGATCCGCCTCAGGCGGCCTTTTTCTTCGCGACCTCGGCGTCGAGGACGCCCATGATGTCGCTCTCTTTCATGATGAGGTAGTCGACCCCGTCGATCTTGACCTCGGTGCCCGACCACTTGCCGAACAGCACGCGGTCGCCGATCCTGACATCGATCGGGATCAGCTTACCGCTTTCGTCGCGCCCACCCGGCCCGACTGAGATGACCTCGCCCTGCGACGGCTTCTCCTTGGCGGTGTCGGGAATGATGATGCCGCCAGCGGTCTTCTCCTCGGCGTCGATGCGCTTGACGACGACACGGTCGTGAAGCGGACGGAACTTCATGATGTCCTCCTTACGTGCTGATTTGACGAGAGTATCTTCAGAAACCGCGGCCCAGCAGACCCCTCTGCTCGGCCGCTTGCGCGCCACATAAGTGGCGCCGCAAAAAGCCGCAAGACGGCTCCGAAAATTTTTTAGCACTCATCTGGACGGAGTGCCAACAACGGTCGGCCGAATGGTTAACTGCCATTAGTTCCGGGTTTCACAAGGTTTTTAGTCCTGGAACGGCGGTGCCGCGGTGCTGGTTGGGACCATGCGGTTTCCCTCTCGGATGCCGCGGCCTGAAGGGTGAAAAGTGCCGCCAGGGTGCTTGTTAGCAGACCGTCATAACTGCTGCTAGCGCCTTGATTCTCAACACTTTATTCAACTTTTGGGCTTGCAATGAATCGTCCCTGCGATTCAACTTCGCGCATGGGGCATGGAGGGCAGAATGACCTCACACGGCGTATCGGAAGACTTCCTCAAACAGGTGAACGGCTACGGCCTCACCACGGCACACATCCTCTACCGGCTGCCGGACCACCCACGCTTCCTGCAGACCTATGTGTGGCAAGACTACGATCTTTGCCCGCATTTCCCGGCGCTCTTCAAGTTCCTCGGATTCTGGCAGAAGAAGCTCGAGGGGCCGTTGCACTCGGTGAGCGTTGCGCACTGCGACCTGGTGAAGCCGGTGGAATTCAACACGGTCAACGGCGTCTTCATGTTGAATTGATGATGATTTCGCCCGTCGCGGCCCCTAGATTGGGCAGGACGGAGACATCCGATGACCAAGCGCGCGGTCGACCTTTCGCTCGGCGAGCTGGCCGCCCTGGGCGCCAAGGCGGCGCGCACGGCGGCGCAGGAAACGCAGCGCGCCGGCCACGCGATCACCGGGCTGATCACGGTCTATGACGAGGCGCAGCCTCAATCGGTTCTCGCGCAGCTGCATTCGTCCGGCACCGTGACGCTGGTGCGCGCCGCCGATGACGTCGGCGCGCCAGACCCTGCGGACGGCGCTCGAGCCAAGCCGAACAAGGCGGCCGATTGACGGACCCACCATTTCTCCTGGTGATCGGCGGCCCGAACGGGTCGGGCAGGACCACTCTCACCAGGACGCTGCGCGACGCCGGGATCGATTTCGGCGTCTACGTCAATCCGGACGACATCGCGCAGACCCTCGATCTGCCCGAGCCGCAACGCACCAGACAGGCGCAGCTGATCGCCGATTTCAAGCGCGCCACATGTCTGCAGCGACGCGAGAGCTTCAGCTTCGAAACAGTGCTGTCGCATCCGAGCGAGATCGCCGCAATGGTCGACGCCCATCGTGCCGGCTACGAGCTCACGCTCTACTTCGTCGCGACGGCCGACCCCGAGATCAACGTGCGGCGCGTCGAAAACCGCGTTGCCAAGGGCGGGCACGACGTCCCGCACGATCGCATCCGGGCGCGATATGCGCGCTCGCTTGGCTTGCTCGCCGGCGCAGCGCTCGTCGCCCAACGTACCGTCGTCTTCGACAATAGCGCGCTCGTCGGGAACTCGCCGCACGCGTCCGTCGTCAATACCAAGAGCGGCCTGCGGCCGGTTGCCGAGGTCAACCGCACGGACGATCACGTCGACATTCGGCTCGAGAACGACGTGCCCGAGTGGGTGCTCGTCGCGCTGGTGGAAGGAATCGACGATATCATCCGTCGGTCCGAAGGGCGCGTGACGGCGGCATTGCTGCAGAGCGAGGGGTTGCTCGACTGACGGGCGGATCGCATTTGTCGTATGTTTGCTGTCATCGTCCAGCCGATGCGAGCGTGCTCGCGGCGCTGGCCAAAGCCGCGCCCGGCTGAGAGCGACGAGGTACCATGACGACACGCATTCATTTCGATTTCGGCACGCTCACGCTCGACGCCGAGCTGCTCGACACGCCGACCGCGAAGGCGGTTGCGGCGAAGCTGCCGATCACGTCCTCGGCGCTCACCTGGGGCGAGGAGGTCTATTTCGATGCGCCGGTCACGGTCCCGCGCGAGAAGGACGCGCGTGCCGTGGTGACGCCGGGCGAGATCGCCTACTGGCCGGAAGGGCCCGCGATCGCCATCGGCTTCGGCCGTACGCCGATCTCGAAAGGCAGCGAGACGCGGCTCGCGAGCCCGTGCAACGTGTTCGCAAAAGCGCTCGGCGACGTGAAGGCGCTCGCGGCGATACGCGCGGGGACGCGCGTGGTGGTGACGAAGGTCGACTGAATGTCCTTGCGAGCGAGGCGAGGCAATCTCGATCCGCAAATGCATGAGCCAGCGGATCGAGATTGCGTCGTCGCGCTACGCGCGCCTCGCAATGAGGGGGCTACTGCTCCGGCTTGATGCCGGTCGCCTCGACGACGTGGGCGTACTTGTCGCTCTCGGCCTTGATGAAGTCGGCGAATTGATCGACCGACATCGGCACGATGTCGGCGCCCGCGTCGTCCATCTTCTTCTTGATGTCGGTCACCGCGAGGGCGTCGTTGATGGCTTTGTTGAGGGAGGCGACCACGTCACGCGGCGTGCCGTGCGGGGCGAAGAAGCCGGCCCACAGGCTGAAGTCGAAATCCTCGATGCCGGCGCCTTCCCCGACCGTCGGCACGTCCGGGGCCGTCGAAGCGCGGTGCAGGGTCGAGACCGCGAGCATCTTCATCTGACCGGCCTTGACGAACGGCAGCGCCGCCGGAAAGCCGGGGAAATAGAAGTCGACATGATTGCCGAGCAGATCGGCGAGGGCGGGACCGGCGCCCTTGTAGGGCACGTGCGTCATGTTGCCATGGCTCGCGACCTTGAGCAGCTCGCCGGCGAAATGGCCGGGCGTGCCGGTGCCGGCGGAGGCGAACAGGAGGCCCTTCGGGCTCCGGGCCGCCTTGAGCAACTCCGGCACGGTCGAATAGGGCGCGCTCTTCGGCACGACGAGCGCGAGCGGCACGACGCCGCCGAGCGCGACCGGGGCAAGATCGCGCATGACGTCGAGGCCGCTGTTGAGGAACGACGGGTTGATGGCGATCTCGGGCGTTTGCCCAAGCAAAATGGTGTAGCCGTCCGGCGCCGCCTTCGCGACGTATTGCGCGGCGATGAGCCCGCTCGCGCCGCCGCGGTTCTCCACTACGACAGGGCGGCTGAATTTCTCGCTCAGCTTGGCGCCGACGAGGCGCGCGATGAAGTCACCGGTGCCGCCCGGCGCGTAGCCGACCACGAGCGTGATGGTGCGGGCCGGGTAGGGCTGGGCGCTTGCCGCGAGGGGCGTGAGTGCAATTGCCGCCGCGACCAGCGCCAAGCGAGCGGCGAGTACCGAATGGCGAATAGGGCAAGCCGGTCGCACGTCCACGTCTCTCACCCCTCGTCCTTCTTTCCTACCCCCGCCCGACGAACGGCATCTGGTTCGCCATCACGGTCATGAACAGCACGTTGGTGTCGAGCGGCAGGCTCGCCATGTAGACGATGGCGTTGCCGACATGGTCGGCATCCATGCGCGCCTCCTGCTTCATGCTGCCGTCCGGCTGCATCACGCCGGCGCCCTGCACCATGCGGTCGGTGAGCGGGGTCGCCGCATTGCCGATGTCGATCTGACCGCAGCAGATGTCGTATTGCCGGCCGTCGAGCGCGGTCTGCTTGGTGAGGCCCGAAATGGCGTGCTTGGTCGACGTGTAGGCGGCGGCGAGGGGGCGCGGCGTGTGCGCCGAGATAGAGCCGTTGTTGATGATGCGCCCGCCGCGCGGCGACTGGTTCTTCATCATGCGGAAGGCTTCCTGCGTGCACACGAAGGGGCCGGTGAGATTGGTGTCGACCACCTTCTTCCACGTCTCGATCGGCAGGTCCTCGAGCGGTACCGCGGGCGCGCCGATGCCGGCATTGTTGAAGAGCACGTCGAGCCGCCCGTAGGCCTCCTTCGCCTTGGCGAACAGGGCCTTGATCGAGGTGGGATCGGAGACGTCGGTCGGCACCACGAGGCTCGTGCCGTTGGTCGCCTTGCCCTCCTGGGCGACCTCGTCGAGCTTGTCCTTGCGCCGCCCGGCGAGCACGACCGCGTAGCCGACCTTCATCAAGGCGAGCGCCGCCGCGCGGCCCACGCCCGTGCCGGCGCCGGTGACGATCGCAATCTTCTGTCCGCTCATTGATCAAGCCTCGTCTCGCGCGCGATCCGCGCCGTCGCGGCCGCGTCCCATGAGCGGCAAGCTTTCCATAATTCAGGCCCGAGGGGAACGGCCCGCCTTGCTGCCGCGCGGCCCACCTTTGTTGGCGAGTCCCCACTTGGCGAGTGCGACGAGGGCGGGTCTCAGTGTCGCGCCATGTGTCGTGAACGAGTACTCGGTCGCGTGCACGCCGCCGTCGAGGAATTCCCGCCGCTTCACGATGCCGTCCCCCTCGAGCTGGCGCAGGTGGGTCGAAAGTACCTTTTCGGAGATTCCCGAAAGGACCCGCTTGAGGTCGCTGAAGCGGCGCGGACCTTCGTTGAGCTCGCACAAAATCCCCGGCTTCCATTTGCCCGCGATAACGTCGATCGCGACGTTGACCGGACAAAAGTATCGACGTGGCGGCGCGCTCATGCTCGCGTGCTCCGATTCGCATCGTGGGTCGAAACTGACACGAATGTCAGGTTTATCGCTACTGGTCATGACATCCGCGCGATCATACCGGCGGCAGCGATTTCGCGCGACCACTTACCGACCAGTAAGTCATTGCCAATCGAATTTCGATACAGCATTTTTTGCGCACGCGGGTCGACCTCGGCCCGCGTCGCTCATTCCCTCGCGTGTCCCTCCGCAAAACCTGAGCTCGGGCACGCTGCTGCCGGTCGAACCGCCGCGGGTGAAACGATGCTTCGACGCGTTACTTATCTTGTTGCATTGTGCCTGATCGTCGCCGCGGCCGGTTCAATAACCGAAAAAACCCGGGCGCAATCGAGCGACCGCGCTGCGGGTCTCGCGGCCTACGCTCGTATCGCTTCGGTTCTGATGAGTCCGCGCTGCATGAACTGTCACCCGCGCGGCGAGCGACCGCGACAAGGCGACGACCGGCACGTCCATCTGCAGAACGTTCAGCGCGGCCCGGATGATCGCGGCATGGCGGTGATGCGGTGCACGCAATGCCATCAGGAGCACAACAACGACATGGCGGGCGTCCCCGGGGCGCCGAACTGGCACGTCGCTCCCCGCTCGATGGCGTGGGAGGGCCTCACCGCCGGCGAGATTTGCCGCCGGGTGCTCGACAAGCAGCGCAACGGCGGCCGCAGCATCGCTGATCTCGTCGAGCACTTTAAGACGGATGAGCTGGTGCTGTGGGGATTTTCCCCGGGCGTCGGACGCGCACGGCCGCCGTTGACCAGGGATGAATTTGAAAAAGCGGTCGAAATCTGGGCCAAGGCCGGCGCCCCGTGTCCGCCGGACAAATCGTGACGCGGTCGACGCGGGGGATCTTTGCGGCGCCCACGTGGCGCACAAGGATCGCTGCCACATCATGTCGAGGTACCTCGAATGAGGAATGAGGTCTGCCATGCGCGTTGAAGGCACCGTGTTGTCGCGTCGCGACGTAATGCAAGGGTTGGCGGCCGGCGCCGTCGTTCTCGTCGGCGGCCGCCTCGTCGCAAACGAGGCAGCGGCGCAAGCGAGCGCCGCGGCGCCGCTCAATGCCTGGATCGCGGTCGCGACCGACGGCAGGGTGACGCTGCAATGCGCCCATTCCGAGATGGGGCAGGGCATCTACACGACCTTCGCGGCCATCATGGCGGACGAGCTCGAGGCCGACTGGGCGAAATGCGACATCGTGTTCTCGCCGGTGGCGCCCGCCTATCGACACCCGGTCTACAACTGGCAATTCACCGGCAACGCCGAATCGATCCGCTCTTATCACGGGCTGATCCGCAAGATGGCGGCGGCCGCGCGCGAGATGCTGATCGCGGCCGCCGCCGACCAGCTCAAGGTGCCGGTGAGCGAGCTCGCGGCGCGCGGCGGCAAGGTGCTGCACCACGCGAGCGGACGCGCGCTCGACTTCGGCGCGCTGGCGCAGGCCGCGGCCGCCCGGACGCCGCCGGCGCAGCCCAACGTGAAGCCGGAGACGGAATGGCGCCTCGTCGGCCATGGCCGCTCGCTGCCGCGTCGCGATGTGCCCGACAAGGTGCACGGCACCGCGGTGTTCGGCATCGACGTCAAGGTGCCCGGCATGGTCTACGCCGCCGTCATGAGCACGCCGGTGCTCGGCGGCAAGGCCGCGTCATTCGACGAGGCGTTGGTCGCCGGCATGCCGGGCGTCATCAAGGTGGTGCCGCTCGGCAGCGCCGTCGCGGTCGTCGCCGAGCACTACTGGCAGGCCCGGCTCGCGCTCGCCAAGCTGAAGATCGAATGGCAGGGCGGCGAAAGCTTCGACGACGCGGCGCTGGAAAAAAGCTACCGCGCCGCGCAGCAGAGCAAGGATGGCTGGGCGCTCGCCGAGAACAAGGGCGACGCCGTGACGACGCTCGCCGGCGCCAAGCATGTCATCACGGCCGAGTATCGCGCCCCCTGGGTTGCGCATGCGCCGATGGAGCCGATGAACGCGACCGTCGCGGTGACCGAAGCGGGCGTGACGATCTGGGCGCCGACCCAGGGCATGGAGATGACCCAGATCGTGGTCGCGAAGGTGCTCGGCGTCGCGCCCGACAAGATCAACATCCATCGCACTTATCTCGGCGGCGGCTTCGGCCGCCGGCTGCTCGCCGACTTCGTCGCCCAGGCGGCGCTGTGCGCGAAGGCCGCCGGCCGACCCGTGAAGCTGATCTGGTCGCGCGAGGAGGACATCAAGCAGGACGTTTTCCGCCCCGGCTTCCTCAACGAGGTGCGCGCGAGCCTCGCGGCCGATGGCATGCCGGAGGCGATCCATTTCCGGCTGGTGGCGCCGACCATCCTGGCGCCCGTGTCGCCGACGCCGGTGCGGCCCGGGATGGTCGATGCGCTGTGCTGCGAAGGGCTGATGGAGAACCCGTACGGGATCGCTCACCGCCGGGTCGACTACAACATGCTCGCGACGCCGGTCCCGACCATGGTGCTGCGCACGACGGGGCACGGGCCGAACAACTTCACCGTCGAGTCGTTCGTGGACGAGCTCGCGCATGCGGCGAAGCGCGATCCGTACGAGTATCGCCGCCGGTTGCTCGCGGAAAATCCCGTCGCGCTGAAGGCGCTCGATCGTGCCGCCGAGCTCGCCGCATGGGGCAAGGCGGCGCCCGGCCGCTTCCAGGGCATGGCATTCGCCGACTGCTTCGGCTCGTATCTGGTGCAGGTGGCCGAGCTGTCGATCGAGAACGGCGCGGTCAAGCTGCATAAGATCACCTCGGTGTGCGATCCCGGCCGCGTGCTCGACCGGGTCAATGCCACCTCGATGATCGAGGGCGGCGTGGTGTGGGGGCTCTCGGCTGCGCTCTACTCGGCGCTGAGCTTCGACAAAGGCCACGTCCGTGAGACGAATTTCGACCGTTTCCGCGTCGTCACCCTGCCGGATACGCCGGAGCTCGTCACCGACTTCCTGGAGAACCGCCAGGTGATCGGCGGGCTCGGCGAGGTCGGGCCGGTGGCCGTGCCGGCGGCGATCGCCAACGCCCTCTTCGCCGCGACCGGCGTGCGCCACCGCCGCTATCCGTTCGCGGCGGACGGCGTGCTCACCACCTACGGCAAGATCTTCGGTTGAGAGGACACCATGGCAAGCTTCAGCTTCAGGCTCAACGGCGCGCCGGTCACGCTCGAGCTCGATCCCTCGACGCCGCTGTTGTGGGCGTTGCGCGATCACCTCGGCATGACCGGAACCAAGTTCGGCTGCGGCATCGCGCAGTGCGGCGCCTGCACGGTGCATGTCGACGGCGAGGCGGTGCGCTCGTGCGTCTACACGATCGACTCGGTCGCGGGCGCCGAGGTGACGACGATCGAGGGCCTGACCCGGGACGGTCCGCATCGCCTGCAGGAGGAGTGGATCAAGGCGCAGGTGCCGCAGTGCGGCTACTGCCAGCCCGGCATGATCATGGCGGCCGCCGCACTGCTCAAGGCGAAGCCGCATCCGACCGAGGCCGATCTGGAGAACTCGATCACCAACATCTGCCGCTGCGGCACCTATGCGCGGATCAAGAAGGCGATCCTCGCGGCGGCGGGGTGAGGCGGGAGGCAGAACACCGTCATGGCCGGGCTTGTCCAGGCTTGTCCCGGCCATCCACGTCTCGCCGCAACGAAAGACGTGAATGCCCGGACCAAGCCCGGGCATGACGATGTGGAATCAACCCGGATTGGCATACGGCGGGCGCGGGATCGCGAGGTGGGCGGCGCGCAGCGCGCCGGACCAGCGCTGGCGCAGGTCCTGGAAATAGGGCTCGCCCGGCTCGATGCGGTAGGAAAGCTCGGCCGTGCAGGTGTCGCGGCGCACCACCAGCAGGTCGAGCGGCATGCCGACCGAGAGGTTCGAGCGCATGGTCGAGTCGACCGAGATCAGGCCGATCTTGAGCGCATCGTAGAGGTCGGTGTCGTACGTGACGGCGCGGTCGAGCACCGGCTTGCCGTACTTGTGCTCGCCAACCTGCAGGTAGGGCGTGTCGGTGGTGCATTCGATGAAGTTGCCGGCCGAGTAGATCATGAACAGGCGCGGCCGCTCGCCCTTGATCTGGCCGCCGAACAGCATCGAGATGTCGAACTTGACGTCGGCCGCCTGCAACGCCGCCTCGTCGGTGTGGTGCACCTCGCGGATGGCGCGGCCGATGCGTTGCGCCGCCTGGAACATGGTCGGCGCGTTGAGCAGCGTCTCGCGCGCGCCGGTCGCCTCGTTCGGAAAGCCTTCCTGCAGGATGCTCAGCACCGACTGGCTGAGCGAGAGGTTGCCCGAGGAGGCGATCGCCAGCACGCGCTCGCCCGGCACCGCGAAGGTATGCAGCTTGCGAAACACCGAGATGTTGTCGAGCCCCGCATTGGTGCGGGTGTCGGCGATCATCACGAGGCCGTCGCGGACGAGGATGCCGCAGCAATAGGTCATCAGGGGCGCCCGTGCATTTCGGCGGAGGCGAATAGCGAGTGGCGAACAGCGAATAGCGAATAGCGAATAGCGATTCTCGGCCCTGTTCGCTACTCCCTGGTTCGCTGCTCGCCCACTCAATTCTGCATCTGCCGCTGCGCCTGGTCGACCACCACGGTGACGGCGAGCTCCTCGTCGCCGCCGCCGTAGCGGGTGCCGCGCACCGGTGCGGCGCCGAGGTAGTCGAGCCCGACCGCGACGCGCACATGCGCGTCGGTAGCGCAGATGCCGTTCGCGGGATCGAACGCGATCCAGCCGAAATCGGGCAGGTGCGCCTCGGCCCAGGCGTGGCCGGCCTCCTGGCGCACCACGCCGTCGGCGCGGTGGAAGTAGCCGGACACGTAGCGGGCCGGAAAGCCGAGCTCGCGCGCCGCCGCGATGAAGATGTGAGTGAGGTCCTGGCACACCCCGCGCTTGAGCGCGAAGGCCTCGGCCGCGGTGGTCGAGGCCTTGGTCGGGTCGGTGTCGAAGGCGACCTCGTCGTGGATGCGCGCGAGCAGCGCGTGCAGCAGGCCGAGCGGGCTGTCGCTGCCACGGTCGCGCACGTCCCGAGCGCAGGCGATGATGGCGTCGTCCGGCGCGGTCAGCGGGGTCGTGCGCAGAAACAGGCTCGGCGGGAAGTGCTCGATCGTTCCGCGCATGATGCCGTGCGCGTCCTGCGTCTCGATCTCGCCCTCGACCAGGAGGCGCAGGGTGTCGAGCGGCCCGTCGACGCTGAACGTGTGGGTGACGTTGCCGAACGCGTCCTCCTGGGCGTCGAGCCGGCAGTCGGCGGAGACGTCGATGCGCCAGTCGACCACGTACTGGCCGTCGTGGTTGCGCGGCGTCATGCGCAGCGTCTGGATCACGCCCTTCGGCGGCTCGGCGTAGCGGTAGACCGTTTCGTGCGAGACTCGGATGCGCATGGAATGAGTGTAGCGCGCGAATAGGGAATGGCGAATAGCCCAAATTCGCCACTCGCCATTCGCTACTCGCTATTCGCCCCTACATCAAATACTGCTCGCTGACGGCGGCGCCGAGCGCGTTGTTGTCGACGATGAAGCCGCTGATGAACTCGTGCAGGCCGCTTTGGAAGATCTCGTTCATGCGGCTGTTCTGCAGGCGCGTACGCACCGCGCGCGCCTTGCGCTGGGCCGGGCCCTGGCGGCCGTAGGCGTGCGCGATGGCGTCGAAGAAGCGCACGAGATTCTCGTAGCAGCTCGCGAGCGAGCGCGGCATCTGCTCGTTCAAGATCAGCAGGTCGGCGACCAGCCAGGGCTTGAGGTTTTCCTTGTAGACCCAGTGATAGGCGGTGAGCGCCGAGACCGTGCGCAGGATCGCGGCCCACTGGAAATAGTCGAGCGAGCCGCCGACCGGCTCGGTCGCCGGCAGCAGCAGGTGATACTTCACGTCGAGGATACGCGCGGTGTTGTCGGCGCGCTCGAGGTAGACGCCCAACCGCGTGAAGTAATAGGCGTCGTTGCGCAGCATGGTGCGGTAGGCGGAGCCGTCGAAGCGCAGCGACGTCTCCTGCACCCAGCGCAGGAAGCGGATGAGCTCCTCGCGCGAGGAAAGGCCGTTGCCGTAGCGCTTGAGCTCGAGCCAGCCGGAATTGATCACGTCCCACATCTCGGCGGTGAGCGCGGTGCGCACCGCGCGCGCGTTGGTGCGCGCCATCTCGAAGCAGTTGCGGATCGAGGAGGGGTTGTCGGTCGAGAAGGCGAGGAAATCGATCGCGTTCTCCTCGGTCGCCTCGGCGTAGCGCGCCGCGAAGGCCTTGGCGCTGCCGGCGGTCGCGATCGCCGACTCCCATTCGTTGGTGGCGCCCACATAGGAGAGCGGCATGGCGGTGAGCCGCTGCGTCGCCTCGAGGATGCGGGCGACGAACTCGGCGCGCTCGATGTAGCGCGCGAGCCAGTAGAGGTTGTCGGCCGTGCGGGAGAGCATGGGGATTCACTCTCCGCTGCTACCCTCCCGCCCGTTGGCGGGGAGGGTCGGCCGACGTCGCGCAGCGACGGCGGACGGGGTGGGGGGGCTACGCTTGCTCGGGACGCGAAGTAAGAAACACACGCTTGCTCGGAGCAAGCGGCGCCCCCCACCCCCGACCCCTTCCCGCCACGCGCTTCGCGCGCGGGGGGAGGGGAGCGCAGGCGGATGCGCAAGCTTTCTCATGAATCCAGCACCCAGGTATCCTTGGTCCCGCCGCCCTGGCTCGAGTTGACCACGAGCGAGCCGGCCTTGAGGGCGACGCGGGTGAGGCCGCCGGGGACGATGCGGACCTTGTCGCGGCCGGTGAGCACGAAGGGGCGCAGATCGACGTGGCGCGGCGCGACGCCTTCGGCGACCAACGTCGGGCAGGTGGAGAGCGCGAGCGTCGGCTGGGCGATGAAGTTCTTCGGGTCGGTCTTGAGCTTGGCGCGGAACGCCGCGAGCATGGTCTTGTCCGCCTTCGGCCCGATCAGCATGCCGTAGCCGCCCGAGCCGTGCACCTCCTTCACGACCAGCTCCTCCAGGTGATCGAGCACGTAGGCGAGATGCTCGCCCTCGCGGCAGCGCCAGGTCGGCACGTTCTTCAGGATCGGCTCCTCGCCGAGATAGAACTTCACGATCTCGGGCATGTACGAATACACCGCCTTGTCGTCGGCGATGCCGGTGCCGACGGCATTCGCGAGCGTGACGTTGCCGGCCTGGTAGGCGGCCATCAGGCCGGGGACGCCGAGAGCGGAATCGGGGCGGAACGCGAGCGGGTCGATGAAGTCGTCGTCGACGCGGCGGTAGATCACGTCGACGCGCTTCAAGCCCTCCGTGGTGCGCATGTAGACGACCGCGCCCTTGACCACGAGGTCGCGGCCCTCGACCAGCTCGACGCCGAGCTTGTCGGCGAGGAACGAGTGCTCGTAATAAGCCGAGTTGTAGACGCCGGGCGTGAGGATCACGACGGTCGGATCGGACGAGGCCGCGTGCGGCGCGACCGATTTGAGCGTGGCGAGCAACTCGTCCGGATAGTTCTCGACCGGGGCGACGCGGTGGCGCGAGAACAGCTCGGGGAAGAGCCGCAGCATGATCTCGCGGTTCTCCAGCATGTACGACACGCCCGACGGCGTGCGCGCATTGTCTTCGAGCACGTAGAAGCTGCCGGCGTCGACGCGCACGATGTCGATGCCGGCGATGTGCACGTAGATGTCGTGCGGCACGCTCTGCCCGTTCATCTCCGGGCGAAAGACCGGGTTGCGGAAGACGAGCTCCTCGGGGACGATGCCGGCGCGGATGATGTCGCGGCGGTGGTAGACGTCCTTGATGTAGGCGTTGAGCGCGCGCACGCGCTGCTCGAGGCCGCGTGAGAGCGCCTTCCATTCCTCGGCGGCGAGGATGCGCGGCAGCACGTCGAACGGGATCAGCCGCTCGGTCGACTCGGCCTCGCCGTAGACCGCGAAGGTGATGCCGATGCGGCGGAAGATGAGCTCGGCCTCGCGCCGGCGATGATCGAGGAAATCGGCCGGCAGGGTGCCGAGCCAGGCGTCGAGGGCCGAGTAGGCCGGCCGCACCTCGCCGTCGCTGCCTCGCATCTCGTCGAACGCAATCACCCGAACCCCCGCGGCGGTGACTCCGGACTTAAATCCGGAGCATGATCTTTTCCGAAAATCGGTACCCACTTTTCGGGATCATGCTCGGCAACGTGCAAGCTCCGCGCCAATGGGAAACACTGCGAAAAAAGCGCGGATTTTTCAATGCGGTTGAGAAGATTTGCCTAGGACTTGGGCGGGTTGTGAACAGGGAACGGGCGGGCAACGGGCGCTTTCTGCTGCCCTTCCCCGCGAGCCGCGTGGCGGGGAGGGGGTGGGGGGCGCTTCCGCTTGCTCGGAGCACGCGTCTTCGAGCCTCACCGCAAATTCGCAGCAAGCGTAGGCCCCCACCCCTCGCTTCGGCAGCTTCGCTGCCTCGCTCGACCCTCCCGCCAACGGGCGGGAGGATAGCCGCGCGGCCTGGTCAGACCACAATTACGTCTGCATCCGGCGTGGCTGCATAGAGGCGCATTACATCTGCGGCGCGTCTTTCCAGGGCGAGGCGCTGGTTGATGTAGCCTTTGTCGGTGATCTCGTTCGCGTCGATCGAGGGCAGGTCGGGCAGCAGCAACGCGCGGGCGATGCGCTCGGAGGAGCCGGGGTGCGTGGCGTTCCACGCCGTGAGCGCGCGGGCGACGTGGGCGCGCACGGTCGGATGCTTCGCGAGCTCGGGCAGCGTCATCGGTGCGGCGTCATCAGGAACATTTTGGCCGATGAGCTTCTGGCAGCCGGCGGCATTGAGCCAGCACAGGATCGCGATGTCGGCGCGGTCGGCGCCCGCGATCAGCGCGTCCTGCAGCGCGGGCGAGGCGGCGGCGAGGAGGGCGACGCGCAGCGCGCCGACGTGCACCCAGGTGCCGGACAGAAGCTTGAAGTCCTCGGCGAGCCGGCCGTCGAACAGGACGCCCTTGTCGGGGTCGGCCGGATCGGCGAGGCGCACGGCATCGCCGGGCTGGTAGAAGCCTTCCGCGTCGAAGGCCGCCGCCGTGAGGTCGGGGCGCTTCCAGTAGCCGGGCGTGACGTTCGGGCCGCGCACGCGGATCTCGAGCTTGGCGCCGCTCGGCACGAGCTTGATCTCGACGCCCGGCGCCGGCACGCCGATCGGGCCGGCGCGGTCGATCAGAAAATGCGCGGCGGTCGCGAGCGGCGCGGTCTCGGTCGTGCCCCACGACGAGGTGAGCGGGACGCGCTCGCCGGTGACGCGCGCCGCGACCGCCTCGAGCCGCGTCCACACGTCCTGCGGAAGCGCTGCGCCGGCGTAGAAGATGAAGCGCAGGCCGGCGAAGAAGCTGCGGGCGAAGCGCTCGTCCTGCTCGAGCCGCGGCAGCAGCATCGCGTAGCCGGCCGGCACGTTGAAATAGACCGTGGGCGAAACCTCCGAGAGGTTGCGGATGGTCGTATCGACGAGCGCCGGCAGCGGCCGTCCCCCGTCGATGTAGAGCGTGCCGGCGTGGCGCAGCACCATGTTGAAGTTGTGGTTGCCGCCGAAGGTGTGGTTCCACGGCAGCCAGTCGACCAGCACCAGCGGCTGCTCGGCGAGGAACGGCCAGATCTGCGCCGCCTGCTGCTGGTTGGCGGTGAGCATGCCGTGCGTGTTGACGACGGCTTTCGGGTGCCCGGTCGAGCCCGAGGTGAAGAGGAATTTGGCGATGGTGTCGGGCCGGATCGCGGCGCGCGCCTTCTCGACCGCGGCGCCCGGTCGGGTCGCGGCGAGCGCCTCGAACGAGGTGACGCGCTCGAGATTGGCGCCGTTGCGGCCGGCGACGATCTCGGTGTTGGTCAGGTCGAGTGCGGCGAGCGCCTTGGCGTAAGCCGCGGTGTCGGCGACGTAGACGAGGCCGGGCTTGAGCAGGGAAGCGATCGCCTTGAGCTTGGCGTGATCCTGGCTCTGCAGCGAGTAGGCGACCGATATCGGCGCAACCGGAATGCCGGACGTGTAGCCGGCGAGCATGATGAGCGCGTGCTCGATGGAATTGCCGGACAGCACCATGACGGGGCGCTCGGCGTCGAGGCCGCGCTCGAGCAGCGCCTGCGCGAGCGCGTCGACCTGGCGGCGCGCCTGCGCGTAGCTGAGGCGGCGCCAATCGCCGGTGTCGCGGCGCTCGGCGAGAAAGACGCGGTCGGGCGCCGCCTCGACGGCGGCGCGGAAGAGCCGCGCGAGGCTCGGGTCGTAGGGCGCGAGCGGCGCCGCGGCGCGCAGCACGATCGCGCCGTCGGGGCGGGCCTCGCGCAGCACCCGCGGCTCGGCGTAGGCGATGGCGCGGATCGGCGCGGCGGGCGGGGGAGAGGGGGCGTGCATTACGGTCAAATCGATCTCTAACTCATGCTTCCGCTCAATCAAACCACAGTCCCGTCATCCTGAGGCGCGAGCGAAGCGGGCCTCGAAGGATGATCGGCCGTGGTGATGCCGCAACGAGCAAGTGGCCACGGACGCGTCGTCGCCCTTCGAGGGCAGCGCTGCGCGCAGCCGCCTCCGGGTGACGGTCGCAGATTTGATTCCGTCTCACGCTAATTCGCCACCAGAGGGCAGCCGCCGTCCTTCAGGGGGCGGAAGGCGTCCTCGGCCGGGATGGTGCTGACCAGCTTGTAGTAGTCCCAGGGGTATTTCGATTCCGCGGGCGTCTTCACCTGGAAGAGATACATCGGGTGGATCTTGCGGCCGTCGATCCGGATCTGGCCTTTGCCGAACAGCGGGTCGTCGGTCGGCATCGCCTTCATGGCGGCGACGACGGCGCGGCCGTCGGTGGCGGCGCCGGTCTTCGCCACGGCTTTGAGATAATGCAGCACCGAGGCGTAGACGCCGGCATGCATGTCGTTCGGCATCAGGTGCTTGGGATGGCGGGCCTCGAAGCGGTGCGCGAAGGCGCGGGTCGCCTCGTTCATGTCCCAGTAGAACGGCACGATCAGCTGCGTGCCTTGCGCGGCCTCGAGGCCGAGCGCGCGCACGTTGTTCTGGCCCATGATCAGCGCGAGCAGCTTCTGCTTGGCGCCGAGGCCGAACTCGCGCGCCTGCTTGAGCGAGTTGGTCGTATCGCCGCCCGCGTTCGCGAAGGCGACCGCGTCGGCGCCGGAGCCCTGCGCCTGCACGAGCAGCGCGCTGAAATCCGAGGTGCCGATCGGATGGCGCGCCGAGCCGAGGATCCTGATGCCCGAGCGCACCGCCTCGTCGGTGAACTGCTTCTCGAGATCCTGGCCGAACGCGTAGTTGGCGGTGATGAAGAACACGCTTTTCACGCCCTGCTGCGTGACCGCGCGGGCGAGGCCGTGGCCGTAGGCCCAGGTGTCGTAGGTCCAGTGCACGGTGTTGGGCGAGCACTTCGGGCCGGTCAGCACCGAGGAGCCGGCGCCGGAGCCGATCATCACCCGGTTGCGGTCGCGCACGATGTCGGAGACCGCGATCGCGATCGCCGAGTTGGGCAGATCGACGATCAGGCTGACGCCCTCGTTGTCGAGCCAGCGGCGGGCGATCTCGGCGCCGACGTCGGTCTTGTTCTGGTGATCGCCGGAGAGCACCTCGATCTTCTGGCCGGCGACGCTGCCGCCGAAATCCTCGACCGCCATCTGGGCGGCGAGCACCGAGCCGGCGCCTTGGTCGTCGGAGTAGACGCCCGACATGTCGTTGAGGACGCCGATGCGGACTTGCGCGCGGACCTGCGTGGTTGCGGAAGCCGCCGCCAGCGCGCATAAAGCGGCGACGACCAATCGGAATGTCCTCATCGCATCCTCCCAGATGACGCGGGCCCGCTTGATGACGGGTCATGCGCACTATAGTGCAGTAATCCGCCCAATGCAGCTTCGCTCACCATAACCACCTCGTCATGGCCGGGCTTGGCCGGGCTTGGCCGGGCTTGCCCCGGGCTTGGCGGGGCTTGCCCCGGGCATCCACGTCTTGCTCAATGTCGGCAAAAAAGACGTGGATGGCCGGGCCAAGCCGGCCATGACGACGTGGATCGCGACCACAGGACCAGTATCATGACCGAGACCGGCAAGATCATCACGGCGGCTCTGCTCGTCATCGGCGACGAGATCCTGTCGGGGCGCACCAAGGACAAGAACATCGGCTACATCGCCGAGTATCTGACCACGATCGGCATCGACTTGTCAGAGGTGCGCGTCGTCCCCGACGTCGAGGACGAGATCGTGGCGGCGATCAACGCGCTGCGCCGGCGCTACACTTATCTCTTCACCACCGGCGGCATCGGGCCGACGCACGACGACATCACGGCCGACTGCGTCGCCAAGGCGTTCGGCGTCACGATCGACCACGACCCGCGCGCGGTCGCGATCATGAAGGAGCGCTTCGCCCAGACCGGCTCGGAGATGAACGAGGCGCGCATGCGCATGGCGCGCATTCCGGCCGGGGCCGAGCTCGTGCTCAACAAGGTGTCGGCGGCGCCCGGGTTCTGGATCGGCAACGTCATCACCATGGCGGGCGTGCCGTCGATCATGCAGGCGATGCTCGACTACGTGGCGCCGAAGCTCGCGACCGGCACCAAGATGCTGTCGGAGAGCGTGCGCGGCGACGTGCGTGAGGGCGACATCGGCACCGAGCTCGGCGCGATCGCGAAGGCCCATCCCGACGTGATGATCGGCAGCTATCCGTTCGTCGACGAGCGCGGGCCGAACACCAACATCGTGGTGCGCGCGCGCGATGCGGAGAAGCTCGCCGCCGCGAAGGCGGACGTCGAGGCGATGCTCGCACGGGTGCGCCCGACGATCGTGCGGTGATCCGCTTTCCGCACCCTCCCCTGCAGGGCCCTGCAGGGGAGGGTGCAGAGAGCGCGCGCGCCAGCGGCTCCGTCTCACATGCGATTCGTTGCATGAGTAAAGGAGTGTGTGGCGGCTGTGGATAACTCGGCGGTGTCATAGGCCGCCTGCAGCAGGATCGTACCGAAGCGTCGTCAAATCATCGGATCGAGTGATCTATCTGGCGCGAGTCGCGTTGCGGACCGAGCGCGTGCCGCAGCAATGCCGCAAATGGTGCGTCACTATGGAGATGCGGTGTCGCGGTCCGGTGGTGGAACCGGGCGATGCCGCCCTTCGAGGCGCGGCTGTGGCGCGCTCCTCGCGGTGATGGGGTCGGGCCATCGGGGGATGGTCGGGGTGAGGCGCAGACGTTCCAATAGCACCGTCAGGACGGTCAGCGATGCCGTTTGCTGAAGCTCGCCGTGAGGGGACGGCGGGGTCCGGATTTGCCTGGCTGCGCGGGGGGCGCCTCGCGATCGTCGCGTGCGCGCTCGCGTTCGCCGGCGCGCTCGCGCTGCCGGTCGAGGTCGCGGCGGCGAAATCGGGCCACCACGGCGCCAAGCACGCGGTGAAGAAGAGCGACGACGACGACAACAACAGCGACGCCAGCAACAGCGCCGGCAATGCGACCGCGTCGCCGGCCGCGACGCTCAACGGCGAGACCAACGCGGCCGAGCCCGCGCCGAGCGTGAGCGTCACCACCACGCGCAACGGCACGGGCGGCAACCTGCTGGGCGACCACGGCTCGAACGCGCCGCGCCTCGGCGTCGAGGTCAACAACAGCGGCGCGAGCGTCAACGCCAGCATTCCGCTCGGTGCCCACCATGCGCTCGAGCCGCCGCACAATCGCATCAGCCATCCGGTGCTGACGATCCCGTTCGAGCATCATCCCGCCGGGCTCGCGCATGTGCTCTCGCCCACGACCCCCTCGCACGCGCTGTCCTATGGCGACACCGGCACGCCGCTGTTCGGCGGCGGCAATCATGCGCTCACCAACCGGCTGATCCGCAGCGTCACCACCACCTACTCGGACCACTTCGTCAACCACCTGACCCATTCGCTGCGCATGCAGGAGCCGGGCGGGATGCGCGAGGTCAGCATTCCGAGCGCCAGTGCGGGCGCGCCGCACGACCTCGCGACGCGTCTGCAGGAGGCGAAGCACGCGATCGCCGCCGCGGCGGGTCCGCGCGCCGGGACGGCGGCGCCGCGCAGCCCGGCGGCCGTCGTCAACAACCGCTTCGCCGGCATCAGCGGCAATGCGCTCGAGGCGCGCATGTTCACGGTGCCGGCGCCCGGCGAGACGCGCTACGTGCCGAACGAGATCGTGGTCGGCGCGCCGGCCGGGCTCTCGACCGAGCAGGTTGCCGACATCGCGCGCCGCAACGGGCTCGAGCCGATCGCGGGCGGCACGTTCTCGGCGGCGGGCGTGACGCTGCAGCGCTGGCGCGTGCCCGCCGACCGGCCGATCGGCGACGTCATCCGCTCGCTGCAGGCCGAGCCCGGCCTGCAGAGCGCGCAGCCGAACTTCCGCTTCAAGCTCGCCCAGGCGGCGGCGGTCTCGGAGCAGCCGGCGGACGGCTTCTCGGCGCAGTATGCGCCCGCGAAGCTGCATCTCGCGCAGGCGCATCGGCTGAGCAACGGCGCCGGTGTGCTCATCGCCGTGATCGACACCGGCATCGACCGCACGCATCCCGAGCTCACCGGCGCGATCGCGGCGAGCTTCGACGCGATCGGCGCGCGCGAGCCGCCCGACGCGCACGGCACCGCGATCGCGGGCGCGATCTTCGCGCATGGCCGGCTGACGGGCGTCGCGCCGGGCGCGCGGCTGCTCGCGATCCGCGCCTTCTCGACCGCCGGCCCCGACGCCGAGGCGACCACCATGACGATCGTGCGCAGCATCGAGTGGGCGCAGGCGCACGGCGCGCGGGTGATCAACATGAGCTTCGCGGGCGCGCATGATCCGGTGATCAGCCGCGCGCTCGCGCAGGCGCGCGCCCGCGGCATCGTGCTGATCGCCGCCGCCGGCAATGCGGGGCCCGACTCGCCGCCGCTCTATCCGGCGGCGGATGCGAACGTGATCGCGGTGTCGGCGACCGACATCGACGACCACCTGCTCGACGTCGCCAACCGCGGCCGGCAGATCGCGATCGCGGCGCCGGGCGTCGACGTGCTGCTGCCCGCCCCGCATGCGCGCTACCAGCTCGCGACCGGCACCTCGTTCGCGGCCGCCCACGTCGCCGGCATCGCGGCGCTGATGCTGGCGCGGAACCCGCACCTCACCCCCGACGACCTGCGCGCCGAGCTCGTCGCGACCGCGCGCGACCTCGGCCCCAAGGGCCGCGACGACATGTTCGGCGCCGGCCTCGCCGACGCCTACAAGGCGGTGGTCGCCGCGACGGGCGCCACCCCGCAGACGGTCGCGGCGAAGTAATCAACAGAGAAGAGAAACCGTCAGCACGAAAACGTCATGGCCGGGCTTGTCCAGGCTTGTCCCGGCCGTCCCCGTCTTGCTTGATGGCGCGCGTCGGGTGGGCAAAGGCGGCCGAGCCACCGCGGCCTGTGGCAGGCCGCCACCCGGGCCGCCTTTGCCCACCTCGACGGCGTGCCAGGACGTGAAAAGGAGGCGCCATGACCGCGCCGGCGACACCCGAGAAGCACTTTCCCGTCTCGTGGGACCAGTTCCACCGCGATGCGCGCGCGCTCACCTGGCGGCTTGCCGGCGCGGGGCCGTTCGAGGCGATCGTCGCGGTGACGCGCGGCGGGCTGGTGCCGGCCGCGATCGTCGCGCGCGAGCTCGGCATCCGCGTGATCGAGACCGTGTGCGTCGCGAGCTACAGCCACCAGGCGCAGGGCGAGCTGCGCCTGCTCAAGGGCGTGGCGGATGGCATCCGCAGCCAGGACGGCGAGCGCGTGCTGATCGTCGACGACCTCGTCGACACCGGCAAGACCGCCCGCATGGTGCGCGAGATCCTGCCGAAGGCGCATTTCGCGACCGTCTATGCAAAGCCGATGGGCCGGCCGCTGGTCGACACCTTCATCACCGAGGTGTCGCAGGACACCTGGATCTTCTTTCCCTGGGACACCGGCCTCGCGTTCCAGCCGCCGATCCGTCCCGGGGGCGAGTAGGCTGCTGATTCTGCTGCTGTTATCCCAGTTGGGTCACGCTGCCAAAATTGGTCACGGGCTGGCCGCGGCGGGGATCCACTGACATCATTCGATTTTCCAGCTTTGATTTGCGCCGCAGCTCCCCGATCGAGGCGATTGGCATCTCGAACTTGGCTTCGTTCGGGCCGTTTGGCTTCGTTCGGGCCGTTTGGCTTCGTTCGGGCCGTTTGGCTTCGTTCGGGCCGTTTGGCTTCGTTCGGGCCCGTTTGGCTTCGTTCGGGCCCGTTTGGCTTCGTTCGGTCAGATCGCGTTTGTCCACCGCCTCCGCCGTCATGCCCGCATTCGCGTCGCGAAGGCGGGCATCCACGTCTTTGCCGCCGCGAGGGCAAATGCGCCGTAGCAGCGGCCCCCGTCCCGGCAGACATTCTATCAACCCGGCCTGCCATGCGCAAGAACATTCAGTGAACACCGATGCCGCCCGCCGCGCGATCCGCTATCATCGCGCCGACCCGACTTTTGGCGCGTGTCCTGTTTCGGCGAACCGGGGACCGCTTCGCCGGGACATGTGCAAACCAAGGAGGAAAACCATGGACGCCGTCGCTCCCAAGCATCCCGCCAGCGCCGACCAGCATTCGCACGTCGTGCGCCCGGCGCAGATGGAATGGCAGAAGACGCGCTTCGCCGGCTGCGAGGCGAAGACGCTGCTGTTCGACAAGTCGACCGGCCTCGTCACCGCGCTGATGCGCTTCGCCCCCGGCGCCGTGCTGCCCGACCATGAGCACGTCAAGATCGAGCAGACCTACGTGCTCGAAGGCCGCCTGGTCGACAAGGAAGGCCCGGCCGCCGGCATCGAGGCGAAGCAGGGCGAGTTCGTCTGGCGCGAGCCCGGCAGCCGCCACGTCGCCTGGTGCCCCGAGGGCGGCCTGATGCTCGCCATGTTCCAAATCCCGAACAAGTTCTTCGAGAAGGACGGCCGGGTGACGGACGCGAACGGGCAGGATTGGGAGAGTGTATGGGGCGAGATGATGGAGGCGGAGTAGCCGCTTTCGCTCGCGGTGCGAGCTACGGCGCGACAAGGTCCGCCTTCGCGCGGCGGGCCACGGCGGCCAGGGCCGCGAGCACCCATCATAAACCCGTCACCCTGAGGCGGCCGCGCGAAGCGCGGCCCTCCAAGGGCGAGGGCCGGTGAGGGGCCGCTTGCTCCAGGCTTTCTTCACTGCCGCATGCTAGAAGCGCGGCGTCCGGGCTACGGCGGACATCCGCCTTCGCTCGCTGTGCGAGCTACGGCGCGACAAGAGCGGGCGTGGCGAAATGGTAGACGCAAGGGACTTAAAATCCCTCGGCGCGAAAGCGCTGTGCCGGTTCGAGTCCGGCCGCCCGCACCAACATTCATCCCATATAGGATCGAAGCCTCATTCGAGGGCACCATCTCCACAGGCCGACCAAAATGAGGCCAGGCCAACATCCTGCAGATTTTGCGCCACCGCCATGCGGCCCTCCCGTAGTGCTCGCGCCGGCCGTAGGCCCGGCTCGGGACTCGCCGATTTGGCGCTTGCCTAAACTGAAAAATAAGCCTCTCGCTCCCTATATTGGATCGTGTACAGTTTGGATTCGGAGTAGGATCGGGGAACACGATGACGGACGCGCTACGCACACTGCTGGAAGCTGCAAAGAAGGCCCAACCCACCGCGGAACAACGGGAGCAGCAGCGGCGGAGCTTTGCCTTTGGCAATACCGCGTTCGAAAACAGTCTGATCACGAGAGAGATGGTGGATCGTCAGGCTGAGCAGCTTGCGCGAGAGGTCCATGACCAACTCGCCGTCCGAAAATAAGAAGCGGGACAGCAGGGCGCTTGAGCCGGATCTAATTACAGACCCTCAGCAGAAGGCTGAAGCCGAAGCCCGGAACGGGCTTCGGCAATATGACGCAGGCATTCGATCAATCCAAACGGCGCTTGAGCGGGGCTCGTTCAAGCTCCGGCTGTCGCTGATTCTAGCATTACATCGCGAAGCTCTCGCGGGGATCAGTACGTATGCGGGAAATTTTCGACCCGCTGGCGTGGCGATCCGGGGGAGCAAGCATGAACCGCCGGGTGCTCACCTAGTGCCCGAGTTGGTTGAGGAACTGTGCGATTATGTGAACGACAATTGGGATAAAGCGAGCCCGATCCATTTAGGGGCCTACCTGATGTGGCGACTGAATTGGATCCATCCGTTTGCCGATGGCAACGGCAGGACTTCTCGGATTCTGTCCTATGTTGTTCTTTCAATTCGGGCTGGGTTCGTCGTGCCGGGCACCCCAACCATTCCTGACCAGATCGTCAGCAATCGCGACCCCTACTTTGAGGCGTTGGATGCGGCCGACGAGGCGTATAGCAAGAGGAACGTCATTGACGTGACGAAGATGGAAGGTTTGATCGGAGCCCTGCTCGCGAACCAACTCGCCGAGTTCTACAAAGCTGTAGGAGGCAGGCTACCGGGTGAAGAGCCGCGATAAGGCACGCTCCTCGGGCTCATGCAGTCGACACGCCACTCTACTCGACCGGTTTGTTGCGGGCTGCACGGTGCCCTCGGAATGCCGACCTTCACGCGCCCCGCGTCGAACGAGGAAGGCTCGCGCATTGCGATGCTTTCTCGTCTCCGATTAAGTCTACAACCACTCGAGATGGCGCGGCAAACCCGCATGCGCGCGGCGATAAGCGCTCCTAAGACCGCAACGCTCAGCGCCGGCTCCGGAGCAACTTCCCGACAGGCTCATACGCAAGCAGATCGACCGTAGCGGCAAGGAACACCTCCCTATATCGTTCGGCGCAGATGCGACTTGCTTTGCGCTCATCGATCACTGCGACTGCCCTGGTTTCAACGCATAACCGATAGTGGCGGCCTTCCCGTCATCCAGTGTCACAGCGGCGTCGCTGATCACGAGTCTTCGAAGCATTTCCAACCGATCGCTCCAAGAGACACCACCCGAAAGAAACCCAATTCAGCCAGCCGCTGCGTGAGCTCGGCATCTTTACGCCCCTTTGGCACTGTTCCTCAACTCTCCCATAACGACATCGGACACGACAATGCGTTGGCCAAAACACGACAGGATGTCGACGGCCTGCCCTGTCGCGTTCAAATTGATGGCGGTACTCGCGTCTAGTGCGATTTTGGTTGGATCGCCTGTTTCCGCTCTTAGCAAAGGGAGTTTTTGTTATCGTTGCTTTCGTAGCTTTTTCACCCGGGGCTCCCCGGGGCATGCAGGCGTCCATCCCTCCTTCCGCAACTCGCCGCATACAGGGTGCGGATAACAATTATTTTCCAAATTCACCCAATTTGCATGTGCGTTGCACTCCTGGAAAGCGCGCCAACCACTTAGTCCGTGCCGTAGAATGCGATTGTACATGCAGGCGTTAGCGTCGTGGTCTTGTTTAAGAAATCTCAGGTCATCATTCATCGACCGGATGTCGCACTCCGCAGCCTTCCCCTCGCGGACAAAACAAAAAGCAATAACAGCCAACACCAAGCCGCACTTCATATTCTTCCTCCTTGACAGCAACGTTCACCCATTGTGGGCAACGTGGCACATCAGGGGTTGACTTGCAAGGCGACCGGCGCAGTTCCGCTCTGACGTTTTCTTATTGCCGTAGCCATCTGTTAGGGATGCATTAGAATGTAGTTCGAGAGCCGTGGCGTTCTCACGGCTATTTTTGTTGTCCGCTTTGACGATAAACGCATCTCAACCTTAAATACAATCCCCTTCTGAAGTTTCTAATAAGCGGGATCAACAGCGGCTGCATTACGATCTGCTTCCATAAAAACACGATGGATAAGCCGAATCCGTTCACGCACGAAGGTGCGCGAAAAAATTATCAGACGAGCGACTATCGCAGTACATGGCATAGACCCCAAGCGCTTGGCGGCTCAATATGGTGTTCGCGTCTGCGCCACGGACGAGATGGTCCACCCGCATGGCCTGCGGACGCTCCCCGAGAAACGCCCGTTCGCTTGCGCGGTCGATGAGATGGACATGCACGCGCGTTGGCTGAATATCGCCGGGAAGACCAGCAACCCTGAAGGCGCTCTGCAAAACCTACTTGTGCGCGATGCGCTGTTCACCGATCATGTGAGGAAGGGAGAGGGCCGGCCTTCCTGCGATCGCGGTCGACGCCTCGATGAGTGAAGATTCTCTGGTTGAACGCGTTGCCAGGCGAGAGCAAGCGGCTCCCCATCTTGCGCGCGGGGGAGGGGAGCGCAGGCGGCGCGCGCGGTCGAGATCGGCGCCGTGCGTCTTGAAGCGCCGCGCTTCAGGCGCGGCGTTGAGTCGAAGTGCGAGATGCTCCCCCGCGACCCAACGCTGTCTCTGCAGAATGCTACGACCATCCAGGGCGCCGCCCGAGCGGCGGCTTCACGGCATCGCGAGCGCCGTGAGGGTGAAGACGGCGACGCAGAGGCCCCCGACGGTCCAGCCGAGGATGGCGAGGGTCTGGCGTTCATTCAGCATGTTCGTCTCGCTTATGCTCGGCTCGGCGTGGTTGCGGGCGGCCTGACGCGGGGCGTGCAATCTTCGGGGCCGGGAGGCCGCATCGCGGCGGCCTCCCGTTCGACGTTTACTTGATGTCCACCCAGGTCTCGCCCCGCCAGTAGCCACGGCCCTCGTGCTCGTGGAATTTGATCGAAGGGCCAGGCTTCCAGCTGTCCTCGTGAATGACGACATGGGACTCGGCCGGGTATTTGTATCTTTCCTTGACGTGCCAGCAGACATCGCCACTGCACGCGACGTCGGCCACGGCGCTCGTGGCGAAGAACGCAACAGCCGCGGCGCCGATCGCGGCGCCGAAAAAGGTTTTAGTCGCACGGGTCATATTCCAAGCCTCCTGGAATGACCCTCCCCAGGGTACGAAACTACACACGAGCGCTCCTGTTCCCTGAAAGCCGCGCGGCCGCCACGCGGCCGCCCCATGTTCGGTGCGCGGAACCGGACTCATCTCCCAGAGTTCTCATCCTGCAAGCGAGGATGAACTCGCGAACCTTACAGGGAGCAAACCCATGCCAGTCATTCTGTTTTGGGGAATTCCGGTTCTGCTCGTCGTCGGTGGCGGCGCTTACTGGATCGCCCACCTTCACTGACGCCGTCTCGACTATTCGGGGATGCCGGCTGCGTGCCGGCATTCCCCGCACGCGCCTTGCTCTCAAAGCAGCGCGACGCTTTGCACGCGCACCACGATCTCGTCCTGGCGGAAGAGTCGCTCGAGCTTTCGCCGATAGGTTTTCCACCAAGAGCGTGCAATCCGAGGCGTCATCACCTCGAAAATGACGATGTCGTCCGTTTTCGTCTTGCGGCCTGAAATCCACGGTCCGTGCGCCGGCGATCGCGCATAGGCCGTGAGACCACCGAAACGCTCCATCAAGTCGGCACGGACGCGCGAATAGAGCTCGGGCTCGAATCGGCGACCCCGGTTGTCGCGAAGCGGGAGAAAGATTTGCACGAGCTTCATGAGGTCGGCGCTCGATTGAACCTGCGTCCTTGATGCCGGATCCGGTCTGTTTCGACGATGAAAACCAGTTTCTAGATGGAGTTAATAACGGCCACTTGCCAATCTCACGTTTTGTATTCGAGGCCTCGTCGAGGAAAGACCAAGCTTTGAAATGGCGGGCCGTGTGTTGGCGCTCGCGCGGCCGAGACGGGAGGGCCGCACGAATGCGGGCTCGCGTCAGTGGTTATTCCTGACGGCTACTCGTTCGGCTCGCTCCGCCTGGACGAGGTATCGGCGCGCGAGATCCCGATAGTATCGCGCAAGGGTAGGGATGGCGCAGCGCTCGGCGACCTGCGCGAAAATCTCGGCCTGCTTGCGGTAGAAGGTGGGGTCCATGGGCTCTCACTCTGCGCTTCTCGCTCGTGATAATGCCGCAGGATTTCACATCGTTCCGGGATCGCACGAGGACGGGCGTGCGAGCGCGGCACCATCATGAGATCAGGGGAATGCAATGCCGGTCGCGCGCTTTCTTGGCGAGCTGATGGTTCGACCTCGTCGGTGCGCCGACGCGGCGGCGCATCATGCTTTGCGCGGCTTTGCGCGGTTGATGCCACAAAGGGAGTCGAGCCGAACGCTTGTTCTGAGCAAGCCCCACCCCCGACCCTCCCCGCCATTCGCTTCGCGAATGGGGGACGGAGCGCACGCGCCGGTGCAGACTTTCTTTCGCACGGCGCCGTTCGAGGTCGACGGCGTGCGGCTCGACGAAGGGCGCAAGGTGCTGCTGTTTCTCGGCGCCGCCAATCGCGATGCGCCGCGGCGGCGGAGTAATACGTTGTGCGCGCTTGCGAGCTTGCGGATGAGAGCGGTGCAATACGGAATGGTGCAATGAGCCGCTCGTTCTGAGCAAGCGGCGCCCCCCATCCCCGACCCCTCCCCGCCACGCGCTTCGCGCGCGGGGGGAGGGGAGCGCAGGCAGCATCTCATTCTGCGCGCGTGGGTCGAGAGTCCGACGGAGAAACGAACGGGTGCATTCGCCCGTTACACGGGCGTGAGCGCCGACAACAAAATTGTCGTAATTGGTACATCCGCCGGCGGCGTGTCGGCGCTGCAACGATTGATCGCGCGCATGCACGCCGATTGGCGTGTGTCGGTTTTCATAACCATTCACATCGGCCGCCACCGAAGCCTGATGCCGTCGATCCTGAACTGGCACTCGTCTTTGCCGGCGCGATTCGCGCAGCACCGGATGGCGTTCGATCGAGGCATTCTGGTCGCGCCGCCGGACCGCCACCTCATCATTGGTAAGAATGCGACGTTCCTGAGCGCCGGTCCGAAAGAGAACCATGCGCGGCCCGCGATCGATCCGATGTTTCGTTCGGCGGCGCGGCATCACGGCCCAAACGTCATCGGCGTCCTGCTGACCGGATACCTCTACGACGGCGTGAACGGCCTCTACGACATCCAGAGATCGGGCGGCACGACCATCGTGCAGGACCCGACGGACGCCGAGGTCCCGCAGATTCCGCTGAACGCGCTGCGTCGCCTGAAGCCCACCCACGTCCTGCCGCTCGCCGATATCCCGAAGGCGATCGCGCAGGAGATCGAACGCTCTGCGAGCAAGGAAACCGAACGCCTCCCCAGCGAAGGAGAAAAGACCCCGGGAGCCATCCATGAGTGAAGAATATGTGCTCGACCGGCCGACCTCATTGACGTGTCCCGAATGCGGCGGCGCGCTGGCCAAGATCGAAGACGATCTGATCCCGAAGTACGTGTGTCATATCGGCCATGTGCTCACCAGCGAGGCGATGCTCGATGCCCAGGCCGAACGCATCGAAACCACGCTGACCAGCGCGCTCGCCATTCTCAACGAGCGGCGCGAGCTTTGCCGACAGCTGCTTCAGGATGCCGTGAACGAGCCCGGCCGGCTCGAGGGGATCCTGGCGGAGACGACCGCGACGGCCGAAGACCTGCGCAAGCTCCTCAACAGACAGGAACGTTTCCCGACGCCGACGTAGACGCGGAACGCGACGGCTCGATCACAGAAGCGGAGATCGATGGCGCCTTCGAACCGAATATTGGCCGCGCTGCCGCGCCAGGAGCTGGAAGCGATCAGCCCCGACCTCGAGCCGGTGCAGCTTGCGTTCAAGCAGGTGCTGCATGCACCGTTCGAGCCGATCGAGCACGTGCTCTTTCTCACCCGCGGCGTCGCCTCGCTGGTGAACGAGCCGGAAACCGGAGAGATCGTCGAGCTTGCCACCATCGGGTCGGAAGGAATCGTCGGCTTCCCGGTGGTGCTCGGGACGCGGTCCGTGCCGAGCCGGGCGATCATGCAGATCCCGGGCGCGGCCCTGCGCATGACCGCGTCCGACCTCGAACGCGCGCTCGCCCGCACGCCGACGCTGCACAAGCTGATGCTGCGCTACACCATGGCGTTGCTCAACCAGATCGCCCAGGGCACCTCGTGCAATCGGCTGCACGAGGTGCAGGAGCGATGTGCGCGCTGGCTGCTGCAGACGCACGATCGGGTGGAGGGCGACAGCTTTCCGATCACGCACGAATTCCTGTCGCAGATGCTCGGCGTGCATCGGCCGACCGTGAGCGTGGCGGCCGCGGCGCTGCAGAGGGCCGGGCTCATCGATTACACGCGCGGGCAGATCACGGTCGTCGATCGCAAAGGCCTCGAGGCGGCCGCCTGCGCCTGCTACCGGATCATCAAGGAGGAATACGATCGCCTGCTGGGCGCCGGGTAGCGCTGCGATGGCGCGGGGAGCGCCGCCGGAATGGCGGAGCCGGCAACGCCATCCGGCTTGCAATCTCGGGGCCTACGACCGGTTTCCGTGCTATTGTGCGGAATGACCGAGAGCTCCCGCGAGATCGCCGCAAGGCATGTGCGAGAAGGTCGTCGCGTCGTCGAGCGGCAGCGCCGGCTCATCCGGCGCCAGCAGGAGCATGGCCACGATACGACTCTGTCCAAGTCATTGTTGATGGCCTTCGAACGTACGCTCGACATCTTCGAAGCAGATTTGGCCGCGCTCGCCGAGAAAGCGTAGGTCTGCCCGTCGGGTCGTGCGTGTGGTGGCGGATTGGAGCGCACTCGCCTGGCCGCAGCAAGCGCCGCCCCCCACCCCCGGCCCCTCCCCGCCACGCGCTTCGCGCGTGGGGGGAGGGGAGCGCAGGCAGCGTGCGCGGGGGGAGCGGGAGCGCAGGCAGCGTGCGGGGGAGGGGAGCGCTGGCAGGATCACGCGGCGGCGGTGCCGGCTTTCGGCGTGGGCGCGGCATCGGCTTGCGGCGCCGTGCCGGATGCGGCGGCGATGCAGGCGTCGAGCGCTTCGCGCAGGGAGAATACGTGGCGGTCGGCGGACGCAAGGGCCGGCAGGCGCTCGCGATCGGGCGTATCCTCGTGGCCCCACAGGCCGACCACGACGGTCGCGGCGGGAATTCGCTTGCGGATGCGCTGGACCGAGAGGCGCAGATGCGCCGGGCTGGCGCCGAGATCGAGATAGGACAAGCAGACGATCTTCACGCCGGCCGTGTCGAGCCGCACGATGTTCGACGACGACACGGCCGCGTCGGTTTCGCAGCGGGATCCGAGGCCGTGCTTTGCGAGCAGCGCCGCGAGCATCATGGCGGCGGCGCCATCGAAGGGCCCGCGCCCGGCGACGCACAGGATCGGCGTCCCCGACCATTCGGGCGGCAGATCCTGCAGCAGCGGCAGATCGGGGAAAGAGGCGGCAGCGCCGTCCGGGTCGCCCGCCGGCTCATCCGCCTGCGCGGCGCCCTCCTTCTCGCGTCGCGGCGCCGGCGTCACGTCGTCATAGTCGGCGGTGCTCGCGATCAGCTCGCGGATGCCCTCGTTGATGTGCTCGATGTGATCGCCGTCGAGCAACCCGCGCCGCAGGTCGATCTGGGCGAGGATCAGCGCCTTGAGCGCCACCTGGTCGTAGACATAGGAGAGCGAGCGGCGCCGCAGCGTCTGCTCGGCCTGGTCGACGGCCTCGTCGACATCGCCGGCGAGCGTGCGCTGATAGAAGCTTTGCGCCGGCGTGAGCGGCGGCTCGTCGCCGATCATGATGTCGAGGAATTCCAAGCCGGGGACATGCCGGCCGATCACGCCCAGGCAGACGGTCAGCGGGGTCGAGAGCAAGAGGCCGATCGGCCCCCACAGCCAGGTCCAGAACGTCGCCGCAATGATGATGGCGACGGGCGTCAATCCGGTGCTGTGGCCGTAGACGAGCGGCTCCAGCACCTGGCCGACGAGCGGCTCGAGCACCAGAAACACGGCGGCGGTCATCAGCGCCATGCTCCAGCCGGGATCGACCGCGATCGCCAGCGTGATGGGAAGCGCGGCGGCGATGAAGGCGCCGAGGTAGGGCACGAACCGCAGCAGCATCGCCAGGATGCCGAACAGCGCCGGGTTGGGCACGCCGATGAAGGCGAGCGCGATGCCGACGATGGTGCCGAACACGACGTTGAGCAGGGTCTGGGCGAGGAAATAGCGGCTGAGCCGGTAGGCGCCGTCATTGATGGCGTCGGTGGTGCGCTGCAGGTCGTGCGAGCCGGCGAGGCGAATGAGGCGCGACCTCAGATCCTGGCGCTGCAGCAGGAAGAAGATCACGAAGATGAGGACGAGGCCCGCCGTCGTCAGCGGCTCGACCAGCGGCTCGAGCACCTGGCGGAGGACCTGCACCGGCGTCGGCTCGGGCTGGCGGATCTCCACCGGCACCGGCTTTTGCGGCTCTTCCTTGGGCTGCGGCGGCGCGGCCTGCGGCGGCGCGGCCTGTGGCGCGGGCGGCGTCGGCGCCTGCCGGCGGATCTCCTGGTTGATGCTGCGCAGGAAATTCGACATCCGCTCGAGCGTGCCGCCGCCCGCGGCGGCGCGCAGCGAGCCGATCTTCGACTCGATATTGAACTGGTATTCCGGCAGCTTCTGCGCGAGCTGCGTCACCTGCTGGACGAGCAGCGCGCCGATCCCCAGAATGATGACGGAGCTGACCAGCACCACCAGGACCACGGCGGGCGGTCTCGGCAGTCCCCAGCCGCGCAGCAGCCGGACCGCGGGGGCGAGCAGGAAGGTGAGCAGGATCGCGAGCGCGAGCGGCAGGAAGATCGCCCGCGCGAAATAAAGCGCCGCGATCACTCCCAGCACCGCCAGCACCGTGATCGACCGCGCGATCGCTGCCTCTGCCCGCACGCCACACGTCTCCTGCCGATCGGCAGACGGTCAATATACTGCGGCTCGGTAAGTTCCGTCATGTCCGATCGCCGCTGCGAATGCTGCGTCATTGCCCGCGAAAGCGGGCAATCCAAGTAACCGCGGAAGCCGGAAAGGAAGGAAGGGCTGCCCGAGGCGACGTGGAGCCCTCGAGCGTCCGCTTTCGCGGACGATGACGGCGTGGGGTGGGGCTCAAACGCGGGGGGTTTGGGCGCAGCCCCTTGCGATGGCGTGAGGGCGGCCTATCTACCATCCAGCTGGATGGCATCAGGATGGTAGCAGGATGGCCGACAACGTGCGGGAGCTGCGGCCGAAGGCCGGCGACAGCGAGAAGATCACGATCAACATCGGCTACGTCGACCTCGGCCAGGTCGATCTGCTGGTGCGCGAGGGCTTCTATTCCAACCGGACCGATTTCATTCGCACCGCGATCCGCAACCAGCTCGAGCGCCACGGCGACGTGGTCAAGCGCTCCGCGACGCGAAAGAGCCTCGATCTCGGCCTGCGGCACTACAGCCGTGCGGACCTCGAGGCGGCGCGCGACGCCGGGGAGAAGCTCCGCATCCATGTGCTCGGCCTCGCCAGCATCGCGGCGGACGTGACCCCGGAGCTCGCGCGCGACGCCATTGCGTCGATCGAGGTGCTGGGCGCGCTGCACGCCAGCGCGGCCGTCAAGGCGGCGCTCGCCGACAGAACGCGCTGAGCCGCGGGCGAGGATGTCATCCTGCGCGAAGTACCGCTTGTAGCCGAACGCCAGCACGTTTCTCCCGGAAGCTGGTCGCAAGCCAGGGGACCCCACCACGATGCGAGCAAGAAGGATCTCTCGCGCATGAGCAAGCCGTTGAACAGAGACGCGATGATGGAGGCGACGCGTCTCGTGCGCGCCGGCCGCCTCGCCGAATCGACCGCGCTGATCCGGCGCCTGCTGGCGCCGGGGTCCGGCGACGCGCATGAGCGCGCGGGCAAGCCGGCGAGCAAATCAAGCGCCGGCGGGGGGCGGATCATCGACGCGGAATTTCACATCGTCGAGGAGTCGGACGACACCGGCGCCAATACGGTAGCCGAGCGGCGCGCAATCGCGAGCCGACCGGTAGACGCGGGCGGCGGGGCGACGAGCGAGCCGACGCAGCCGGTGTGGTCCGGGCTGCGCGGCCTGGTCGATCGCATCAAACGCCGCGCGGCGCGCGGACTGCACGGCCTGCGGCAGCCGGGCCCGGCGCCGACGCCGGAGATCGTGCCGCCGGGCGGGCGGTTCGTCGAGGCGATCTACGCCAACGCCGCGGGCCGGCGCGCCTACAAGCTCTATATCCCAAGCGGCTATCGCGGGCAGGCGGTGCCGCTCGTCGTGATGCTGCACGGCTGCACCCAGTCGCCCGACGATTTCGCCGCCGGTACACGCATGAACCTGGTGGCCGAGCAACACACCTGCCTCGTCGTCTATCCGGCGCAGAGCAGCGAGGCGAACGCGGCGAAATGCTGGAACTGGTTTCGCCCGGGCGATCAGCGGCGCGGGCAGGGTGAACCCTCGATCATCGCCGGCATCACGCGCGCGGTGATGCGCGACCATGCGGTCGATCCGCAACGCGTCTATATCGGCGGCCTGTCGGCCGGCGGCGCCGCCGCCGCCGTGATGGGAGCGGCGTATCCGGATCTCTATGCGGCGATGGGCGTGCACTCCGGCCTTGCGTGCGGGGCGGCGCGCGACGTGCCATCGGCGTTCGCGGCGATGCGGCAAGGCCCGTCCGGCGCGGCTTCCAGCAGCGGGATCGCGGGCGGCGAAGAGGGGCGCAGCGTTCCTACCATCGTCTTCCATGGCGATGCCGACAGCACGGTGCATCCGCGCAACGGCGGCCATGTGATCGCGCAGGCCAGAGGCGCGACGCGCGCGACCGTGCAGGTGCAACGCGGCCGCAGCGAGGGCGGACACGCCTATACGCGCACGATCCATCGCGATGCGACGGGGCGCACGATCGTCGAGCAGTGGGAGATCCATGGTGCCGGACACGCGTGGTCGGGCGGCAGCCCGGCCGGCTCCTACACCGATCCGCGCGGCCCGGACGCCGCGCGGGAGATGCTGCGGTTCTTTCTGGAGCATCGGATCGCGGGGCTGTGACGCGGTGATTCGGCTTGCTCCGAGCAAGCGGCGCCCCCACCCGGCCCCCCTGCCATTCGCTTCGCGAATGGGGGGAGGGGAGCGCCCCGAATGGATCGCCGGCGAGGTACCACGCGCTGTGTGCCAAGTGGCGCCAGCGAAAGCGCGGCCATGACGAGAAGGAGGTGGGCTACGCCGCGAGCGCGCGCATCTCGGTGAAGAGATCGCGCTTTCCTTCGAAGCCGATGCCGGGGAGGTCGGGCATGGTGATGTGGCCGTCCTCGACCTCGACGCTGTCCGGGAAGCCGCCGTAGGGCTGGAACAGGTCGGGGTAGCTCTCGTTGCCGCCGAGCCCGAGGCCGGCCGCGATGTTGAGCGACATCTGGTGGCCGCCATGTGGGATGCAGCGGCGTCGGGACCAGCCGCAGGTGGCGAGCACCGCGAGGGTGCGCTCGTACTCGACGAGGCCGTACGAAAGCGCGCAGTCGAACTGCAGCCAGTCGCGGTCCGGGCGCATGCCGCCGTAGCGGATCAAGTTGCGCGCATCCTGGTGGCTGAACAGGTTCTCGCCCGTCGCCATCGGGCCCGGATAGTATTCGGCAAGCGCCGCCTGGAGCGCAAAATCGAGCGGATCGCCGGCCTCCTCGTACCAGAAGAGCGGATAGGCGCGCAGCATCTTGGCGTAGGCGATGGCGGTGTCGAGATCGAAGCGGCCGTTGGCGTCGACCGCAAGGCGGGCGCGGTCGCCGATCTCGGCGAGCACCGCCTCGATGCGCGCGCGGTCCTCCTCGATCGGTGCGCCGCCGATCTTCATCTTCACCACGGTGTAGCCGCGCTCGACGTAGGAGCGCATCTCGGCGCGCAGGGCGTCGAGGTCCTTGCCCGGGTAGTAGTAGCCGCCGGCGGCGTAGACGAAGACGCGCGGGTCGGCGGTGCGGCCATGGCGCTCGGCGAGCAGGCGAAACAGCGGCTTGCCGGCGATCTTGGCGGTGGCGTCCCACACCGCCATGTCGATGGTGCCGACCGCGACCGAGCGCTCGCCGTGGCCGCCCGGCTTCTCGTTCGCCATCATGGCGGTCCAGATGCGGTGGGGATCGAGGTTGGCGCCGCCGTCGTCGAGCAGGCTCCTCGGATCGGCGGCGAGGATGCGATCGGCGAAGCGCTCGCGGATGAGGCCGCCCTGGCCGTAGCGGCCGTTGGAGTTGAAGCCGTAGCCGACCACCCGCTTGCCGTCGCGCACCACGTCGGTGACCAGGGCGACCAGGCTGGTCGTCATCCTGGTGAAGTCGATGTAGGCGTTGCGGATCGGCGAGGCGATCGGCTTGGTGACTTCCTTCACCTCGAGGATGCGGACCGACATTATTTGCTCCTTGTCCCGTTGATCGCGCTTAGATCGAGCCGCCGCCGCAGACGGCGCCCTCACACCCGGATCGGGCTTGTCCGATCTCGGCATTCGCAACGTCATGACCGCGAAAGCGCCGCGAAAGCGGGCATCCACGTCCTCGCTGCGAAAAGCAAGCAAGACGTGGATGGCCGGCCAAGCCCGGCCCCGACAGGCACCAAAGCCCGCCTTGTCGTGGCCGGTCGCGCCACGTAGCTTGCAGGGTGCCGGCCTGGGTGCCGGCCTGGGTGCCGGCCTGGGTGCCGGCCTGGGTACCGGCCTGGGCGCCGGCCTGGGCGCCGGCCTGGGCCGAAATGCCACATGGGCTGCGCCGCGCTCCTCGCTCGATCATTCTCCAGCTGTCACCACAATCATCGTTCGCCTCGCGCAACGCCGACGCATCCTCGAGAGACATCATGAACATCGCCCGTCGCCGCTTCCTGCATCTCACCGCGACCGCCGCCGTCATTCCCGCGGTGTTGCCGGCGCTCTCCGGCACCGCGCGGGCCGAGGACGCCTATCCGTCGCGCCCCGTGCACCTCATCGTCTTCTACGCTGCGGGCGGGGGCAACGACATCATCGCGCGCCTGATGGGGCAGTGGCTGTCGCAGCGGCTCGGGCAATCGTTCGTCATCGAGAACCGGCCCGGCGGCGGCGGCAACATCGGGACCGAGTATGTCGCCCGCGCTGCGGCCGATGGCTACACGCTGATCCTGAGCTCGACCGCGAACGTGGTGAATGCGTCGCTCTACCCCAACCTGAGCTTCGACTTCCTGCGCGATTTCGCGCCGGTCGCCAGCATCAGCTACGAGCCCAACATCATGGTGGTCAATCCATCGGTGCCGGCGAAGACGGTCCCCGAGTTCATCGCCTATGCCAAGGCCAATCCGGGCAAGCTCAACTTCGGATCGGCCGGCATCGGCTCCTCGCAGCAGATGTCGGGCGAGATGTTCAAGATGATGGCCGGGGTCGAGATGACGCACGTGCCGTTCCGCGGCACGGCGCCGGCGCTGACCGCGCTGCTCGGCAATCAGGTGCAGCTCATGTTCGGCAGCATGCCGGCGACGCTGCCCTACGTGAAATCGGGCAAGCTGCGGGCGCTGGCGGTGACGACGGCGAAGCGCTCGGACGCGTTGCCGGATGTCCCGACGGTGGGCGAGTTCCTGCCGGGCTTCGATGCCAGCGTCTATTATGGGATATGCGCGCCGAAGAACACGCCGGCCGCGGTCATCGACAAGCTCAACAAGGAGATCAATGCGGGTCTCGCCGATCCGGGGCTCAAGAAGAAGCTGCTCGATCTCGGCAGCACCGTGCTGCCGGGGTCGCCGGCGGATTTCGGCAAGTTTCTGGCGAACGAGACCGAGAAGTGGGCGAAGGTGGTGAAGTTCGCGCACATCAAGGCGGAGTGAATCTCGCGCCGGTGCGATGTCCGAGTTCGGTCGGGTGGCGCGCAACACCATATGGGCGCCTTCCCCACTTGCTCAGAGCAAGCGGCGCCCCCCATCCGCCTTCGCCCTTCGGGTCAGGGCGGACAGACCCCCCCGACCCCTCCTCCCACGCTCTGCGCGTGGGGGGAGGGGAGCGCGGGCACTTTGCTTGCCTTACGCCGCATGTTGGTATCCGATCGATCAGGGCGACCAATGACCAGGCTTGCTTTTCTCTGCGTCGCGTTGCTGATGGCGGCGCCGGGCGGCGCGGCGGCGGCCGATTGCGTGTCGCTTGGGGATGAACCGCACGATATCGGCCCGTGCACGCGCGTCGATTCCGCCGGGCAATGGTGGGTCAAGGCCGAGTACCTGCACGCCCTGACGTTCGACGAGCAGGGCATCGCCGCGGTCTGGATCCGCGCCATCCAACGCTTTCACTACGTCGGGCGCGACGGGCGTATGGCGCCGGTCATCACCTTCGACAACGGGCCGGATTACTTCGTCGAAGGGCTGGCGCGAACGCCGCTCGGCGGCAGGATCGGCTATATCGACCGGTCGCTGCGGGTGGTGATACCGCCGCGCTATGACTGGGGCTCTCCGTTCGAGCACGGCAGGGCAGCGGTGTGCAACGGCTGCGTGCCGAAACGTGAGGGCGAGCACGTGTTCATGGAAGGCGGTCTGTGGGGACTGATCGACCGCGACGGTCGCGAGATCGTGCCGCTGAAGTATCGGTCCGCGGAAGAGCTGCCGAAGTGAGGCTGCGAGGGAGCGCTGGCGCGCTCGCCGCCCGGCGCATACGGACCGTGAGGTGCGGCTTCCAAGATCGGCCATGAGATCGGCCAAATTTGCTTTACTGAGCTAATTATCATATATCGTCCAGATATTTACTAATCATCAGAATCGGCCAAAATGCTTGTACTCGAAACCCCGCAACACATTGAGCCCACGCGGCTCGAAGCCACCCCGGCCACCGTCGCCGACGCAGTCGCCGAGCTCTCCGCCGAGACTGCCGTGCTGGGCGCCGCCCTGCATCCGCGCACGGCGGCGAACCTCGCCGATCTCGTGCGGGTGATGAACGCGTACTACAGCAACCTCATCGAAGGCCACGTCACGCATCCGCGCGACATCGTGCGGGCGCTGGCGGGCGAGCTCGACACCGACCAGACGCGCCGCAATCTCCAGATCGAGGCGGCCGCCCATGTGCGCGTGCAAGCCGAGCTCGATCGAATGGGCCGCGAGGACCACCTGCCCGAGCCGGCCTCGCGCGATTTCCTGCGCTGGCTGCACCGCGAATTCTACGGTGAGGCGCCCGCCGAGATGCTCGTCATCCGCGGAGCGGATCGCGCCATCCGCATGGAGCCGGGCGCCTGGCGCTCGCGCCCCGAGCATGAAGTTGCGGTCGGGCGGCACATGCCGCCGTCGAGCGAACGGGTCGAGGATTTCATGGTCTACTTCGAGGAGCACTATCGGTTCGCCGGGCTCGGCAAAGCCTCGCGCGTGCTCGCGATTGCGGCCGCGCATCATCGATTCAACTATATTCATCCGTTCCCCGACGGGAATGGGCGCGTGAGCCGGCTCATGAGCCACGCCATGGCGCACGCGGCCGGCATCGGCGCGCACGGGTTGTGGTCGATCTCACGCGGGCTTGCGCGCGGCATCGAGAGCCGCGGCGAGTACAAGCGAATGATGGATCACGCCGACATGCCGCGGCAGGGCGACCTGGACGGCCGCGGCAATCTCTCGCAACGGGCGCTCGCAGATTTCACGCTCTGGTTCCTGCAGGTCGCGCTCGACCAGGTGCGATTCATGTCGGCGCTCCTCGCGCTCGATACGCTGGCGCTGCGGTTGCGCACTTATGTCGAGCGCAGCGAGACGCTCAGGCCCCAGGCAGGACGCCTTCTGGAGGAAGCTTTGACTCGCGGCGCGTTCGAGCGCGGGGAGGCGGCGCGCATCACCGGATTGCCGGAGCGCACGGCGCGCCGCGTCGTCAACGATGTGGTCGCGCACGGGCTGCTCGGGTCGGACACGCCGAAAGGGCCGCTGTCGCTGCGGTTTCCGGAAGATGCTCTCGACGTGTTGTTTCCGCGACTGTTTCCGGAGACGTAGTGGAATTGCGAACGGCTCCCTTGATTCAGCCGCCCATGCGGCGCCTTCGAACGTCGCGTCGTGAGCGCGGGGCAGCGCCGGCGCTGTGCCCACCTTGCGGTGCAGGCACGCATGCGCCGCCCAGGATGGCCGGACTCCCGCTTGGCCGAGAAAGGGCGCAAGGTGGCCCATGGAGAAGAGGCCATGACCGACAAAACCATTGATCTCGACACGCACCGTGGGATGACGGCGCAAAAAGAAACCCGGCTGCGCAGGCTTCATGCGGAGGTCCGCGACCAGCGCGATGCGCTGCGCGCCCGGCAGGACGCATTGGAAGAGCAGCTGGTCGCGGCGCCGGCCGAGAGCTGGGAGGAGGCGGCCGAAAAGGCGCGCTATCTGCTCACCCTGTTCGCGGCCAGCGTGGATGCCCAGGACCCGCGGCGGCAGAAGCTGATCGCCGCGGTCCTCGCCGACTTCGACCGCCTCGGCGGCGAAGCGGAGACGCCAACGACGCCATCGTGAAACAATCGGGAAGGACTTAGGCATGCAATACGAAATCGCGCTCATCGAGGACGGGCCGGGCTCATACAGATTCACCTTCATGTCGGCGCGCGGGGAGCTTTCGGGCCGCGTGACGGTCGGCGTGGAAGGGCCGCCCGACCGGCGGTCCTGGGCGGACCGAGAGCAGGCGGCCAAGAACCAGATTCTCGCTCTGTCGCGAGAGTTCTCAGCGGCGTGCGGCGACTGACCCGGACGAGGTCGAGCGCATGGAGAACGGTCGACGGCCGAGATGGCGAGGGCGCGGGCTCAGCAGTTGCCGATGGCGCGCGGCAACGGATAACCGGCGCTGTCGTAGAGATAGCGCATCTCGGCCGCCCGGAAGCGCGCCTCCTGCTCAACCCTGTTTCTTGCGGTCGACGCCGGTCGTGGGGCCGACGGGGCCGCGGGGCGCGCGGCGCAGGCCCTCGGGCACGGGCGGCTCGACGGCGTCGCGCACGACCGGGTCGCCGCGCACGTCGGCGCCCTGCTGGTCGCGCTGATGCGGCGTCGTCTGCTCGCGGATCTTGTCCTCGCGCACCGGCATTCCGGCCGCGCCGGCCGGATCATAAGCGCCGTGGCGCTCGTCGCGGGTCTCGGTCGGATCTTGAACGTAGGGCTGCTTGCGATGGTTCTGGGTCACGGTCGGCATCTCCTCGTCGCGGTAACGGGGAGACGATGGCGGGCGTTCCAAGGCGGCAGAGGAGACGCAAAGAGCCCCGGACCCGCGAAAGGGTCCAGGGCTCTTTTTTAGTCGTTCGCCAGAGCGCAGAGGAAACTCTGCCCGCTGCTACAATCCGCGGGCCGCGGGGTTGGTTCCGCTCCGGCTCATTCGGAGCAAGCGGCGCCCTCACCCGCGAGCCCTCCCTGCCAGGCGCTTCGCGCGCGGCGGGAGGGGAGCGCTGGCACCGCGCTCGCTTTACGGCGCGGGATGGCCGGCCAAATCCCAGCGTCGCACCTTGTGGTGCGCCAGCTCACGCAGCCGCTGCTCGATGGCGTTGCGCGTCATCAGGCCGGTCTGCGTGTCGGCATGCGCCACCACGGCGCCTGCGTTGACGCTCGCGGCCAACAGCGATTCCTCGATCGGGCGGCCGAGCGCCTGCCAGGCGACGAAGGTCGACGCGAAGGCGTCGCCGGCGCCCGACGTGCCGGCGACCTTGGTGTCGACGGCGGGGCAGTAGAGCACCGCGTCCTTCGTGCCCGCATAGGCGCCGCGGCCGCCGTCGGTGACGAGCACGAGACGCGGGCCCATGGTCAGCACCGCCTTGATGAAGGCGAGGAGCGTCATCTCGAAGCCGCCGGAGGCGAGACCGCGGGCGGCGAGCGCCGGCGGCTCCTCGCCGGGGGTGAGCGCGAAGGTCGCGCCGCCCTCGCCGAACGCGACGGTGAGGCGCGGCACCAGCACGTCGGCCTCGGCGCGGTTGAGCGCCAGGATGTCGATGTCGGCGAGGCTCTCCTGGAAGGCGCCGGCGCGGGCCGAGAGCTGGCGCACGCCCGGGTTGGCGGCGACGAGGGCGCCGCGCGCCTTGGCGCGGCGCACCAGGGCGGGAAAGCAGTCGGCGGACTGGTTGCTCAGGTTCGACACGTAGATGACGTCGATCGCGAACAGGTCGTCGACGAGGTCGGCGGGCTCGAGCAACGTGTTCGCGCCGCGGAACGTGAAGATCGCGGCGTTGCGGTCATGCGAGGCGACAAGCACGGCGGCGCCGGTCGGCGCGCGCGGGTCGCGCAGCGCGAAGCGGGTCGAGATGCGCTCCTGCGCGAGCCGCGCCAGCACGGTCTCGGCGCGCTCGTCCTGCCCGAGCTTGACCAGGGTCGCGACATCGAGGCCGAGCCGCGCCATGGCGACGGCGGCGTTGACGGCGCCGCCGCCGCAATGGGTCGAGATCTCGCCGGCCTCGGTCTTGCGCCCTTCCTCGAGCAGCAGGAACGACGAGTCCGCATTGAGCATGGTCATGCGCTCGATGCGGTCGCTGTCGATGATGGCGATGGTGTCGATCATCGCGCTGCCGACGGTCAGGACTTTCATGGGGCTTTCTTGGGGGCTTGCTTGGGGCTTGCTTGGGGCTTGCTTAGGGCTTTCTGGCGCTTCCTTGTCGTTCCTTGCCGCTTCTTGGGCGGCGGGTTCCTGATTCTCAGCGAGCGGATCATCGCATGCCGGTCGCCGCGGGGCGCGCGGAATCGGGGTTCCATGCCCTCATGTGCGACGATGCGCGGAACTCGACGGCAAAGCTTGCACCTCGCACGCCACCGACATCCCTTCTGCCCCTTCTCGGATCCCCCAGCGAGGCTCCTCCCGCCACCCCGCTTCGCCCCGGCGAGGGGGAAGGAAAACCGCGCAGCTTGATCCCCACACCGCCCCCATTTATGGTGGTATTTCTGCGGTGGGTCGGGCAGTCATGGCATATGTTCCGAAAGCCAAGCGCGACATCTTCATCAGCTATCCAATCGAAGTTGAAGAGTGGGCGCAGCATTTCGAGCTGGATCTGAAGAAAGAGCTCGAGCAGTGGTTGCCGGCAACCGAGCTCAGCATCTACCTCGGCCGGCGCGATTGGCAGCTGGCGCCGAGCGACGAGATGCTGGCGGAAGCGGCACAATCGGCTTTTTTCGTCTCGACCCTGGTTCCGGGAGCGCTCTCGGACGGCGGCTTGCGGTTTTTTCAGCAGGAATGGGCGGCGTTCGGCAAAACGGCCGAGCTTTTCGGCCCGGTGGGAACGCGGTTTGCGCCGGTCCTGATGAAGGAGGTGGATGGCCGGCGCCTCGCACAGTTCTTTCCGCCCGACACCGAAGGCACGTTCTGGCGGGCTTATGAATTCTACTTTCAGGACAAGGCCGGCATTCCGCACACGTTGGCGCGAAACTCCCGGCAAAGCATCTATCGCAAGAAGATCACCGAGGTCGCCTGGCAGATCAAGCAGCGGCTCACGCAACTGAAAGAGCGGGCGGGCCAGGCGAAGGGCGAAACGGCGCCGGTCACGCAGCCGGGGCAAGGCCCGTTTGCCGGAATGAAAGCCGTCCTCGGCGCGCCGGACGAGCAATTGCGCAACGAGTGGGAGGAGATCCGACACCTGCTCATCAATGATGGCGTCACCATCCTCGGCGGCAATCGCGCCGACGATGAAGGCGTGCAAAGCTCCCTGCAGCGCGATCTCGAGCAGGCGGACGTGTTCGTGCAACTGCTCGATCCGCTCGAGGAGGCGAACCTGCGGGTCGAAGCCGAGGCGAAAGGGGCCGCAGCGGGGGGCGCAGCCGGGACCGCGACGGGGAGCGAAGGCGTCAAATCGCGCAGTCAGCGCGCCTACGAATGCGCCCTCGCCCGCCTGCAGCAAGGGTCGCGCCCGTTCGCCATTCTCCAGTGGCGCAACCCCAAGATCAACCGCGCCGCCCTGCGCTATTGGCCGGAGGAGCTGCTCGACAGCGCGCATGTTCAGGCGGTCGGGCTGCAGCAGTTCAAGCAGGCGGTGCGCACGAAGCTGCAGGAATTGAGCAAGCCGCCGCCGCCGGCGGCATCCGAGAAATCGTTCCTGTTCATCACCGCGGATCAAGCGGACGGCGACTTCGCCGAGCAGCTGCGGGAAGCGGCTTTGGACCACGCCGATGTCGACGTGCTGACCGACAACGAGGCCGACCGCAAGGAGCACTTCATCGAGGCGATGCGGCTCGCCGCGGCGGTCGTCATTCTTCACGGCAAGGCTCCGGTCCAGTTCGTGAAGAACTGGCTCAGCATGTACGTGCGCGAGAAGGCGAAGATCAAGCGCTCGTCGCGCTATGATGCGCTCTACCACGCGCCGCCGCCGAAGCCGTCGGGCGAGGAGCCGCGCCTTCCCACCCGCGACATGCGCATCCTCGGCTCCGAAGAGCTGTTCACCGTGGACGGAATCAAGCAGCTCTGCAGGGAATTCAGCAGTGGGTGAGCGAGCCCCGTACCCGGGACTGCGATCGTTCCGGGCGGACGAAAGCGACATTTTCTTCGGCCGCGACGACTGCATCGACGCGATGCTGGAACGGCTCGCCGCCACCCGCTTCCTGGTCGTCCTCGGATCGTCCGGAATCGGAAAATCATCGCTGGTCAAGACCGGCCTCTTGCCGGCGCTGCAGATGGGGCTCGCGCGCGGCGCCGGCTCGTCGTGGCTCATCGTCGATTTCCGCCCGGGCCAGCCGGAAGGCTCGCCGCTGCGAAACCTCGCGCGCGGGCTTCTCGACAAATCCGGCCAGCCGGTCACGCCGCAGAGCATCTCCGGCCTCCAGGCGCAGTTCATGCGCGAGGGTCCGCGCGCCCTGCTCAACTGGTGCCGCGCCGGTCACCTGCCCGCCGGCACCAACCTGCTGCTGCTCGTCGACCAGTTCGAGGAGCTGTTTCGGTATCAAGACTATTCCAGCTACGAGGAGGCGGAGGCCTTCGTGGCGTTGCTGCTGGAGAGCCGGCAGCCGCTCGAGGCGGGCAGTCCCGCGACCGCGGAGCTCCCGATATACGTCACGCTGACCATGCGCTCGGAATTTCTCGGCGCCTGCTCGCTGATCCAGAACCTTCCCGATGCGATCACCAACGGGGCATTCCTCACGCCGCGCATGACGCGCGACCAGTATCGCGAGGCGATCGTCGGGCCGGCCGACGTTTGCGGCATCGGCATCGACGAGCGACTGGTCAACCGGATGCTCAACGACCTCGCGGCTTTCGCCCCCTGGGACGAGAAGGAGCCGGGCCAGCCCGGTGCCGCGTCGCACGCAAGCCCCGTCGAGGCGCAGGACCAGGTCATGCGGCTGGCGCGACGCGCCGATCAGCTTCCGGTGCTGCAACACGCGCTCAACCGGATGTGGCGGCGCGCGTGCGAACGCAGCGCGAGCGGGCCGGCCGGGGAGGGCGATGCCGCCGCGCCCCCGGTCGAGCTCACGGTCGCGGACTACGAGGCCGTGGGCGGGCTGGAGAATGCGCTCAACGCCCATGCCGAAGCCGTTCTCGGCCAGGTAAGCGCAGCTGTGAACGCAACGATGGGCGGCGGCGCGGAGCGCACGGCGCAGCGTCTGTTTCGTGCCCTCGCGACCGGCATAACCCCCTCCGAAGCCGTTCGCCGGCCGACACGGCTCAGCGAGCTCAGCCAGATCGCGGAGGACGAGCGCGGCGTGCGCGTCATCGTCGAGGCATTTCGCGCCGACGAGTGCAATTTCCTGATGCCGGAGCCCGCGGTTGCGCTGACGTCCGACACGATGGTCGACATCAGTCACGAGAGCCTGATCCGGCAGTGGAAGCGGCTGGCGCAATGGGTGGGGCTCGAGGCGGCGGCGGCGCAGCAGTGGCGCCGGCTCAACGACCGCTTCAACATGGGCGAACCGCTCCGCGGCAGGACCCTGGAAAACTTCGTCGCCTGGCGCGACGAAACCGCGCCCAACGCCGCCTGGGCGAGGCGATACGGCGGGGCCGACTACGCCGCGGTCATCGGGTTTCTCGGCAAGAGCGAGCGCGCGGAGAAGAATCGGCGATGGATCCGCAACGCCGCCATCGCCGCCACCTTCGGATTTCTCGTTCTCGTCGCCGGCGGCATGACGCTTCTGTGGCGATCGGTCGTCTCGGAGCGCAATCGCGCCCAGGCTGCCGAACGCAGCGCGCTGCAGATCAGCATCGACACGGGCGAGATCGCCACTGCGGCGCGCGAGAAGTATTCCGAGATCGCGGACGCGTATCTGGACAGCGTGGCGGGTGCGCTGACATGGGCGCCTCCATCGTGGGCGGCGGAGCTGCACCGGGAGAAAGCCTCGGCGGCGATGAAGACCGGCGATTACGCCGCGGCGCGAAAGGAGATCGATCTCGCCAAAAAGGCCGATCCCAATTATCTGCCGGCGCTGGTCACGAGCAGCGACCTTTACCTCATCGACGCCGATGCGGCCGGCGCCGAACGCGAGCTCGGCGTCTATCTGCAGACCATCAAGACGAACTCGTCGGCACGGGGAAACCTGGTCATCGCGGAGGCGATGCAAGGCAGGTATGACGATGCGATTCGCCAGATCGGCGAGGCGTTGGCCAACGCGCGGCTGCCGATCGATTCGAGCGACAGTTTCGTCGTGCCGGATATCGAGACGTTCACGCACGGCTTCACGCTGTCGGAGTCGGACAGCGACTTCCTGCTGGCGCTGCGCTACATCAAGGCCTTCCTCTATGCGATGAAAGGCGACGAAGCCTTCCGCACCGCGCTCGAGGACGCGGACAAGTCGGATCGCGACTGTCCTTATTCGCGAAACGCCTATCTGGCGGCGCTCAATTGGGCGGGGCTGATCGTGCGCGGACGGGCGCGGTTCGATATGGCGAGCGCGCAGGCGAGCGGCGATGCGCGCAGGATCGAAGAGCCGGTCGACTATGGCGCCTACGCGATCGAGGGCGCGCTTTGGGAGCGCGTCGCCCGCACCCGGCCGCAGTATCACGGCCGCGCCCTGAGCGCCTTCGCGAAATTCCAGAGCGCCTATAGCGGGCATCCCCAGGAACGCTACAAGTCGATCGCCGCATGGGTCGACGCCGAGGCGCGCAAGCCCCTGCAGGAAGCGCCGCCGGAGGACACGACCGTCGACCGCGCACGGACCTTGGCGCAGCGGGCGCAGGAGCTGAAGGCGCCGGCGGGCACGCACGCGATCAATTTCGTGCCGGCCTTCGCGCAGCTCTCGGCGGCGATCGATCTGCTGACGCCCAAAGCGGGTGTCGCGCCCGGGCGCCGGCAGCAGGATCTGCTGATCGACCTGCTGCTTCGCCGCGCCGACTGGAGGCTGCAGGGCGGCGTGTATGAGATCGACCGGGGCGGCGCCGCCGACGATGCCCGCGCCGTGATCAAGCTCGATCCCAATGTGCCCGATGCCTACCGGGTCCTCGCCGCGGCCGCCTACGATGACGCCGCGCGAAAGGCCAATGACGAGCATGCGCTCGAGCTCGATCCCTACAATGCCGCCGCGCTGAAGGACCTGGCCACCCTCATCCAGAAAGACGATCCGAAGAGGGCGCTGGCGCTGCTGCAGAAACGCCAGCAGGTGACGCCGTTGTGGTCGGCCGATTACGCGTTGCTCGCGGGTCTGCAGAAGCTGCTCGGCGATCATCCGCAAGCGCTGCGCGACATCGAGGCGGCCATTGCGCATGCGCCGTGGCTGGTCGATTACTATGCGCAACGGCGCGATATCGAGGAGAAGATGGGCGTGGGCCCGGCGGCACTCAACCTGCATTGGGCGCAGGGGCTGCGCGCGGCGGCGAGTTACGCGGTACGCACCGGCGATAACGGATCGGCCCTGCAACGGTATGTTCACGCATTCACGATGGTGTCGCGATCGGAAACAACACCGGACGCCGAAGCGAAGTTCGAGCTGGAAAGGATCGTCAGGGATTTGAGCGAGCTGCTGGCGACGAACTACAGCCGGGCCGACGCCGAGCTCTTCTGGCAGAGCCTGTCGCAGGAACCCCTGCTGAATGCCTTCCAAAAGCAGGTGGCGGCGCAGGAGGCGGCTCGGCTCTCAGCGCAGACGGACAACAACGGGCCCGCCAGCAAGGGAGCCCGCTGACGCGGCGGCGCCGGGCGGCATTCACGGCATCGGCAGGCTTACAGCTTTTTGCTCGGCGCGCTCGATTCGCTCGGGGGCGTCGACTCGCCGGGCATGCTCGGCACGCGGCGGGTGACGGCGTATTGGGCCTCGATCTTTTCAGCTTCCTCGTTCAGCCGCACTTTGACCAGCAGGTCGACATAGTCGGCGGCCACCTGACGCACGGGTTGCGACCTCGTTCCAAACGCATGAGATAGAATGAGCAGCGAGCCTTCATAGGCTTTCCTGGCCTTGGCAAGCGCCTCCGGATATTTTCCCGGCTGCGTTTTAGCCATCTCGATTTCGAGCTCATGGGTCTGGGCGATGTTGTAATCCAGCCATCCGAACAACGGATTGTCGTGCCAATAATGGTGTAGCTGAGCGGTCAGCTTCAAGGTCGTGGCGAGATACTGCGCTGCGCGGGCAACCTGCGCGTCGAAGCCGACCGCCGGAGGCGTTCTGGCCTGCGGCCCGAAGCGATCGCACTCGGACATGTCGGTCTTCGCCGGCGCATCGTTGGATTTCGGGTGCAGCGTCCGATATGCCAAGAATCTCATGTTGGTCGCGAGCGCCTGCAGCACCGCCGCCTCGGTGTCGGCGGTGACCTGTCCGGTCGCGCCCTGACGATCGCCCGGCGCGGCCGTGCCGCCGACGCTGAAGTTTGCGGTGGCGGTCGCCGTGGCGTCGCGCAGTTGGTCGAAATCCTGGAACATCTGAAACGCCCTTGCATAATCGTATGCGGCGCATTCGTAATCGAAATCCCTTTTGTAGGCGACGCCGGCACTCGCCATCGCGTTGGCGAGGCCGATCTTGTCCGCGGGTCGACGCGTCGCGCGCAGAGCGATTTCGGTCAGGTAGGACTGTTTCGAGCCGAAAATTCGAAAGGTCTGCCTGCTCGAATCATAAGGATCGTCATTTTCATGCGCACGGGCGCGGTCATCGTAGCTCGAGGCATAGCTGTCGATCGTGTCGATATAGGCATCGTAGCGGGCGTCGAGATTCAAGACGTCCATCGGCAGCTTCAGGTCCGTGAGCGGCTTGACCAAGTCCTGTCGACCAAGCTCTCCGTAGGCGAGCACCAGCGGAAGGCGGGTGAGGAACGGCCGCGGGCCCTTCGGGTCGTGCCGTTTCGCGAAAGTGAAGGCGGCGTTCAGCGTGATCGCCTCGGTGGTGAAGTCGCCCGCTTGATTGCTGGCGAGGGCGGCTTCCATATAGGTCTGCCAAAGGTCGCGACTCTGCGCCTGAGCGGCGGATGCGCCGGCAAGACAGGCCGCCACGAGCGAAAGCGTGGCGAGCATCCGCGCCTTCGCGCGCCGGCGTGGCCGCGCGACGAAAGCGCGGCCGGGCGCCGCAATGGCCATCAAGCAAGCCGTTCCTGGCACGCAGGCCCTCCGCAAGCAGCAATGGTTTGACTGATTTCGAGAGCGAGCTTTTCACGCCTGCCGCGCCGCCGCAAGAGGCTGCGTTTCACGCAGGGTGCTGCCGACCAACGATCCATTGCCGCGGGTGGAGTGCGGCAGCCGCTGCTCGCGTCGCTTGCGGGCCCGGCAAGCCGATGTGTCCGACGCGGAGGCCGGTTGCGCCGCGATCCTCGCGTGCTAGCCTCGCCTGGATGTCGCGACATCATGCCGGGAATGCCGCCCCATGAAACTTCCACGCCGCCATTTTCTTCGCCTCGCCGCAGCCGCGGCGGCGCTGCCGACGATGCCACGCATCGCCTCCGCGCAGGCGTACCCCACGCGGCCCGTGCGCGTCCTGGTCGGCTTCGCGCCGGGCGGCGGCACCGACATCATGGCGCGGCTGCTCGGCGGCTGGCTCAGCGACAAGCTCGGGCAGGGGTTCGTGGTGGAGAACCGCACCGGCGCCGGCACCAACATCGCGACCGAGATGATGATCAAGGCGGCACCCGACGGCTACACGCTGCTCGAAGGGTGCTTGCCCAATGCGGCGAACGGCGCGCTCTATCCGAGCCTGAGCTTCGATTTCGTGCGCGACGTGACGCCGGTCGCGGGCGCGACGCGCGAGTCCTTCATCATCGTGGTGCATCCCTCGCTGCCGGTGCACACGGTGCCGGAGCTGATCGCCTACGGCAAGGCCAACCCGGGCAAGCTCACGATGGTGTCGGCCGGCATCGGCTCGGGCAATCATCTGTTCGGCACGCTGTTTCAGATCATGACCGGCACGCAGTTCGTCAATGTGAGCTATCGCGGCGCCGGCCCGGCGCTGGTCGACCTGATGGCGGGGCGCGGGCAGGTGATGTTCGCCTCGATCTCCTCGTCGATCGGCTTCATCAAAGGCGGCAAGCTGCGCGCGCTCGCCGTGACGATGACGACGCGCCAGCCGGCGCTGCCGGACCTGCCGACGGTCGCCGAGTTCGTGCCCGGCTACGACACGAGCTTCTGGCAGGGCCTGGTGGCGCCGAAGGGAACGCCGCCGGCGGTGGTGGATGTGCTCAACCGCGCCGTGAACGAGGCGCTCGCCGATCCGAAGATCAAGGCGAGATTCGACGAGCTCGGCGTGGTGGCGATGCCGGGCACGCCGGCGGACTTCGGCAAGCTGATCGCGGCGGAGACGGAGAAGTGGACCAAGGTGATCCGCACCGCCGGCATCAAAGCGGAGTGAATAGTGTGATGTGAGCGCACTGGCGGCGCGCCCTCCCCCGCGTGCGGGGAAGAGGCGCGGGCAGCGAGTAAGCGGAAGCAAGCGGAAGCAAGAGGAAGTGAAGAAAACACATGCAATCTTCTGACGTGCTGGTGGTCGGCAAAGGCAACGCGGCGCTGTGTGCGGCGCTCGCGGCGCGCGAGGCGGGCGCGCAGGTGACGATGCTGGAAGCGGCATCGCGCGAGGAGGCGGGGGGCAACAGCGCGTTCGCGGGCGGGGTGATGCGGTTCGCGTTCGCGACCGTCGACGAGCTCAAGCGCGTCACCGAGCTCTCCGACGACGAGATCGCGACCAGCGACTTCGGCACCAACACCGAGCAGGAGTATTTCGACGATCTCTTCCGCCTCACCAGCTTTCGCACCGACCCGGCGCTGAGCGAGATCCTCGTCACCCGCAGCCAGGACACGATGGCGTGGCTGCGCACCCAAGGCGTGCGCTTCGTGCCGAACTACGGCCGCCAAGCCGCGATGGTCGACGGCAAGCGGCGTTTCTTCGGCCGGCTGCCGATCGAGGTGTCGGGCGGCGGCGCCGGGCTCGTGGCGTTCCTCGACCGCGCGGCCGAGAAGGCCGGCATCGAGGTGAGCTACGAGACCCGCGCGGTGTCGCTGATCTACGACGGCGAGCGGGTCACGGGTGTGCGGGCGAAAAAGAACGGCCGCATGGCGGATTTTTCCGCGCGCAGCATCGTGCTCGCCTGCGGCGGCTTCGAGGCCAATCCGGAATGGCGCGCGCGCTATCTCGGGCCCGGCTGGGAGCTCGCGAAAGTGCGCGGCACGCGCTTCAATGTCGGCGACGGGCTGCGCATGGCGCTCGACATCGGCGCGCAGCCGTGCGGCAACTGGTCGGGCTGCCACGCGACCGGCTGGGACCGCTACGCGCCGGAGTTCGGCGACAAGAGCATCGGCGACCAGTTCCAGAAGCACAGCTACATCTTCGGCCTGCTGATCAATGCGCAGGGCAAGCGCTTCGTCGACGAGGGGCTCGACTTCCACTCGTTCACCTACGCGAAGTACGGCGGCGAGGTCTTGAAGCAACCAGGGCAATTCGCCTGGCAGGTGTTCGACGCCAAGGCGAAGCCGCTGCTGCGCCCTGAGTACCGCATGAAGCGGATGACCAAGGTCACGGCCGACACGCTGGAGGATTTGGCGCCGAAGCTCGAAGGCGTCGACGCGAAGACGTTCCTCGCCACCGTGCGCGCCTTCAACGAGGCGGTGATGACCGAGGTGCCGTTCGATCATACGGTCAAGGACGGCCGCGGCACGCGCGGGCTCGAGCCGCCGAAGACGAACTGGGCGCAGCGGCTCGACACGCCGCCGTTCGAGGCCTACGCGACGACGTGCGGCGTGACCTTCACGTTCGGCGGCGTGCGCATCGCGCCCGCGAGCGGGCAGGTGGTCGACGTGGTCGGCGCGCCGATCGGCGGGCTGTATGCGGCTGGCGAGATGGTCGGCGGGCTGTTCTACTTCAACTATCCAAGCGGCACCGGCTTGGTGTCGGGCGCGGTGTTCGGCAGGATGGCGGGGACGAGTGCGGCGGCCGCCGCGACGGGCAATGCGTAGAGAGAGATATGATGTGAGGTGAGCACGGTGTTTGCGCCCTCTCCCCCGCTTGCGGGGGAGAGCCGGAGAGGGGGCTCTCTCCGTGAATCCGGATTGGCGGATTAGGAGCAAGCGGCCCCCCCACCTCCGACCCCTCCCCGCCACGCGCTTCGCTCGCCGGGGAGGGGAGCGCAGACGGCGGTGCAAGCGGAACGGAGAAGAAGATGCAGCTGGCGCAGGAACTGGCCTCCCGATCGGCGGCGTTGCGGTTCGAGGATCTGCCGCCGGAAGCCGTGCATTGGGCGAAGGTCGGAATCCTCGACACGCTCGGGGTGACCGTTGCGGGCAGCACCGAGCCGTGCGCACGCATCGTCGGCGAGGTCGCGGCGGGCGGTGGGGCGAGCCTCGTGCTCGGCACGGCGGCGCGCGCGAGCGCGCTCGACGCGGCGCTGATCAACGGCACGGCGGCGCATGCGCTCGATTTCGACGACTGCAACAATACGCTCGGCGGCCATCCGTCGGCGCCGATCCTGCCGGCGTTGTTTGCCCTCGCAGACGAGAAAGCGGTCGACGGGCGCGCTTTCATCGCGGCGTATGTCGCCGGGTTCGAGACCGAGTGCAAGCTCGCGCGCGGGGTCAACTTCCACCATTACACCAAGGGCTGGCACGCGACCGCGACGCTCGGCGTGCATGGCGCCGCGGCCGCGGCCTGCCACCTCATGGGCCTCGATGCGGCGCGCACCGCGACGGCGCTCGCGCTCGCGTCCTCGCTCGCCTCGGGCCTCAAGGCGAATTTCGGCACGATGACCAAGCCGCTGCATGTCGGCCACTGCGCCCGCAACGGCTTGTTCGCGGCGCTGCTCGCCGCGAAGGACTTCACCGCCAACGCGGGCGCGTTCGAGCACAGCCAGGGCTTCCTCGACGTGCTCAACGGGCCGGGCACCTACGACGTCGCCCGCATGCTCGACGGGTGGGGCGCGCCGTTCGACATCGTCACGCCGGGCATCGCGATCAAGCAGTATCCGTGCTGCGGCAGCACCCATCCGGCGCTCGATGTGATGCTCGATCTCGTGCGGACGCATGATTTGCGGCCCGACCAGGTCGCCCGCATCGACTGCTGGACGCATGCGCGCCGGCTCGAGCACACCAACCGCCCTGACCCGCAGGGCGACCTCGCGGCGAAGTTCAGCGTGCAGTATTGCGTGGCGCGCGCGCTGACGGATCGTACGATCCGCATCGACCATTTCGAAGGCGAGGCGTTTCGTGACCCGGCCGTGCGCGCGATCCTGCCGCGCGTCCATGCCGCCGCCTATACGGAGGCGCAGTTTCCGGCCGACAATCACTTCGGCGCCGAGGTGAAGGTGACGACCACCGACGGCCGGGTGGTGGCGGGCAAGATCGACGAGGCGCTCGGCCGCACCAGCGCCAATGCGCTGCCGATGGCGCGGCTGCGCGAGAAGTTCGCGAACTGCATCGGCCGCGTGCTGCCGGCGGCGCGGGCGCAGCCGCTCGCCGACATGATCGAGCGGCTCGATACGCTCGCCGACATGCGCGCGTTGAGCGCGCAGCTTGCGCCGGCGGTGGAGCAGCGGAAGCGCGCATAGCGATCGTCCGTGATTTGCGCATGGTAGAACGCGGCGAGGGAGCGCTGGCAGGGTGCTCGCCTCGCGTGCTTAGCTGACGTTGCTTCGTCTACCGAAACCTGCTGAAAGCCCCCATGACCAACACGCCCATTCTCTCCGACTATCGCCTGCGCATGCCTGGCCCCGCGGCGGTGCCCGATCGTGTACGCGCGGCCGGCGCGCTGCCGATGATCTCGCATCGCGGGCCGGAATTTCGCGCCATCCTGGCCGAGGTGACGCAAGGCTTGCGCGCGCTCATCGGCACGGCGGGCGACGTATTCCTGCTCGGCATGTCGGGCACCGGCGGCATGGAGGCGGCGCTGGTCAACGTGCTCTCGGCGGGCGATGCGGTGCTGGTGGTCGAGAACGGGCAGTTCGGCGAGCGCTTCACGTCGATTGCCGGGCAGCTGCCGGTGACGGTCGAGCGCATGGTGGTGCCGTGGGGCGAGGCGCCGGACGCGGGCGAGATCGCGGCGCGCGTCGCCAGGAAGAATTTTCGCGCCGTCGTCGTCGTGCACAACGAGAGCGCCACCGGCGTCGTCGCCGATCTTGCCGCGATCGGCGCGGTCCTGCGCGGCAGCGACACGTTGCTCGTCGTCGACTCGGTCTCGGGCGTCGGCGGCGTCGAGATGCGCATGGACGAGTGGGGCGCCGACGTGGTGGTGACGGCCTCGCAGAAATCGCTGATGTGCCCGCCCGGGCTCGCGGCCGCGGCGGTGAACGCCAAGGCGATGCGGGTGATCGAGGCGGCGCACGGCATCCCGCGCTTCCTGCTCGACTTCCGCCGCGCCAAAAGCTCGCTCGCCAAGAACGAGACGCCGTTCACGCCGCCGGTGTCGCTGATCCTCGCGCTGCGCGAGGCGCTGCGCATGATCGAGGAGGAGGGGCGCGGCCGCGTGCTCGCGCGCCACGCGCGGCTCGCCGCGGCGCTGCGCGCCGGCTTCGAGGCGCTCGGGCTGCCGATGTTTCCGAAAGGCAATTTCTCCGCCACCGTGACGGTCGGGCGCGTGCCGGACGGGCTCGATGGCGGCACCATCGTGCGGCACATGTATAATGAGTATCGCACCGTGATCGTGAGCCAGCGCACCAAGCTCGACAACCGCGTGGTGCGCATCGGGACGATGGGCGCGGTCGGCCCGGCGGATGTTCTCGGCGATCTCCATTTTCTCGAGCGCACGCTGCGCGATCTCGGCCGCGCGCCGGAGCCGGGCGCCGGCGTTGCGGCCGCGACGAAAGTCCTCGGCTCGTAGGCTGGGCAAAATCGCCTGGCGAGCCCCCTCCGCGCTGGGCAGAGGCGGATTGGCGATTTCATCCACGCAGCGGACTTGGTGAGATGCGCCTTTGCCCACTCTAGGAGTTCGTATACCGTCTCGCCCTTCCCCAGGCCTCGCCATCGCGGAGGTACCATGCCGGCCCGTCGCACACTCCTATTCAGCCTTGCCGCACTCGCGCTTGCGTCCGCAACGCCTGCGGCCGCGCAGCAGAAGCTCGTCGTCTACACGGCGAACGAGTCGAACCTCAATCACTTCATCTTCGATGCCTTCAGCAAGGAGACCGGCATTCAGGTCGAGCCGGTCGAGGCGGGCTCAGGTGTGCTGTTTCGCCGCATCGCGTCCGAGCGCGAGCATCCGCTCGGCGATATCGTGTGGGGCGTGAGCCGCGCGCTCTTGCGCGCCAGCAAGCCGCTGCTCGCGCCGTATGCGTCGCAGAACAAGGCGGCGACGCCGCCGGAATTCCGCGATGCCGACGATGCGTGGATCGGCACCAACGTGCATCTGCTCGTCATCCTGCAGAACACCAAGCAGATCCCGGACAAGGACGGCCCGACCAGCTGGAGCGACCTGCTCGACCCGAAGTGGAAGGGCAAGATCTCGTTCACGGACCCGGCGAACTCGGGCTCCGCCTATTCGACGCTGACGATGCTCGATGAGCTGTGGGGGCCGGGCGACAAGGGCTGGGACAAGATCGGCCAGCTCCTCGCCAATACCAAGGTGCTCAATCGCTCGAGCCTCGTCTTCCAGGGCGTCGGCAACGGTGAATTCCCGCTCGGCATCTCGCTCGAGTACGCCGGGTACCTGTGGCAGAAGAACGGTGCGCCCGTGAAGGTGGTCTATCCGAAGGACGGCACCATCCCGCAGATGGAAGGCGTCGCCATCATCAAGGGCGGGCCGAACACGGAAGCGGCGAAGAAATTCGTCGACTACATCACGCGCAAGGACGTGCGCGAGGCGATCCTCGGCTTCGCCTATCGCCGCGCGGCGCGCACCGATCTCGACCTCGCCAAGCTGCCGGGCGGCATGCCGCAGCTGTCCGCGCTCAAGGTGCTGACCTACGACGAGGACGAATGGGTGGCCAAGCGCGCCGAGACGATGAAGAAGATTCAGGACATCATCCGCAAGACGCGGTAATGCGTTTCGTCATTGCGACGCGTGCGAAGCACGCCGAATCAATCTCGACCCGCAAGCGCATGACTCCGTGGGGTCGAGACTGCTTCGTCGCGCTGCGCGCCCCTCGCAATGACTGCGTCAACTTTGAACGGAGCCTCGCCTGACCGCGATCACCATAGACGGCGTCGCGCGCAGCTTTGCCGGCGTGAACGCCGTCGACCGCGTGTCGCTCGCCGTGCGCGACGGCGAGTTCTTCACCCTGCTCGGGCCATCGGGCTGCGGCAAGACCACGCTGTTGCGCATGGTGGCGGGCTTCTGCGAGCTCGACACGGGCCGCATCCTGTTCGGCGAGACGCGCATCGACACGCTGCCGCCGCATCGCCGCAACACCGGCATGGTGTTTCAGAACTACGCGGTGTTTCCCCACCTCACCGTCGGCGACAACGTCGCCTACGGGCTGCGCGCCCGCAAGGCAAAGGCCGGCGACATCCGCGTCCGTGTCGCGCGCGCGCTCGAGCTGGTGCAACTGCCCGGCTATGCGGAGCGCTGGCCGCATCAATTGTCGGGCGGCCAGCTGCAGCGCGTCGCCATCGCGCGCGCGGTCGCGATCGAGCCCGACGTGCTCCTGCTCGACGAGCCGCTGTCGAACCTCGACGCGAAGCTGCGCGTCGACATGCGCGGCGAGATCCGCCGCCTGCAGAGGCTGCTCGGCATCACGGTGCTCTACGTCACCCACGATCAAGAGGAGGCGCTGGCAATCTCCGATCGGATCGCCGTGATGCGCGCCGGGCGGGTCGAGCAGGTGGCGGAACCGCGGGCGATCTACGAGCGGCCGCAGACGCCGTTCGTCGCGAGCTTCGTCGGCACGACGAATTTGATCGAGGGGGTCGTGACGGGGCGCGACGGGGAGTGGGTGGAGCTGGCCTTTGCGGGCGGGGTGATCCGCGCGATGAGCCGGAGCGGTGCGCCGGGGGACAAGGCGACGGTGTCGCTGCGGCCCGAGGCTTTGCGCGCGCTTTTGCCAGGCGAGGCCGCGCCGCGGGGTTGGGCGATGCTCGGCGGCAAGCTCGGCATGGTGGAGTATCTCGGGCCGGTGACGCGGTTCGCGGTGCTGCTTGCTGACGGGACCACGCTGCACCTGATGGCGCTGGCGCCGCCGGTCGCAGCCGAAGAGGTCAGCGTGGCATATGACCCGCGCAGCGTCGTGGCGGTGGGTGCACCATGAGCTACGCTTTCTTTGATCTTGGTACGGCGGTTGCGCCTCCTCCTTCGCTTGCGGGGGAGGGCGGCGAGGGGGCTCGCGACGCCAGGAGGGGAGCAAGCGGAGCGAGCGCCTTTTCCGTCTCTCCCCTGCAGACGGGGGAGAGGGCGCAAGCACCGATCCGCTTCGGCAAGTGGCTCCCGTGAGATCCTTTCTCTCCCGCCGCCTCTTTCCACTCACGATCGGCGCGATCGCCGTCGTGTTTCTCGGTCTCTTCTTTCTTCTGCCGGTGCTCAAGGTGTTCGGCGCCAGCGTCCTCGATGGCACCGGCGCCCATTTCACCCTGAAGAACTACGCCGACATGCTGACCGACCCGTTCTACCTCACGGGCCTCGGCAACAGCCTGATGATCGCGGCGGCGGCGGCGGCGCTCACCGTCGTGGTCGGGGTGCCGTTCGCGTTCTGCCTGGCGCGGCTGCCGATCGGCGCCAAGGCGGTGCTGCTCGCGCTCGCGGCGCTGCCGCTGGTGCTGCCGTCGTTCGTGTCGGCTTATGCGCTGGTGCTGATGTTCGGCCGCGCCGGCATCGTCACCGGCTGGCTGCATGCGATCGGCATCCCGTTTCGCTCGATCTACGGCGCGCCCGGCATGATCGCGGTCTATGTGCTCACACTTTATCCTTATGTGGTGATGCCGACGATCGCGGCGTTCAGGGCAGTCGACGTGTCGATGGAGGAGGCGGCGCAAAACCTCGGCGCGCCGCCGGCGCGCATGCTGCGCACCGTGATGCTGCCGCTGGTGATGCCGTCGATCCTCGCCGGCGCGCTGCTCGTCTTCATCGAGGCATTGGAGAACTTCGGCGTGCCGTTCGTGCTGGCCGAGGATCGCCCGATCCTCTCGCTCGAGGCCTACAAGCTGTTCGTCGGCGAGACCTCGGACAACCCGGCCTCGGCCGGCGTGCTCGGCATGGTGCTGATCGTCTGCACCGTGATCGCGCTCCTGGTGCAGCGCGCCGTGCTGGCGCGGCGCGGCTATGCGACCACGGCGCGGCGCGCCGCGCCGCTGCTGACCGCGCGGCCGCTGCTGCGCTTCGCTGCCGCGGTCTGGTGCTGGCTCTTGGTCGGCGCCGCGCTGGTCCCGTTCGCGGCCGTGATCGTGATCTCGCTGATGAAATTCCAGGGCCCGGTGATGTATCCGGCCTTCTCGCTGGGCAATTTCGCCCAGCTGTTCGGCCAGTCCTACCGCCCGCTCGGCAACACACTGCTGCTGTCGACGCTCGCGGCTGCCGGCGCACTCGCGATCGGCATCCCGATCGGGTACGTGGTGACGCGGTTCCGCTCGCGCCTCACCGGCACGATCGACATCATCGCGACGTCGCCGTTCGCGGTAGCCGGCACCGTGCTCGGCATCGGTCTCGTGCTCAGCTTCGGCGGTGGTTGGCTCGTCCTCACCGGCAGCGCCACGATCATGGTCATCGCCTATATGGTGCGCAAGCTGCCGTTCTCGGTGCGCTCGGCCGGCGCGATCCTGCGCCAGCTCGACCCGAGCCTGGAGGAGGCCTCGGTCAATCTCGGCGTGCCGCCGGCGCTGACGTTCGCGCGCATCACGCTGCCGCTGATGCTCGGCGGGATCGTGGGCAGCTTCGTGCTGAGCTTCGTCACCGTCGCCTCGGAGCTGAGCTCGACCGTGGTGCTCTACTCCGGCCCGTGGATGACCATGACGGTGGTGATGTTCCAGGCGCTCGAGGGCACCAGCGCCGGCGTCGCCGCCGCCGCCGCGACGGTGCTGATCGTGTGCACCGTGGTGCCGGTCGCCCTGGTCTATCGGATATTGCGGCGGCGGGAGTTGAATATGGTGTAAGGAATGCCGTCACGCCCGCGAATGCGTCGCGAATAGGGGCATCCACGTCATTCTTTCGGCGAGAGCCGCACGACGTGCATGGCCGGACAAGCCCGGCCATGGCGAAGGGTGGTCACACCGCGAGCGTGATCAGCTCGGGGTGCAACACATCTTCCGCGATGGTGATCGTCGCCACCGACACGGGCAGAGTGAACCGGCGCGGGCCGGCACTGCCGGGATTGAGCCAGAGCACGCCGTTGCGCGTCTCGATGGACGGCTTGTGCGAATGGCCGAAGATCACGGCAGCGAAGCCGGCGGTCGGCGGATCGAGGTCGAGCTCGTCGATGATGTGCAGGACGTAGATGAGATGGCCGCCCGCATCGACGAGCTCGGTCGTCGGTAGCCGCGCGGTCCAGCTTCCCGTGTCGACGTTGCCGCGCACCGCATGCACGGGCGCGATTGCGCGCAGGGCGTCGAGCACCTCCGGCCGGCCGACGTCGCCCGCATGAATGATGAGGTCGCTGCCGGCGAGCGCATCGAGCGCCGGCGGGCGCATGAGCCCGTGCGTATCGGAAATGACGCCGACGAGGCGGGGGTTCGCGTGATTCACGCCCCAGGATAACGTCGCCGCACGGGAAACCAACCCCCCCAAAATGGTGAAAACGCGAGATATTGCCGGCGTCATATGACGCTGCCACGATGTCGGCGCCAACCGCAGGAGATCACCATGCACTCGATCCGTATGATCGCACTGTCGGCGGCGCTCGCCTGCGCCGCGTCGGCGCCGGCCGCCGCCTGGGGTCCCGAAGGGCACTCGATCGTCGCCGAGATCGCGCAGCGGCGGCTCACCCCCGAGGCGGCCGCGATGGTGGCGGACCTGCTCGGGCGCGGCCACTCGCTCGCGTCGATCGCGAGCTGGGCGGACGACATCCGCGATGCGCGGCCGCAGACCTACAACTGGCATTTCGTCGACATTCCGCTCGGTGTCCCGACCTATCTCGAGAAGCGCGACTGCAAGGCCGACGTCAAGGGCGACTGCATCGTGCTCGCGCTCGGCCGCGTGCGCGACGACCTGCGGTGCGGCGCGCGCCAGGACAGGCAAGAGGCGCTGAAGCTCGCGGTCCATTTCGTCGGCGACATCCACCAGCCGCTGCACACGGTGCTGGAGGCGCTCGGCGGCAACCAGATCAAGGTCGACGTGTTCATGCGCGGGATGACCTGCACGGGCACCTGCGAACCGACACATGTGCCGAGCAACCTGCACATGGCGTGGGACGTCGACCTGATCCGCGCCACCGTGTGGGACTGGGGGCATTATGTCGATCGCCTCGAGGACGGCTGGCTCATGAGCGACGAGGCGAGGAAGCCCGGCATCGACGGCGGCACGCCGGAGCAATGGGCGAACGAGACGCATGCGGTGGCGCCGGTGGTATGGAACGGGCGCCGCGCCGACAACGTGCTGGACGACGCCTACTACCGCGCCGTGCTCCCGGTCCTCGACCGTCAGCTCGGCGTCGCGGGGCTGCGGCTGGCGCGGTTTCTGAATGAGGCGGCGGCAGGGCATTGCGGGGAGTAAGGTGGGCAAAATCGCGTGGCGCGGTGCATCCGCGTGGGCAACCGCGCGCGACGCGATTTTGCCCACGCGGACAGGCGGGCGCGGGTTGCCCACCCTAGGTGAAGACGCAGCTTCGTCAGAAAATTCCGTAGCCGCGCGCCATGGCGGCGGCGAAGGCGAGCAGCAGCGGAAACAGCGCCACCTCGAGCCAGAGAAAGCGCCGCGTCCGCGCGACGGCCTCGTCCGACGGCGGGCCGCCGGCGCGCCGCCACCGCAGGTACGCGATCGTCGGTGGGACCGAGAGCAGGCCGATGAGCGCGAAGGTGCCGATCTTGGCCCAGAAGAATGCGTTGTGCTCGTAATAGTCCCACCCCTTGGCGGCGAAGATCGCGCGCGAGAAGCCGATGACGAGAATGAGGACGGCGAAGACGCCATAGGCGGCGTCGATCGGCACGACGCGGGCGACGACGGCAGCATCGATGCCGCGGCGAACGATCACCAGCTCGGCGCACAGGACGCCGAACAGCGCGAAGATGAAGACGTGGTGCAGGATCGCCAGCGTGAGATCGCGATCGAACATCGGCTGGTCCTCGATGATTGCCTTGCGCGCGACGGTGCGATTCTAGGAGGGGTATGATCTCGGGTCCAGCCGTAGGGTGGGCGGGGCAACCGCGCCCCTGTGTCCGCGTGGGCAAAATCGCCTCGCACGCGGTTGCCCACGCGGAGAGTCACCGTCACGCGATTTTGCCCACCTTACGGGAGCAATGCGGCCGCGAAGGCGCTGGCGATGGCGGGGCGGCTTTTGCCGGCCTGGGCGGCGTCGCCGATGATGACGACCTTCTGCTCGGGACGGGCGAGCTTGCGCAGCGTCTCGCCGGTCGCGCGGCGGGCGCGGTGGTAGAACCAGTCGCGAACCGCCTCGTTGGCAAAGATCGCGCGCACGCCCGGCCAGCGGGCGGCGCCGAGGTCGAGCAGCGAGGTGGCGAGCGCACGCAGACCGAGGCGATAACGCGCGCCGGTCGCGACCACGATCCGGTCGAACGGGGCGAGCTCGGCGGGCGCCTTGCGCACATCGAGGCCGTAGCGAAAGACCACGCCGCGTTGCGTGCACAGTGCCACCATGTCATTGACGTAGCGCTCGAACGAAAATGGATTGGCGGCGACCTCCTGAAAGAGCGGCGCCTTGCCGGCGTAACGGAAGGCGCCGCCTGCTTGTGCCGAGCGCTCGAACACCGTCACCTGGTTTCCCACCGCGACGAGCGATGCGTAGGTGAGGCCGGCGGGACCGGCGCCGATGACGGCGATGCGCTCGCGCCGGGGCGGCGTCGCGGCGGCGAACTTGCTCTCGCGCCCGGCCGCGCCATTGACGACGCAGCGCAGCTGCGTGCCGCCGCGCATCTCGTTGATGCAGGTGTTGCAGGCGAGGCAGCGGCGGATCGGCTCGCCGCGCTCGAGCTTGGCGACCCACTCGGGATCGGCGATCAGCGTGCGGCCGAGCGAGACGAAGTCGGCCTTGCCGTCGGCGACCGCGGCGGTCGCGATCTGCGGATCGCCGAGCCTACCGACTGCGATCACCGGCACGGCGACCTGCTTCTTCACCTGCGCGGCGTAGTCGAGGAAGGTCGCGTCGGGATATTGCATCGGCGGGATCATGCGCGCGGCGGAGGGCAGCGAACGATAGTGCCCGGCCGCGACGTGCAGCGCGTCGGCGCCCGCCTGCGCGGCCCACGCGGCGGCCTGGATGCCATCGGCCGGGACCAGGCCTTCGGGAAAATAATCGTCGACCGAGATGCGGAAGATCACGGGAATTGCCACCGCGGCCTTGACGGCGCGCAGAACCTCGAGGCCGAAGCGCGCGCGGTTCTCGAGCGAGCCGCCATAGGCGTCGGTGCGGCGGTTCTCGAACGGGGTGAGGAACTGGGAAATCAGATAGCCGTGCGCCGCGTGGATCTCGACGCAGTCGAAGCCGGCCTTTTCGGCCCGCGCGGCCGCGGCCGCGAAGGCCGCGGTGGTGTCGCGGATATCTTCGAGCGTCATCTCCTTCGGAACGATGGTCTCGTTGGTGACCTCGAACACCGGATGCGGGACCGGCGAGGGCGCGAGCGGCGTCTCGCCGCAGATATCCTGGCGCGTGTGGCCGCCGCCGTGGCCGAGCTGGATCGAGCATTTGCCGCCGCCGGCGTGGATCGCGTCGGTGAGACGCCTGAGGCCGGGCAGGAAGCGGTCGTCGTAGATGCCGAGCTCGCGCTTGCGGTGGCGCCCGGCGCGCGTCGGCGAAGCCATCTCGACGGTGATCAGCCCGACCCCGCCGCGCACCCGCGCCATGTAGTAGGCGATCGAATCGTCGGTGACGTGGCCCTCGGCGTCGGAGAGGCGCGTCGTCATCGGCGGCATGACGATGCGGTTGCGGATCTCGAGCGCGCCGATGCGGCCCGGAGTGAGGAGCGGGTTCATGCGATGGATCACATCCCCTTCACCTCGCCGCCGTCCATGTCGATGGTGGCGCCGTGCAGCCAGCGGCCGCGCGGGGAGACCAGGAAGGCGACGAGGCCGCCGATGTCCTCGGGCGTGCCGAAGCGGGTGATCCCGATCTCGTGCAGATGCATGGCGCGCACCTCGGCCTCGCTCTTGCCGGTGCGCTCGACGTCGGCGCGGATGCGGCGCCATAGCCGGTCGGTCTCGACGTGGCTCGGGTGGATGGTGTTGACCTGCACGCCCTCCTTTTTGCCGCGGTCGGCGAGCGCCTTGGAGAAGGCGGCTGCCGCGGCGTTGACCGAGCTGCCGATGGTGAACTCGGCGGTCGGCATGCGCCCGCCGGTGCCGCCGATGGTGACGATCGAGCCCTTCGCGTCGCGCAGCAGCGGCCAAGCGGCGCGGGCGAGCCGCACATGGGCGAAGAATTTGAGCGCATAGCCGTCCGCCCAGTCGGCGTCGGTCAACTGAAGGAAGTCGCCGCGCTTGGTGGTGCCGGCATTGTTGATCAGGATGTCGATATGCCCGAAGGCGCGCTTGGCCGCCTCGACCAGCGCCGCCGGCGCGCCCTCGGCGCGCAGATCGCTGGTCGCATACTGCGCGGTGCGGCCGAGCTTCTTCACGGCGGCGGCCACGTCGTCGAGCGCGGCCTCGTCGCGCCCGGTGAGCATCACGTCACAGCCTTCGGCGGCGAGCGTCAGGGCGACGCCGCGGCCGATGCCGCGGCTCGAGCCGGTGACGAGTGCGACCTTGCCGGTCAGTCCGAGATCCATTTTTTTCCCCTCACGTTGAATAGAGCGCTCAACCGGGCCGGATGTTGGCGTCTTGGCTGATCTGCGACAAGCGGGCGATTTCCGCGCCGATGAAGATGCGGAATTCTTCCGCCGAGCCGGCCACCACCTCGGCTTTCACCACCGCGAAGGGCCGGCCTAGCCGCGCCGCGTGACCCTCGGCGAGCAGGCGCGCCCAGAGATCGCTGCCGCCACCCGCCGCGAAGGGCACCACCAGATCGACGGTGCGGGTCGGGTAGTTTTCAGCATGCGACAGGGATGGGCACGCCGCGAGCGCGAGAGCCGACAAGGTGAAATCGCGGCGATTGTTGGCCATGCGTTTCCGGCGCATTCAAGCGGCATCGAGCGGCTTGTGCGCCGTTGATCGCGCGCTTGCCGGGCTCGTATAAGTGTATCCCCACCGACGCATTTCCGCACCGGGATCGACAAGCATGCGCACCAAGGCGAACGGCATCAATTTCAACTACGTCGTCGACGGCCCCGAGGGGGCGCCGTGGATCATCTTCTCCAATTCGCTCGCGACCACGGTCGCGATGTGGGACGAGCAGGCGGCGGCACTCAAGGGCAAGTACCGCGTGCTGCGCTACGACCAGCGTGGCCACGGCGCGACCGACGCGCCGGCCGGGCGCTACGCGTTCGACACGCTGGTCGCGGACGCGGCCGCGCTGATGGATGCGGTCGGCATCCAGAAGGCCTATTTCGGCGGCCTGTCGATGGGCGGCGCGACGGCGCTCGGCCTCGCGCAGCAGCATCCGGATCGCGTCAACGGCATCATCATCTGCGACTCGGGCTGCATGTCGACGCCGGCGTCGAGCCAGCAATGGGAGGAGCGCATCGCCGTGGCGCAGAGCAAGGGCATGGAGGCGCTGGTCGAGCCGACCATCGCGCGCTGGTTTCCGCCCGAGACCGTGGCGAAGAACCCAGCCCATCTCGACAAGGTGCGCGGGATGATCCGCAACACCCCGGCGAACGGCTTCATCGGCTGTGCGGCCGCGCTCGCCGATCACAATTACAACGCCAAGGTCGCGACGGTGAAATGCCCGGTCCTGTTCATCTGCGGCGAGAAGGACGGCGCGACGCCGGGCGCGATGAAGGACATGCAGAAGAGGTTGCCGGGCTCGCGCTACGTCGAGATGGCCGGGGCGGGGCACATCTCCAACATGGACCGGCCGGCGGAGTTCAACAAGGCGGTGGCGGAGTTCTTGGGCGGGTAGGGCAAGCGGCCCATGGTTGGAGACGATGGCTCGAGACGCCGCGCGCGAAGATGCGCGCGGCTCCTAATACGAAACCTAGGTGGTTCGGGCAGCGATTGGTTTGATATCTACGGCATATCCGAGGTTCTCGAGGCGGCGGACGAGGCGCTGGGTATGGGTGATCTTAGAGCGGCGCTGGAAGTGGTCGGCACCGAGATCGTGATACGGGGTGCCGTTCTTGAGGATGTGGTAGACGGCCGTGAGGATCGAGGCGGCGACTGCGC